>Ga0265298_10003602_pt1 | contig 20342 bp, 12 predicted proteins | sample AusTroGonzalo_MG_3_FD_193486 | JGI IMG/M metagenome (GOLD analysis project Ga0265298, IMG submission 193486) | Bovine rumen microbial communities from tropical cattle in Woodstock, Queensland, Australia - Gonzalo_01 | ecosystem: Host-associated > Mammals > Digestive system > Stomach > Rumen ... | reverse complement strand
AGATCGGGGATGAGGTTCACCAGGGGCTTACCCTTGGACTGCCTGCTGCCCTCGGGGATCCTGTATCCCTTCAGCCACTGCATGCGGCCCTTGTTGGTGATGAAGAGGATGTAGTCGTGCGACATCATGACGAACATCGACGCCACATGGTCCTCCTCCTTGGTCTGCATGGCCGTCAGACCCACGCCTCCGCGGGACTGCTGCCTGTAGGTGTTCAGGGGGATCCTCTTGATGTAGTTGTCATTGGAGACCGTCACCACGACCTTCTCGTTGGGGATCAGGTCCTCCTCGTCCGCATCGATCTCGTTGGGGTCGATCTCCGTGCGGCGCTCGTCGCCGTAGGTGTCGGACATCTGCTTCAGCTCGTCCTTGATGATGTTCAGGACCCTCTGCTCGTGGGCGAGAATGTCCTTCAGGTCGTTCATGAGGACGATGAGGTCGTCATACTCCTTCTTGATGGAGTCCAATTCCAATCCGGTCAGCTTCTGGAGCCTCATGTCCAGGATGGCCTTCGCCTGCTCCTGGTCGATTCCCAGGAGATTCTGCAGTCCCAGATTGGCGGCCTCCCCGTCGGCGGACTCGCGGATGAGAGCGATAGTCTCGTCGAGCATGTTGATGGCCTTCATCAGACCCTCCAGTATGTGGAACCTCTTCGCGGCCTGATCCAGCTCGAACTGCGTCCTGCGGGTGACGACCGTCTTCCTGTGCTTGATGTACTGCACGATGAGCTCCTTCAATCCCAGCAGGGAGGGCTTGTTGTCCACCAGTGCGATGTTGATGACACCGTAGGTGATCTCCATGTTGGTCTTCTTCCACAGGTTCTCCAGGACCACGTTGGGGATGGCGTCCTTGTGAAGTTCGATTACGACGCGCATTCCGTGCCTGTCGGATTCGTCCCTCAGATCCGTTATCCCCTCGATCTCCTTGTCCTTGACGCGGTCGGCAATCTGCATGATCAGCATGGCCTTGTTGACCTGATAGGGGATCTCGTCTACGATGATCCTGGTCTTCCCGTTGTCCATGTCCTCGAAGTGGACCTTGGACCTGACCCTCAGCTTCCCCTTGCCGGTCTCGTATGCGGACCTGATGCCAGAAAGGCCGTAGATGGTTCCCCCGGTGGGGAAGTCAGGACCCTTGACGTACTGCATCAGCTCGTCCACGGTGGCCTCGGGGTTGTCTATGGTGTATGAGATGGCGTTGCACACCTCCGTGAGGTTGTGCGGAGGCATCTTGGTGGCCATTCCGACCGCGATACCGTCGGACCCGTTGACCAGAAGGTTGGGGAACTTGGACGGGAGGACGGAGGGCTCCTTGAGCGAGCCGTCGTAGTTGTCCACCATGTCCACGGTGTCCTTGTCCAGGTCCAGCAGGAGATCGCTGGCCATCTTGGACATCCTTGCCTCGGTGTAACGCATCGCCGCGGCGGAGTCGCCGTCCACGGAACCGAAGTTACCCTGTCCGTCCACCAGAGGGTACCTGAGGGAGAAGGGCTGCGCCAGCCTGACCATAGCCTCATATGCCGCGGAGTCACCGTGGGGATGGTACTTTCCCAGGACCTCTCCGACCACGGTCGCGGACTTCTTGTGGGGCCTGTTGTAGGTGAGGCTGAGCTGGTCCATGGCGTACAGGATCTTCCTGTGGACCGGTTTCAGTCCGTCGCGGACGTCCGGCAGTGCGCGTCCGACTATGACGCTCATGGAGTAGTCGATGTAGGAGCGCTGCATCTCCTGCTCGACCGTCTGGTTGATTATCCTCTTCGTAGGCTGCTGTTCCTCGTCCATGGTATCACACATCCAGGTTGATCACTTCGTGGGCATGCTCGATGATGAACTCCCTCCTGGGCTCCACATCGTCGCCCATGAGGACGGAGAACAGCTGGTCGGCGAGGATGGCATCCTCGATGTACACCTTCTTCATCATCCTGTTCTCAGGGTCCATGGTGGTCTCCCACAGCTGCTGCGGGTTCATCTCTCCCAGACCCTTGTACCTCGATACGTTGCATCCCTGCCCGATCTCGGCGACGGCCTTGGCCATCTCCTCCTCGGTGTAGCAGTAGATCTGCTTCTTTCCCTTGTAGACCCTGTACAGAGGGGGCATGGCGATGTACACGTGGCCGTTCTCGATGAGGGGTCTCATCTGCCTGTAGAACAGTGTCAGGAGCAGCGTACAGATGTGCGCTCCGTCCACATCGGCATCGGTCATGATGACGATGTTATGGTACCTTATCTTCGAGACATCGAACTCCTTGCCGATGCCTCCGCCTATCGCGATTGCGAGGTTCTTGATCTCCTCATGGTCGAGGAGCTTATCGGGACGGGCCTTCTCCACGTTCAGGATCTTTCCCCTAAGGGGCATGATGGCCTGGAACGCACGGTCCCTTCCCTGCTTCGCGGATCCCCCTGCGGAGTCTCCCTCGACGATGTACAGCTCGCACAGCGCCGGGTCCTTCTCGGAACAGTCGGCGAGCTTTCCGGGGAGGCTCGTGGTCTCCAGCACGCCCTTCCTGCGGGTGGCGTCCCTGGCCTTCCTGGCCGCCTCCCTTCCCTCGTAGGCCTGCACAGCCTTCCTTATGATTGTCTGGGCCACCGCGGGGTTCTCGAGCATGTACTCTGCCAGCTTCTCGTTCATCAGGGCGCTGACCGCACCCTGTGCGACGCTGCTCCCCAGCTTGGCCTTGGTCTGACCCTCGAACTGGGGCTCGGACATCTTGATGCTGATGATCGCGGTGAGTCCCTCGCGGATATCGGTTCCCTCCAGGGTGAGGTCCTTCAGCAGGTTGTTCTGCTTCCCGTAATCGTTGGCCGTCTTGGTCAGGGCGGTCCTGAATCCCGTCAGATGGGTTCCTCCCTCGGGGGTGTAGATCGTGTTCACGAAGGAGTCGATCTCCTCGTTGTATCCGTCGGTCCACTGCATGGCGATATCGATCATCACGCCGTTCCTCTCACCCGATATGCGGATGGGCTGGGGGTGAAGAGGTGTCTTGGACCTGTTCAGGTACTGCACGAACTCCGATACCCCTCCGTCGTAGTGGAAGGTCTCGGACCTGCCCGTGCGCTTGTCCTCGAACGTTATGGTCGCCTCGCTGTTCAGGAATGCCTGGTTCCTGAACCTGTTCTGCAGTGTGGAATAATCGAACTCGACGGTCTCGAACATCTCGTCGTCGGGCCAGAATTGGATTGTGGTACCGTGCCTGTCGGACGGACCTATCTCCTCCACCGGTCCGTCGGGTATACCGATGTGGTAGGACTGCCTCCATCTCTTGCCCATACGGTCCACTGTGGCGATGAGCTTCTTCGACAGGGCGTTCACGACGGAAACTCCCACTCCGTGGAGACCTCCGGATACCTTGTAGGAGTTCTGGTTGAACTTTCCTCCTGCGTGGAGGTCCGTGAGACACATCTCCAATCCGGACTTGCCCTCTTCCTGGTTGATCTCCGTGGGGATACCCCTACCGTCGTCCACGACGGTTATGGATCCGTCCTCGTTGATGGTGACCTCGACTTTGGTGGCATATCCCGCCATAACCTCGTCGATACCGTTGTCCACGACCTCGTAGACGCAGTGATGCAATCCGCGGGTATCTGTGGACCCTATGTACATCCCGGGTCTCTTCCTGACGGCCTCGAGTCCCTTCAGCGCGACGATGCTGTCCGCGTTGTACTCCTCTTCGGCCTTGCGTATGTTCCCATCCATGGTCATGTCTCTCCCTTAGTCCACATACATATATAATACGTGTGCGCGCGTGTCCTATTAGCGCGCACGCATGTGCGCAATGATGACCGGACACCGCCAACTTTGATATACCGCATGAACAGATGTGAGGACGATCACAATGTCCACTATAATGGAAGAGGCCCGCAGGGGAGTCACGCCGCTCATCAAGGAGATAGCCAAGAAGGAGGGCGTAAGCGAGGAATTCGTCAGGAACGGGATAGCGTCCGGAAGGATCTGCGTTCCTTGCAACCCAGTGCACGACCCCGTGCCCGGAGCCATAGGCGAAGGGATGTCCGTCAAGATCAACGTGAATCTGGGAACATCCCGCGACATGGTGGATGTGGAAATCGAATCTCAGAAACTGAAAATCGCCCTCGAGTACGGTGCCGACGCGGTCATGGACCTGAGCACCGGAGGGGACATAGATGCCATAAGAGCCAGACTGCTGAAAGAGTGTCCTGTTATGATGGGTTCCGTACCCATCTACGAGACGGGTGTCCACGCCGCCAGGAAGAACGCCATAGTCGAGATGACGGAGGATGACATCTTCAACGGCATAGAGAGGCACGCGAAGGACGGAATGGACTTCATGACCGTCCACTGCGGCATCACGAAGGAGACCGTCCAATGGCTGAAGAAGAGCGACAGGATCACGGATGTGGTCTCCAGGGGAGGCTCCTTCCTGACGGCATGGATCCTCCACAACGAGCAGGAGAACCCCCTTTTCAAGAACTTCGACTATCTGCTCGAGATGGCCAGGAAATACGAGTTCACGCTGTCCCTCGGGGACGGCTTCAGACCGGGCTGCATAGACGATGCCAGCGACCAGGCCCAGATATCGGAATTGATGACGCTGGGTCATTTGGTAAAGAGGGCCCGCGAGGCGGGTGTGCAGAGCATGGTCGAAGGCCCCGGGCACGTGCCCTTGGACCAGATCCCGATGAACATGAGGCTGGAGAAGCAGATGTGCGACAACGCGCCGTTCTACGTCCTCGGACCGCTGGTGACGGACATCGCACCGGGATACGACCACATCGTCGGCGCCATCGGAGGGGCTGTGGCGGCCCAGAACGGTGCGGATTTCCTCTGCTACGTCACACCTGCGGAGCATCTGTCCCTGCCGGACGTCGACGACGTCAGGGAGGGCGTGATAGCCTCCAAGATAGCCGCACACGTCGGAGACCTCTGCAGGGGCATAGGAAGGGACAGGGACACCCGCATGGCGCACGCCAGGAAGGCCCTGGACTGGAATGTGATGTTCGACACCTGCATCGACGAGGAGAAGGCGAGAAGGTACAGGAAGAGAGGCTGCACGGAGGAGAGCGAGGGATGCTCAATGTGCGGCGACGTCTGCGCAATAAAGATCGTCAACACCTACATGAACGAGGACAAGCCGAACAAGGTGAGACTGCCCAAAGAGGACTGCTGATCCGCATCATCCCTTTATCTCGGCATCGGGACAGTGCGCCACCAGGAAATCCCAGACCATATCCAGGTCCTCATCCTTGGCGTAGACCTCGTTCATGTTGACATGGATCGTGTTCTTCCTCCTGTCCATCCTGAGGGTCCTCGCGTCCTTGAGCCTGGTGCACATTGTCGTACGGGCCGACATGGCCGCCACGCCCGCAAGAGTGGCCCTGCCGCTCGCTGCGCCGACGACGGTGCCCAGACCCGATATCAGCTTGGCCTTCTCAGCCTGGGGCTCGTACTGCTCGTGGACGACCGCGTTCTCGTCCAGGGTGAACACCACACAGTACTTCCACCCCATCATGGCGGCGTAAACGAAGTACCCCAGGATGGACAAGGGTATCATTATGAGGAGCATGATCCCAACCATCTCCAGAGCGATCCTGAGGGCCTCTCCGGCATCGTTGTCCGAGATATTGATGATGAATGCGATGACCCCCATCACGGCCGCTATCGCCAGGAAGATCTTCAATACTGTGAATAGCACCGATAAGTCCCTCAGGAGGCTGCGCTCGTACAGCCACCTGTACTTCCCGTCAGGACAAAGTGTGACGCGCTCTCCGGGATCTTCCATGGGGAATCAACCGCTTTCCAGGTATATGAGGGAATTGACTCATCACTCGTAGAGCTCCGAGAAATTGGACTGGAGATAGGCCTCGACCTTCACCGGGTCGCGGTTGGACTCCTCGGAGATGAACTTGAACAGGTACCAGAGACCCTGGGGGATGTTGCCCTCGTCCCCGGACTCGTATCTGTCCAGATACATGCAGAAGTCATCCTACGGCATCTTAACCCTGGAGGCCAGGTATCCTATGTTGACATCGATATCGGACAGGATCTCTCTCATACCACGTGAATCGGCATGATTGTATTTGATTGACATGCTGCCGGATGCACGGGACGGCGGTCGGACGGAACAGACATCGCCAGAAAACTGCTGAAAAGGAAGATGGAGCCGCTGGAGGGAATTGAACCCCCGGCCTTCGGGTTACGAATCCGATGCTATACCTCTAAGCCACAGCGGCAGCAATACCTGTGATATTCTTACCCTATAAATAGGGCGCGGATGGCACCTCAGAATTCCTGCTGACCGAACTTGAACAGGTCCGGCCTCTTGATCCTCAGCACGATCAGGACCAGCAGCAGTTCGCCCAGCATGATGGAGAAGCTTATCAGCATGATCTCGGAGGTATAGACGACCACATCCTTCCTCGGGTCAGGCTCTATGTAATCCTTGTCGATGTCCAGATGGCCTATGGTCCTCAACACATCCGAGCCGTCCTTGGTCTTGTACTCGATGGAGACCCCGTCCACGTCGATGAGCATGTACACGTCGTGCTCCAGGAGCATGAAGATCTCCTTGACGGAGACGTCCAGGTCCGTGTACACGTCGATTATATCCTTTCCTCCCTCGCCGTAGATGTCTATGTGGTCGCTGACGAGGTCCACCTTCATGTCGAACACGAAATCGTCGTCCGCGGCGATATGGCTGAGAACCGCCAGCATCCCCTCGGAGACCGGGTCGTAACCGTCCAGGTAGAGCTGTCCGTGGGTGATGTTCACCACCGATTCCCCGAAACCGATCTTCATCTCCACATCGTAGTAGATGATATCCAGGTCCAACGGGGTCCGCACATCCGCGGAGAACTCCATCAGCTCGTTGAACACGAAGGAGAACGACGCGACGGTGTCGTTCAGGACGAATGTAGAGTCGGATGTGCCCTCGGGATCCGCATAGTACTGGTGGTGCATGATGTAGACCTCGTATCCGGTGGCGTTGAGCCTCCCGCTGAGGGTGGTCTCGTCCGTGTACCTCAGGTACTCTATACCGAACGTCAGTACGGCCCCGGCGGGGGATTCAGAGGATTTCTTCACCAGCACGATGTTGGTGTTCTCGGTCTCGCCCACGATCTCGACCCATCCGCCCGAGATGACCAACTGTATCTGGGCGTTGGTGTCGCCGGAGAAGTCTATCTTCTCGGTGAACGCGTCCAGTATCTCGTTCATCGCCGAACCCGATTCCAGGTATGCCTCGGACCTGTCCAGGTATATCAGGTAGTCCTTGTTGTCCTCATCGTTATGCAGAGGGAGCAGGAAGTCCTCGAAGGACACCACCAGGGTATTGACCCCCCTGGTGTCCTTGGCCAGCCTGGCGTCCAATTCATGACCGATGGTGTCTATCTCCATATCGCCGTCCGTGTCTATCTGCAGCGCGCCGACGTACAGGCGGAACAACCTGGCGTTGTCCAGCAGCTGCTGCAGCGTGAGCTCCCCCGAACGGTAGTAATCGTCCATGAGCGTGCCCAGGACGAGGTTGTCGGTCTCGACCTGCAGGTCGTCTATCTGCACCGATACCTTATGGAGGTCCCCTCCGCTGGACGTATAGGTGATGTGGGGGATGTTGATCAGGAAGGTTATCTTCAGGTCGTTGGTGATACCGAAGGATTCGAGGATCAGCTTATCCGCCCTGATCTCGTTGTACCTCTCGCCGTCCATGAACGTGGCGAGGAAGTACGGATCGGCCCCCTCCCTGCCGTCGATGGTCACTGAGATGTCCGTTATCTCCTTTTCAGGTCTCGACTCCAGGATCTTCACGGTCCCGGTGGCTGCCGTGATATGCAGGCTCTTGATGATGTTCGGATAATCCGATACGTCGAGGTCCTCCTCCTCGATGATGACCGCTATGACCGTGAGGTCCGCCTTCATGTCGAACTCCACATCTGTGAGCTCTCCGTGCCTCCTGAGCTCGTCGCCCTTGGAGTTGGATATCTCCACCTCCTCCGCGGTGGCCTTGACCGTCATCATGAGTTTGCTGTCGGTGAATATCTTCAGAGGGCCCGTGCCGTTCATCACAAGCTTCTGGGTCATATCGGAGTTGGCGACGTATTTGGTGAAATCCAGGGAATCGATGTCCAGGGTTATCTGGAACGTCAGGTCCGCGGATATCAGGGAGTCTATGCCCTGGGATATGTCGATGTTCAGGTTCGTGGAGAGCAGGAAGTCCAACGCCGAGTCTCTGTTGCTGGATACCAGATTCAGGTCCCTGGTGAGGTTTATGTCCCCTTCCTCGGTGTACTCCTCGTGGTAGTTGAGATAGGTGAACCCGGTCTTCAGGTCTATCCCCTGGAGGGTGATCTTGTAGCTGATGACGGGATCCTGTACAGCCAGGGCGGAATTGTTCCACGCCGCATGGATGCAGCGATCGTTCCCGTTGGGCTCGAGGGATACGGTGGCCCCTACACCGAGTGGTATACCTTCGAACGATACGGTACCGTCGAAGGTCAAGGTGACGTCGGTCTCCAGCTTGGGGACGGCCGCATCGAACATGATGATGTTGGTGCCCTCGCGGACTATCACCTTTCCCGTGGTGCACGATATGGTCGAGAACCCCATTATGGCGATGTTGGAATCCTTTCCGAAATCCAGGGTGTATTCGGAGATGTCTATGTGGGTGTCCAAGTTGATGATGATGTTGGATTCGTCCGGGAACACCAGGTCCTCCGTCAGGACCTCGGTGTCGTGGATTATGATGGCGATATCCGTGTATTCTATGTCCGCCGAGGAATCCTCGGCTACGAAGAAGAGCGAGAGGAACACCGCCAGGACCAGGACTGCGGCCGCTGCGTACTTGATCGGCCTCATAGCGTCTTTTCCCTCCCTACAAGCAGCAAGGTGGTGGGGATCGCGATCACCACGAACACTATCGCCCCCACGGTGAGTCCGTACGATACGCCCTCGCCGAAGGCATCGGCAATCTGGTTGGACAGACCCGGGAATATCCTGATCAGGTCCGCCAGCGGCGTCATAAGTATGCTCGCAAGATTGCTGTCCGACGGCAGGTCGATCTGCATGATGGCACTCCAATGCGCCATGGTATCGCCCAGCTTATCGTCCATGAACCTGTCGGCGAACACGGTGTAGAAATTGTACCCTATCCACAGCGCCAGCGTGCGGAACATGATAGCGAAGGACATGACGGCGCCGTTGTTGTTGTGGTCCGTCCTGTTCTGGATGGTGGCGTTCAGCATGGACACCAGGCATCCTATGGCCAATCCGAGCAGGAACAGATGGATCGCCAGGAACACCGCCGGGTCGTCCTTGTCCACCATGAGCATCGACAGCAGCGCTATTGGCGACAGCACGGCGCTCAATATGAACCATATGAAATGACCCGTGCGGTCTATCGTCTTGGATATCGTGATCGCCGTCGTGGCGGCGCCGCCAACGAGTATGATAAAGTAAGGAGCAGCATCGCCGACACTCATCTGGTAGGTGAAGAAGGCGATCTTGATCATGCAACCCACCGCGGCCATATCTATGACCCCCAGCAGGAAGATGAATATCATCGACCCTGTAACAAGCTTATGGTTATCGAACTTACGATGGAAGATGGACTGGGGGTTCACGACCTCCACCAGGATGAGCGCGAAGAACATCATCAGCAGGAAAACGACCCATTCCATTCCCACGGTATCCTTGATGCTCCACGAGAGGTACAGCTTCTGGAGGAAGAACACCAGGAAACCGGACATGATCATCAGGATCAGCGCTCCGGGGATATCGGCCCTCATCTTGCTGTTCTCGCCGTTCCTCAGGATGTCCATGCACGGATACGTCACTATCGCCTGTCCGACGGCCACTATCCAGAAAGCCACCGGCCATCCTAGGGATTCCACGAAGGCCTTTCCGGCGAATACTCCGAACAGCATACCGGCACCGAACCCCAGCGACATGATACCGTTCGCGATGTAGCGGTCCTTCTTGTCGGGGACGTCGAAGTATATCTGGGCGATGCAGGTGACGATGATGATACCGGCACCGAACCCCTCGATGAAACGGGCCACCAGGAAAACGGCGGAATCTCCGGTGATGGCGCAGGCGATCGAAGCGGGAATGAAAAGGATGGAACCGAACAGATACGGTTTCCTGCGTCCCAGCCTGTCTATCAGACAGGAGGACAGACCCATGGATGCGCATTCGCCGGCGACGAAGAGCGGGAAATACCAGGCGTAATCCTTGCTGGGGAAGCTGTTCATGTCGAACATCAGGTTGAACGAGATGACCTGGTTGTATGCGGCGGGCACGCAGACGAGGAACGTGCTGAACGAGAGCAGGAACAGCGGAAGGAACTTCTTCTTCATGTTCTCGCTCAGACCCAACACGCGCGCCCCCGTGCTATAACGGATTGGCTTAAACCAAGTACGTATAAATTGCTTATCTGCCGTCGGTTTCTCCTGTAAGCGGGGAACATGTCCCTGAACACGACAGCATCCTTCTCGATCAGGGGGGACTCGCAGATGAAGTTGCACTCCTGCTTCGAGTCCTCGAGGACATTCGCCAGGAGCTGCAGGTCGGGGTCCTTGGATTCCAGCGGGAGATGGGATATCTCCCCCTTGTCGCCGTATTTTATGCAGCTTATGTGGAAATGGGCTATTTTCCCGGCAAGCGGGAAGAACTGATCGATGAGACCCTGCATGTCGGCCTCCGTCTTTAGGTATCCGTGGCCCCTCGCATGTACATGGGCCACGTCCAGGACGGGATGCACTCCGTCGACCTGGTCCATGACCTTTCCTATCTCGTCGAGGGTGCCGAACTGGCCTGTCTTGCCCATGGTCTCCACACCGAGGGTGACGTCCTTGATCCCCTCGTCATCCAGGATGTCCTTGCACTTCCTGAGACCGTCCACGACGTTCGGCAGGGCGGTCTCCGGAGACTTTCCGTAGGCGGCCGCATGGATGACTATGATGTACGCGCCGAGGCTGTGAGCGGCACGGGCGGTGCTGACCACCCATTCGATGCTCTTCTCGCGGGTCTCCATGGTCTCGGAGTTGAAACTGATGAAATATGGCGCATGGCAGCTGAGCCTGATGTCCAGCTCCTTGGCCTTCGCTCCGATCTCCTGGGCCCTCTCGGGTCTGATGCGCGCTCCGCGGACGAACTCGACCTCCAAGGCATCCAGACCAAGGTTCCTCGTGTATTCCAATGAACCCTCGGGCGTCTTGCCTGCCGATGGGTATCCTGCGGGACCGAATCTCATCATGCGACCCCCATGGTCCTGACCGAATAAATCATTATCTGGAACCGCATGAAGGGCGTCGATGAGAATTGATCTCGAGGTATCTTTGGACCCCACTCTCGGATGCGGACAGGCACACCGCTGGCACAAGCTGAGTAACGGCTCTTGGGAAGGGGTATGGAGGGACCGGATCGTCATCATGAGACAGCTGTCCCCGGGATCGGTGGAGGTCACCGGGACGGACGACCGTCCGGGCATCACCAGGTACCTCGGGGGAGATGACGACCTGGAGGAGATCATCTCGGAGATCTCCAAGCGCGACGCCTATGTCGCTGGACTGGCGGAACGCTGCCCCGGCATGAGGATACTCCGCCAGGACCATTGGGAATGCCTCGCGACCTATGTACTGGCCACCAACGCCAACGTCGCCCGCATAGGGAAGATGGTGGAATCGGTGTGCGACCATTTCGGGAAGGACCTCGGCAGGAGGCACGGGTTCCCCACCCCTAAGCAGATCCTCGACGGTCGCGACTGCATCGGCGAATGCAGGCTCGGTTTCAGGGAGCAGAGGTTCATAACCCTCGCCGAGAGGGTGGAATCCGGGGACATAGATGTGGAGTCCTTCGCGGAGATGGATTACGAGGGATGCGTACAGGAGCTCCAGGGCATCAACGGCGTCGGACCCAAGGTCGCGGACTGCGTGGCGCTTTTCGCCTTCGAACATATGGAGGCCTTCCCCATAGACGCCCGCATATCGAAGGTCATGGAGAACGTGTACGGGGTCACGGGTAGCTATAAGAGCGTATCAGCCTACGGAAGGGGGCTGTTCGGCGAATACTCCGGATACGCGCAGGAATTCCTGTACCACGCCGATTTCATTCAATAAGTTCGTTCCTCGACCAACACATGCCTGCACATGTTGCAGCACTCGATGGCCGGGACTCCGAACAGCTGCATATAGATCTCGTCCAGCAGACCCATGTCCCTGACTATGCGGCAGACCTTGCACATCTCCTCCTCGAAAGTCGCCTTACCCTCCGCGATGAGACCTGCGGCCTCCCTTATCTTTGAAATGAATTCAGGGTATTTGGAGGAGTTCTCGATGATGAAGCTGTCCCCCCTCTTCTTCTTCAGGTACTGGGAAATGGCGGCGTCCGTGACACCGAATTTCCTTGCTACCTCGGCCTGGGACATATGGTGCACATTGACCAATTCGCTGGCCACTTCCCTCCGGACAATGGGCAGGACGTACCATACGACAACCTCGCAGGGGATCTTCATGTTTCCAATGACAAAATCTAAGTATAAAGAGATTGAGCATGATATACATTTTTTTAACTATTCCAAATAAAATTTCGTCTTTCTGGTACTCTAAGGTTATTAGGCTCCGGTGTTGACCTTGGTATAGAACTCCGAGACGTCCCAATCCTCATCGTCCCTCTGCCTCTGAGTGTCCAGCCTCGCACCCACGGACTGCGCCGCCTCCTTCATCATACGGGCGGCACGCTCGTTGCCCTTGAAGCCCTCCACCTTCGCGCCGGCGGCGGTGATCTTCCCTATGAAGGACCCGATGACCTTGTTGTTCGCCACTATGACCGACCTGGTCGTTCCCGTCTCCTGCTTGAACATGTCGCGGAAGTAGACGTTGAGGTTGTCCTGGGAGTTTATGATCAGCGACTCCCCGCCCCTGCGCGAGGACTTGCCGATATCCTCGGTGAGCATCCATCTGAGGACCGGGTCGTCCCTGATGAAGAATCCCTTGGTGACGAACCCCTCCTCCACCAGATCGGAGAGGATCCTCCTGGTGAAGCCCATCCTGCTGGAGAGGAAAGTGGAAAGGTCCTCCGCTGAGAATATTCCGAAGTCGCGGAAATGCATCTTGGCGACCTCCTTGGCCGCCTGGAGGGGTGTCATGCCGTTATCGGGCACTATGCAGTAGCCGGAGTCGGCCCCCTGGTAGATAACGGAGTTCCTGTTCAGCTCGGAGAGCAGCTCGTTGGTCCTCTCCAGGGACAGCGGGGACTCCTCGACGATCTTCTTCTTGGATACGGGCTGCAGCTTGCCGATGATCTTGAGCAATGCCTTGCAATCATCATCTGGCACATATCCCTTCATGGTCCTGAACAGCATGGCGTGCTCCTCGTCGGTGTACCCCTGGTAGTTCGGGACGAGGGTCATCTTGTAGAGGTATCCCTTCTCCATCTGCTTCTTCATTATCGTCTTCTCGGACACGCGGGTCATGACCTCCTGGTCGCCCCTGATGTATCCGCGGACCGCAACGCACTCCGCCACGGTCTGATACCTGTTGGTCTTGGTGACCCTCTGCTTGTTGAACACGTAGGTGATCATCTGGTCCTCGGTCATGGTCCACGGACTGAACCTTCCCTTGGCATAGAAGCCGTTGACGAGCACGTAGCCGGATTCCTCCAGGACCCTCTTGACCTCCCCATCGATCCTCTCGGCGTCGACGCCCATGACCTCCCTGATACGGACTATGTCTATCTCCTTCTGGCGGTAGAAGCCCATCATCTTGTCCACGGCGACCAGCACCTCGGGGAACGTGGCGGGGTCGTCCAGATCCATTGCGCGGATGTCTATGACGCCTGACATCTCCCATATCTCGAGGGCACCCACTATCGCGCTGCCCTTGACCAGCGGGAATATCCACTTGTCCCCGTAGCGGGCGGCGATCTCCGCCCATTTGGATCCCAGATCGGGGTCGTACAGGGAGAGAAGCCTCATGGGGTACTCCTCCTCCCTGACGTTCTCGAGCGCGGGGATCTCGTCCTCCATGATGTACATCGGGCTCTGCCCCTCGCCCACGCTTATAATCCTGGCGCCCACCTCCGGGGCGTAGCGTTCCACGACGTCCAGGGGGACCCCGATTATGTAGCGCAATGCTGACGCGGGCAGCGGCCCGTAGGCCCTTATCGCCTTCGCCAGCAGGTCCTTGGCGGGATCGCCCTCCACCTCGTCCGGGGTGTAGACCTCGTAGGTGTTCTCTGTACCCCAGTCCTCCTTCTCGTTGAAGGCGCGGATGATGCGGAGCGAACGGTCCAGACGCATCACGGAGTCGCGGACCAGGTCCTTCTCCATGCCGGTCTCGGCCACCAGCTGCCTGAGGGTGGCCGTTCCCATGCCTTCTATGATGCTGAGTACCTTCTCGTCCCCGGGCGCGGTCTCGTCCACCCTTATGGCGGCGTACCTGTCCGCGTCCTCCTTCAAGACGAACCTGACCTTCCCTCTGACGAACCTTCCGAGCTGGATCTCCCCGGTCTTCCTCATCTCGTACCATTCCTCGATGTTGAAGTCGTCGACCCTGTTGTACACGTCCAGTTCGTTCCCGGCGGAACCGTGGAAGTCGAAGTACTCCTTGATGGTGTCGAAATGCTGGCCTTTGGTCAGCCTGTAGCGCTCCACGGATTCGTAGCTGTAGACGTTCTCATGGCCCGCCTTGAGCCTCATGTGGTCTATCTTGAGCATATACTGGTCGTTCTCGGAGACCAGGAACCTGCCCTTGACGACCTCCTCGTTGGCGACGAGCGATTCCAGGGATGCGCGGGCCTGCTCGTCCGTTATGGACAGGGAGAAGGCGACCTCCTGCACGGAGGCCGGCGCGAAGCAGTCCAGATATCTCATGACTATGCGGTCGGTGGCCTCGTTCCTATCGACCGGGGGATACTCCACGCGACCGAACAGCCATTTGTTGTTGGAGAGGTCGGACCTGGTGATGAGATACATGGATTCCAGCTTCCTCAGCGACCTGACCGCCATGTCCTCGCTGATCTCCAGCTTCTCGGATATCTCGGTGAGCGGCGTGTCCATGTCTATGGCGTCGTACACCGCCCTGTCCGTCTCGTTGAGCTCGCGCTCCTTCCTGGTGGCCGCGGCATAGTATGGCAGCTCGTCGGCGACCATGATGTGGGGGTCGTCCAGGAACACGGTTCCGATCTCGCCGGAATGCATCAGGTCCCTGATCCATCCGTCCACGGTCTTCCTGTCCTCGTCCGTGTACGAGTAGATGTTCCTGCCCCTCTCGCGCAGCGCCTGCAGAGGACCGGTCTCCATCAGCAGGACGGGGATGTCCTCCATGCGTGTGATGCGGGTGGGTTTCTGAGCGTAGTAGGGGATGATCTGGTCCTCGGTGAACTCGAACTCGTTGACGGAATCCCCGAGGGCACGGTACAGGACCTTCCTGTGCAGCTCCCTGAGCAGAGCGGAACGGTCCTCCATGAGTACAATGTCGGAGAATCCCGATAGGATGGCGGAGTGGGCGAAGGGCGAGGGCGTTCCGGAGAAGCGTATGATGCTGAGATGCATCTCCCCGGAATCCAGCATGTCCAGGACGCACCTGGCGTTCTTGATGTCCATGTCGTCCTCCATGACCTCCCTGTAGGTCTCCTCTATGACGGGGACGCCCTCCATGCCTCCCAGGGCCTCGAGCAGGTAGGTGGATCTCACCTGCTGCCTGTTGACGGAGATGGGGCGGCCCATGTAGTTCCTGAGGATCATGAAGCTCCTGGCGGCCGTGTGCCTGAACCTGAGTTTGAAGATCTCGGAATCCTTGAGCGACTTCCTGAGCACGGTCTCCAGCTCGTCGGCCTTTATGAGGCCGGGCAGCTGGTCGAGGTCGAACGTCCTGGGGCATCCCAGCATGAAGCTGTCGTCCGATATCGTCACGGACACGTTGGCCCCCAGCATCGCGGTCAGCCTGTGGGCGTACGCGCGGGACAGCGCATCGTTGACCCTGCGTCCGAACGGGAAGTGGAACACCAGCTTCTGGTTGCCGGAGGGGTCTATGTACTCCTCGACGGCCAGAGTCCTGTCGTCCGGGATGAAGCCGGCGACGGCGTCCTGCTCCTTGAAGTATGAGTAGATGCTCCTGGCGGATCCCTCGTCCACATCGAACTCCTCCGATATGGCCGCTATCGCGGTCCTCTCGTCCTGGAGGATCCTGGAGGACATCTCCCTCCTGAAGACGGCCACATCCATGGACAGATCGAAGGACCTCGGGAGCATCTCCCCCGCCCACGAGGGCACGGTGGGCTTCCTCCCGTTGGCCTCCTTGACGTACGCGGTCATCCCCTTTGAGCGGACGAACTCGAACGACCTCCCTCCCAGGACGAAGACGTCCCTGGGCGACAGCCTCTCGACGAACTTCTCGGACAGCTCTCCTGCGACGGTGCCGTGGTTGTTGATCACACGGTAGTTCGCCTCCTCCGGGATCGTGCCCAGGTTCATGAAGTAGATCATGCGGGAACCCTTCTTCTTACCGAACTGGTTCTCCTCCTGGTCGTACCATATCTTGGAATAAACCCCCTCGAAATCGTCCTTGCTCCCCAGGTACCTGATGACCTGCATGAAGCTCTCCTTCGGGAGGTTGCGGTAACAGTAGGACCCCCTGACGAGGTCGTACGCCTCGTCCACGTCCCATCTGTTGTCGAGACTCATTCCCACAACGGTCTGCGACAGCACATCGAGACAGTTCTCCGGGATGCCGACGCGGTCTATGTCGCCCCTGTGTGCGGCGCGGCACATGACGGCGCACTCCACCAGGTCGTCGGGGTCGAAGACGAGGAGCCTTCCCTTGGCCACCTTGCCGAAGCTGTGGCCGCTCCTTCCGATCCTCTGCAGCCCCTTGGCGACGGACTTTGGGGACCCTATCTGACAGACGAGGTCGACGGAACCGATGTCGATACCGAGCTCCAGGGATGTCGAGGATACCACGCACTTGATCTCGCCGTGCTTGAGGCGCTCCTCCACATCGAGCCTGATGTCCTTGCCGAGGGAGCTGTGGTGGACTTCGATGTTCTCCAGTCCGCGTTCCTTCAGCTTGTAGACGACGCTCTCGGCCCCCGACCTGGTGTTCGTGAAGACCAATGTCGTGTCGTGCGCATCGATGAGCTCCTTCAGCGTGTCGTACATCATCGAGTTGACTATGTCCGAGGACAGGGCGGTGATGTCCCTCGTGGGACAGATCACCTGCAGGTCCAGGGTCTTCTTGGACCCGGATTCTATCAGCGCCACGTCCCTGGCCGTCCCGTCGGGGTTGCAACCGACGAGGTAGGCCGCTATCTCCTCTATGGGGGCGAGCGTGGCCGACAGCCCGATGCGGACGAAGTCGTTCTCACAATGGTTCCTCAGCCTCTCCAACGTGAGGGACAGGAAAGCGCCCCTCTTCGAATCGCAGATGTCGTGGATCTCATCCAGGATGACCCATTCGACCTTCTTGAACGCATCCCTGAACCTGGGTGCCGCCAGGATCAGCGCGAGGCTCTCCGGCGTTGTGATAAGTATGTGCGGCGGATGACGAACCATCTTCTGCCTGTCCGCCTGCGATGTGTCCCCCGACCTGACGGCCACGGTGATGTTCGGGATGTTCATCCCGTGCCTCTCGGCCACCTCCCTCATCTCGGCGAGAGGGGTGTTCAGGTTGCGGTTGACATCGTTCCCCAACGCCTTCAGCGGCGAGACGTAGATGCAGTAGACCCTCTCCTCCAGGGTCCCCTCCCTGGCGTACCGCGTCAGCTCATTGATGATGCTGGTGAAGGCCGTGAGGGTCTTTCCGGAACCCGTCGGTGACGATACCAGGACGTTGCGCCTCTGGTGGATCACAGGGATGGCCTTCGCCTGCGGTATGGTGAGGTCGTTATACTTCTCGTTGAACCATGTGGAGATCAGAGGCTCCATCATGTTCATGACCTCATCCTTCGAGTATGTTCTGTCTACTTTCTCTACCATGGGAAACAAACGTTTAACTCATGGTTACCTCAGATAAAAAGGTTATTTTTAGCAAAAACTAAAACGCATATGTTACCAGGTGAAAGCATACCAAATGGTGTTAACGCCCGGCCGTCCGGGACGTCGGAGCTCACCCGCGGACGTACACGACGTTCCGGTCCTGAGGCACCCCTATCGAGTCCGCCACGGGCCTGCACTTGGTGCGCAGGACATGGGCGACCGGCACCGGAAGGTCCTCGTCGGACAGGGATTCGAAGTTCCCCATGCCCTTGGCGATGACCATGTCGCAGTTACGGATCTCCTCCATCAGGTCCTCCGGGACATCCGACCAGTCGATCCCGACATAGAACGTGCCGGTGGTGAGCATCCTGTCCAATTCCTTATCCAATCCGGAGCGGACGGCGTCCTCGGCGGTGACGTCGTTGAGTATCGGTTCGCCGCGCACCACTCCCACGACCCTCTTTCCGCGGGACCTCAGATACCTTATCAGGACCTTGTCCAGCTGCGTCTCGCCGCAATTGTCGAACAGGTAGACGATCGTGCCGGGCCTGTCCAGGACCGCTTCGATCCTGTCCGAGTCGTCCCTCTCCAGCCCCTGGTCTATAAGCTCCTGGAAGATGGGTTCAAACTCCTCCGGCCCGTCTATCCCCCCGGTGGAACCGAAATCCATGATGTTGCCTACGACCGAGACCATCAGGCATGCCCTGAGCTTGTCCCCGGATGCATCGACGTAGCGCTGTGCCAGATCTATAAATCTCCCCGCGACCTCGTCGGCTCTGACCTTGAGGTCATGGTATGGATCCTTACCAAGGACAGCGTACGACGCGCGGTGCACTTCGGTCGCGATATCCACGGACTTCCTGCCGTAATCGAAGTTCTCCGCGAACACCCTGAGGCCATCCTCCACCGAGGCCTTCTCATCCATGCCCTCGGACAGTCTGGACTGGAAGAGTATGCGTTTCATCAGGCACGGGACGCAATCGGTATGGATCCTCATGCGTGAACATACGGGGAGGATGAGAAAAACATTGCCCTCGAGGCCTCACGGGCCTGTATCTCAAAGACCTCCCGCCACCGACCTTCTCTATCCTGCCTTCCTCGCACATCCGGGACAGTATGATCTCGATGTACGGTTCGGAGATGTCGGGCATCAGGGCGCACAGCTCGCTCTTCGATATCGGTATCGTCACATTCATCAGCACAGTCTCCACCCTCGAGCCCTTGTCATCCTTAGGCGAGCACAGGGCGAGCCTACGGTCGAACTCCTTGTATGCCAGGAAGATCACCCCGATCATATACTCCATGAACGGCAGATAGTCGTTGATATCGTCGAACCATCCCTCCCCCGACCTCGCAAGGGCGTCGTAGTAATCCGCCTTGGACTGGTTGATTATAGCCTCTATAGAGACGTACGAGCAGACGTCCAGACCTTCCTGATACATCAGCAGCACCGTCAGCAGCCTGGACATCCTGCCGTTCCCGTCCATGAAGGGATGTATCTTGAGGAAATCCATGATGAAGCAGGGGATTAGGAGTATGCCGGGCACCCCCATGTCGTTCCTCGCCTCGTTGAACGCCCCGATGAGTTGGAACATGGAATCCTTCACCTGAGATGCGGGGACGGTCTTGTACCTCTTCGCTATCCTTCCGCTCCCATCTCTGTCTACGATCTCATTGTTGCGGGTCTTGTATCCCGGTTCCGCCCCCGTGTAGCTCACCAGCGTCGAGAAGAGGCTCAGTACCGTATCCTCCTCGATCTCCATCGTACCGTACCCGTCATGCACCCTGTTCAAGGCGTCCCTGTATCCGAGCAGCTCGTATTCTTCGTGGCCGATGGGCTTCACGTTCCCGGTCAAGAGCTTCAGGAGACGCGAATCCTCCGTGGATATGCCCTCGATGTCGTTGGATTCCCTGGTGGACATGATCTTCGACAGCTCCCTCATGTCCCCGGCCATCGCAGGATGGTCCTCGGAGAACCTTCTGACACCGGATCTGAATCCCTCGATACGTGCCAGCCTTGTGGCGAAAGAGGAAGATAACATCATATCCTTGAGGAACGAGTAATCGAAGGTGTGCATATCCATAATATGACTAATTAAGTTTTAATTATTATGCAGAAAAATAACTATTATCGTAATTATATCTTACAAAAACCCATTTTTATGCATATTTTTTGATTAATTTATATTCAATAAAATCCCTAACAGGAATAGAATGACCGATGCGAAAGGTCATCGGAACAGTACTATTCTCTGTGGGGTCGAACTTTTTATATAAGGTATATTATCGCACAATACATGGCAGCTGACAAAATATGCTCTTCATGCGGTAAGAGACTCATCGGCCACGGCAACACTTTCTTCAAGTGCCCCAAGTGCGGGGACTACGAGATCGGAAGGTGCGA
>Ga0265298_10003601_pt1 | contig 20344 bp, 36 predicted proteins | sample AusTroGonzalo_MG_3_FD_193486 | JGI IMG/M metagenome (GOLD analysis project Ga0265298, IMG submission 193486) | Bovine rumen microbial communities from tropical cattle in Woodstock, Queensland, Australia - Gonzalo_01 | ecosystem: Host-associated > Mammals > Digestive system > Stomach > Rumen ... | reverse complement strand
TTTTTATTATATTTCGTATTACCAATCCGATAGGAAATGCGCAATAAAACAGAATTGCATTCATGATGACCACTGCGGGCAGGAATCCGATCCATGATTCCGAGAATAACGGTGTTAACGGATTTACGGGCATGAATGCGGTGATGAATATCAGTGCGAATGCATCGGCTCCTCCGAAGACATTCAGATATCGTGAGGCTGTGTAGTATGCGGCACACATGCAGACCACAGCCAAAATAATAGGGGTGAATATGCGCGTGTCCTCGATGAGTATTGTGATATACAATATGATTGCAATCGGCAGACTGACCGCAATCATCGGTAACCATGTGTGAAAAGGGACAATACGATATTTAAAATCAAAAACAGAGGCTCTTAAGAGAGTCATAGATATCACTATTGTAGAGAACAAAAGAAGTGGAAATAAATCCATATTTAATAATGGAATTACTCTTCTTTTAACTTTTCTTTTAACCGTGCTATATATTCAGGATTGTCAAGCAAATCAAAAACACATTCTGTGTATTTTTGCTTAATATCTTTGGAATTAATATAGGCATGTATTGCACGTCTGATTAATTCCGATGTTGAAACACCCATAGACAATGTGGTATCATCAATCTTCTTTTTTAATTCTGGAGAGACTCTTACAAAAACAGAGGTTGTATTGTCTCTCGTTAAGGGGCGGCCCTTTGACATATTAATATTGATTGCATAATGAAATCTATATATATTATGCAATCAAAGATTCCATTATGCAATCAACTAAACGAAAGGTGATTACATTGAGAGTACCACAGGAGGATGCAGATCAATTGGATCATCTTGCGGTACTTTTTAGAACATCACGTGAGGCTATCATCCGAGAGGGTATAGTCTACATTATTCAACAGAAGAAGGCACAGGAGGCCTGAAAAATGACTGAACAAGCGGAGAACGTTATCAAAAATTATCCTTTGATGCGGGATGGATTGACGGAATTAAAAAAGATTCTGTATGAGTACAACAGCCATCCCATAAAATCGTTGATGCAGTTAGAAGATACTGCATTTACAATCAAAATCAGTATCAGGGACTTAAAAAAGAAAAATTCGGAAAACAAACTTTCTGAAAATGATGAACTGCTATTAAAGATCCTTATTTTGATCTATGATGATTTGGAAAGAATTTGGGATCGTATATACAGGGATTTTGATGAGGCAGCTGAAATATTCGACAGTCTTGAGGCCGCGTATTTTTCAGAGAGTATTGAAGAATGCGCATTTGAAGATTATCTCAAAAGGGTGAAACATGACTGAGAAATTACCGGAGATTACTTCGGTCAGTGTCAGCACTAAGGGACTGAGGGTGTTAAAACGCCTGGTCAATAATGAGTGCGCTATTCCTGAATGCACGATGAACGGCATCAACATGAGGTTTTTGCAAGTCCAGTCCGCATGTGACGATCTTAAGGGAATTATTGAGGAGGAACCATCCAAGTGTGATTCCGTATTGCTTGAGGTCCTCGGCGGCATTGAAGAGAAACTCGGTGAGGTCTACGGCACCATAGCGGATGCAGTGGAGGAGATCGAGGGACTCAACAACACAATCAGAGACATCTTCGTTATGGAGGAGATGGAAGAGGATGAACTGAAAGCCTTTTGGAATGCTGATTGGAATACGGATGCTTTCTGGAAAGGAGTGTGAGTTGTTTGACGGAGACTGAAAAAATCATCGATTCCGACGATCTCAGAAAGGAGATTGATAATCTTCTCTTTGAAATTGAACTTAGGGTTCACGGACTCATGAATAATTTAAAAGGACTTAGGGAAGATTCCAAACAATATGACTTCACAGACCTGAAAGTTTTCAGAGCGTCATTAACACTTCTCGAAATAATCCTGTTCACATTAAATTGTCATTATGAGCATACGGAACCGGAGGAGACCGAGGGAGATAATGATGAGGGGGTTGTGGCCGCATGACGGAGAAGAAAGGCCGCATGATCCGGCATAAATGTCAATATTGTATCGGCGCTCTTCGGAGTGACGATTCATCGGTGAAACACTGCGTTAAAACAACTGCACAGGAAGGACAGATCTGCACAATCACACACATGCCGATGCGTGACAGCGAATTAGAGAACGGCTGCGAATATTGGCATGACTTATTGTGGCCGGCCTTCTTCGTTGATGTTATGTCAAGGGTTGAGTATTGCACGCGGCATGGTGATGTCTTGTCTTCGGAAGATTGCCTGGATACCATCATTAGGATTCATGATGCTCCGAACATGCCGCATGAGTGGCATGACGTTTATGATGAGGCACTGCAAATACGGGCCTCGGAGATGGATCTGCCAATCGGCATCGGTGCGGCATGGAAAGGCAACGTCTTCACATGCATTCCGAGGCACATTATTGATCACGGCAAAGACGCAATGCGGCAGATTCGTGTTGTCTTCTCGGCGAAGGTCAGAGACTACAAAGGGGAGGTATACACATGAAAATAAGTGCGAATGACAAATGCATGATTCACAACGAGATCACAAATGTTTGCATCGGCATCTCACGTCTCGAAAAGACATTGGACAAATTAGATCCGATAAATGAGGTTGTGATTGAGTTGGAAAAACCGGAGGCATTCATGTCATCACTGATTCTGTTAAGGCAGATTATTGATGTGTTTTGGGTCGATCTTCAAATGATGCATAAGTTAAACGAGGTTGCGGAATGACCGAATATAACTGCACACCACATCTCACAATAAATCAACTCCGTCAGCTCCTCGACGGCTATTGTGATACATGTCCGCATATGGATGAGGAAGAATACCAATGTGAACAACACTGCGGGATTCCGAGAATCAATGCAGATCTTGATAAATTTACTGAGAAATGTATTGAAGAAAAGATGAAACATATGAAATGGAGCGTTATGACAATAGGTGCGGTTCCGACAGACTTAGCATGGAGATTCACGGAGGGTGAAGAATGACTGAAGACAGGACTGACATTAATTTGCGTCTTCGTGTTGTCATGGGCAATCTCCAGGACTCGGTTAACGGCATCGAGAAACATGTGAACAGGATCCTCGACGGTTCCGATATGATGAGTGAATATTCCGTTCTGAAGTTCATGAAGGGCATCGATCATGCTGATGAAATTTTGCATGAGTGGGTAACAACTCTCGATGACTTCTATGAGAGGAGGGATTGAATGTTAGAGGATTTGATTGAATATCAGGATGATGTCTTCTATAAGATCAACTGTCTGCAAAAGATTTTGATTATGATCGGCAGCCATCTCGGAAACATTCAGGATCGTTTGGAGAAATACACTGCCGACGAATTGTCGGAGTTCTCATTGGCATTATCTGTATTCTCAAATGATGCATCCGATTTTAATGAGTTTATGAATTTAGAGGGATACTTACATGACTGAATCATATGAGGAGCGGCCGACGGCGGCCCATGAAAACTTACCGGTCGATCTTCGGTTAGATATTGTCATAACCGATATTGAATCGATATTTGATGAGATTAAGGATGAGATTAAGGATGATGTTGTAAACAATCTCGGTCAGATTGATCTGGATGAGGCATTTGAGAAAATGTCTAAGGTTGACAAAATACTGGGGGCATATCTGAAGAAATTGAGGTGGGATCATGTTGTATAACAAAACACAGGAGGAGTTCGATGCGGCATCACTGCGCATGATTTACGCATTGGGCCAGTTGACAAATACGGATCTCGATGATGAAATAATCGAGAAGTGCAGAACGGCAATCCGGCAATCCGGAAAGGTGAGGATTGTTGAAACAAAAAACCGAAAAAAAATTCCGATGGAGGCCTGAAAAATGAGAAAAGAAGTTGTGTTTGAACAAGCGGTGTTCGTTATCAGTTCTCATTTATCCCAAAATAGGGACAAATTACAGTATAGTTGTCAGAGATTAAATAATTTATCCTTACTGGAGAGGGCAATAATGGATACACCATTGAATGAGAGTCAATTGAGGGGTTTTGACATGCCGTGTTATGTGGATGATTCGGAGGTGTGGTTATGACGGAATATACAGATATCTGGGATGTGCTGACTCCGGTCATCTTTTGTGCCTGGTTGGGGGGCTTTCCGGCCGCATTGATAGGTATAGCGGTGGCACATTATTGTGTTTATGGTTATGATCTGTTAATAGCAGCAGTTATGGGGTTTTTAATAGGAACAGGGGTAACTTTGTTTATTTTTGAGTCAGGAGTGGGGGTGTTTAGTGAATGACTTCAGAAGATGTTCTCCTCAAATCACAAAAACAAATTATCAATTTTTACTGCCGGAGATGCGGTTCACATGCATTGAATCAGTGTGTGACTCTCGGAATGCAGCCTGAGATGTATTTCATGTGCAGTCGATGCGGAGCGCGGTTCAAGCTGACAAAAGGGTTGGTTTATGATGCTCTGATTAGAGACAGGCTGAATACACAGTGCATGATGGAAATAAGGAATAAGATTGTTCTTGAGGAGGATTGTGCATGATTCCGGATCCTGATAAGATGAGTTCAGAGGATTTAACATCCTTATCACATTTGGAAAAAGACTTCATACCAAAATTAAACAAGAACTTCACAAATGTTAGATTATGGATGGGTTCACTTGATACAAGAATCACAAATGCGGAATATGACATTCATGATCTGACAAACTCGATGGAGACCTGGACAGATGTCCTCAATCGTTTTTCATTATTTGATGAAGATGGTTCGTTTGATAAAATAATGCAATTTGAAGAGAGATTGGAAAAACTTGAAGAGAAGATTGAAGGGCTTGAAAAGAAGTATCAGGAACATTTTGAGACGTTGGAGAAGGCCGTTCTTAACGGTTCCGAGGAGGGGAGATCATGATCATTTTGCCTTCGGCGGGAGCCAAAAATTTTGAATTTTTTTATCGATCAAAAAAAGTGTTACCTGTTGGTACTTACATACTTTGCCTGGAAAAGGTATGGCTTATCTTCGGACAAAAATTTTCACAACTCACACCACAAAAAAAACAACTTCAGAATAGACTGCAATACTCGAAATCTTTAATATTCAAAGAGTTTGAAGATTTCATCTTTAATATTGCAATACGAATTAGTTTATTTTTTATTGTATTTATATTTTTGGTGATTGGTTTGGTTGAGAGTCCGAGAGGGGGGGTATGGAGTGCAAAACAAAAAGATCTGACTGGTAACAGGTAACAGTCTCAGGAGGTATATTCATGGCATACTATCACAGAACGGCAATATATTTGACAGAGACTCAAAAGAAGATTATTTCACAGTTTCTTCCACAAAAAATGAGTTCAATGGTTCGGGATATCATTGATGTTATCATCAACAGCAACATGATTAATCCTAATGATTACAACGACAATCCGGAAATTTTAGCGTTGATATACAACTATCGAAAGGAGTTGGTATTGAGTAATGCAACATATCTGAAGAGAGAGAAGGTCAGAGAAAAACTCTATGAGTTTTTTGAAAGTGAACATATACCTTTAATCTGTGCGCAGAGAGGACATAAGTTTGCAATAAAGACAGCAAGAGGATATATTCAAAAATTCAGAGAAACACATCCGGAATTATATCTGTCCGACAGAGTTTCGGAGAATATGATTCTTGATTACATCTACATGATTGAGAATACCGGTCTTGATGATGCGGCCTGGCAGACTTATCAGCATTCCGAGAGTTACCAAACAATGTATGAGAGGCCGAGGATACAATGAAGATTCTGATCGCATGTGAGTTCTCCGGAGTCGTGAGAGATGAGTTCTTGAAGTTGGGCCATGATGCCTGGTCATGTGATCTTCTTCCATCCTTATCGGATAACTCACGGCACTATTGCGGAGATGTATTCGACATACTCTATTCCGAGAAATGGGATATGATGATCGCGCATCCTCCATGTCAATATCTCACGATAGCGGGCAACAGAGCATTCAAAGAACAAGGTATAAAGAGAGAGAGAGAGAGAGATATGGCCTTTAAATTCGCAATGAGTCTTTATAATGCTCCTATATCAAAAATTTGTATGGAAAATCCTGTGGGTTATCTCAATACCCATTTCCGTCATCCTGATCAAATCATCCATCCTTACATGTTCGGAGATCCTGAAATTAAGAGAACATGTCTTTGGTTGAGGGGATTGCCAAAACTCTATTATTCACATCCGAATGCGCGTCATCCAAAACCACACTTTTATTGGGGTAACGGAGATCCGGTCTACTATCATGATACTGCAAAAATAAAAGGAATGTCGAGAAGTTCTGCACGGGCCAAAACATTTCACGGCATTGCACACGCAATGGCCATCCAGTGGGGTTCTGATCAAAATCAGTATTTCATCAATGAATGGGAGTGTGTGTGATGGCCAATTTCTTCAGAAATCCGAAGTATAATGCGGAAAGAATTTTGCAGAAGAATTTGGAGAATGGTGTTCTGTCTGAAGACGATGCCGAGATAATCAGATCCTTTATCTCTTATCTCTCGGTAACAGGGACTCAGAATCCAATCACACTGCGGAATTATGTTAATCATATATGCGCATTGCAAAGATTGTCTCCTCGGATTGGTGTTCGGGATCTGACAACTGAAACAATCTTCTCAAAGACAAAATCACTTCATGACTCGGAATATAAACAGAATACCAAAGCGATCATCCTTATATCGGCAAAACATTTCTGGAAATATCTGATAAAGAAGGAGATTATTAAGGCCGACATTAAGGAGATCCGATTGATTAAAAACATCAAATCCGACATGGAGACCACGATGCCGAATGACATCCTGACTGTTGAAGAGGTTCAGCATCTCATATCGGCCGCGGGCACTGCTCGGAACCGTGCGATCATCTCAGTGCTATATGAGTCAATGTGCCGAATATCGGAATTAGCCAATCTCCGATGGTGTGACATCGAGTTTGATAAAAACGGTGCCGGAGTCTACGTTCATGATCGAAAGACAAACAAAATTCGATATTGCAGACTCATTGTCTCGGTCCGGCATTTGATTGAGTGGCGGAATGACTACGGCCGATGCGGAGCGGAGGCAAGCGGAGAAAATAGGGTGTTCATCACATATAACAATCAGCAGATCTCCTATATCACATATTGTAAGATAATCAAAAACATCTCGAAGGCGGCCGGCATTAACAAAAGAATCCATGCACACTTATTCCGTAAAAGTCGGATAACCCATATGGTGGAGGACAACTACACAGAATCCGTCATAAAGAAGATGGCATGGGGCAATACAAACACTTCACAATTTGAGAGATATGTGAGATTGTCAAGGGATTCAATCGACAAAGAGTGTATGCGGCACCATCCAGGCCTCAGAGAGGATGAGGAGGAAAACAATTCTCTCCGATGCACTAAATGTTTGAGGTGCGGAGCTGTGTTGACTCCGGATCAATCATATTGCAGTAAATGCGGACTGCCTACGGATCCGAACAATACCGGAGAAGATGAGATGTGCATTGATCCGGAACTGATAACAAAGGTCTTACAGATCCTTCAGAGTCAGGGGTTCAAAAAACAGTGAGGGCCTGTCATGTCTCGGATATTGTTAGTGAGTGTGGTGTGGCACATCTCACTAATATATACTAATGTGTTAGAATTATATCAGATAATTTTAATGCATTAGTATGTATTTTAAAAAATCATTTTTTCAAAACGTCCACATAGAGGGGTCTATATTCCTGTTTTACAACATACCATATATGATTCATCATAATATACAATCGTTGAATAGCGGGCCTGTATTTGCGTCAGTATGGATATGTATCAAAAAAGATAAGATGGGAATGGATTTAATGAATGTTGTTAGATATTATCGGCCTATCTCTGCATGGAGTTATCAGGAAATGACTGAAACCTGATAATTTAATACTGTACTTTTATCGAGATATCTTTACTCTGTTTTTTCGAAGACTTCTTTGATGAGGTCTTCTTTTTGTAGGACTTTTTCTTCATGTTGTAATCTCCGGTTTAGTTATGAGTGTTCCACTGTGTAACATAATACACATTGTGATAGTTGCGGTCGGAACTGAGTTCACGATCACAACAACGGACAGATACGTTATACTCTGTTATGACAGGATGTTGCATCAGTCGTTTCAGAGAAGACGTGATCGCCATTCGGTGATGGCCGTTCAGCTCCGGATGATCTCTGATTAACTCGGCTCCCGTAAAACTGCACGGGCCGTGAGATTCAACATGATCGCGTAATGCCTGGGCAACAAGTTCATCAATAACAGATAACCTGACCATTATATCTGCCTCAACAAACTATTTAGTCAACAAACATATATTAAAATATAACGACAGAAAAAGACTCTCGAAGTTATAGACAATCTCAGAGAATTTCTTTTCTTTTAGTGATATACCACAAAATACGGCGGCTATCCAAAATTTTAAACTTATGAGTTCTTAATTAATTATATCTCTCTCCGTAAATGAAGGATATTTATAAACAATATATATAGAAAGTCTTACAATTCGTTATATTTTTATGTATTATTTAATACTAATTTGTGCAATATATGACAAAAATCACGCAAAAACAGAAAGAGGCAATCAGTGAGATCTATTTGCTTTCGATTGTTTCTATTGATTTAAGGTATAAACTATCGTTTTTGACGCAATTATATTCCGGTATTCGGAGTGCGTTGTTGGCTGCAAACATAATTGAGTATAAAGATATCAATTCAAATTCATCAATTGTTGTATCAACAGATAATGATGAATTTAATTCGGCAAAACTATTGAATGAATCAAAAACAAAACTTTATGACGCATATACAACATTGGCAACAAAATCAAATTGGATTGGAGCAGAGCAAATCGCAATTGAAATAACTGAGAGATTAACTTCGCTTGGTTATCTGCATGAATTTATTGATGTTGATGTTGAGAGATGGAATGCAAGTTATGCAATGTTGTCACCATATGGAGGCGCGGCCACAGATGGTGATTAATCCGGCACATGCACAGAAGTTGTGGGATGATCTGTTAATCCATGACGATGGAATCTGCGGCGTCGGCGGAAAATTTGCGGATCTCATCGGAGCATTCGGGCATGGTAAATCGACATTGTTGATGCAAGCGGCGCAGTTCGTGCGGTATCTCCCTTACGGTGTAACTAAAATAGATATCCGTAAAAACAGGGACTCTTTCACGGACATCAAGACCTTTCCGGAGACCGTCTTTCTGAGGGGCATGTCGGATGATCACTGGAATGCACTGCTCCCAAAGTCATGGGCGCGCAGTTATCCCAAATACGGAAAATCAAAACCTGTGGTTGTGCATATCTCCGAAGACGATAACTATTCTTTTGTAGAGGTTGCACATGGCAAAAAACACACCATCAATCATGACCTGAACATAAAAAAATATTCTTCGGCCGAAGACCTTTTGGATCATGTCAAAATAGGGGCAATCAACGTTATTTATGAACCATCACACTATATTCTCTCCTCGGAGATGCGCGTGCGCTTGGCACAGCAAAAACTTCAGGAAAAAAAGGATATCAAGAAAGGAGATATATTGGCTCCTCCTCCTATGTGGTGGTTTGAGCTGAGTGATGCACTGCTCTCACAGACAGGCGGTCAGCATGTGACCATCATACTCGATGAATTGCATTCAGTGACTCCGGCATATCCGGCCGGAGACTTGTTTCACGTGATCGGCAATTTTGCGAAGTCCTTAATTCATTTCCGCAAAAATAACATCAGTTTACTGGGATCAACTCATGATGAGAATTTATTGGATTATCGGGTAAAGGAAAGATTACCGATAAAGGTATGGTTTCCAGGCAGCGATCCTAAAAATTCCATGGTTCAACTCAAACTTCTGAGGAGTCTGGATGACATCGGAGAGGCCATCATCGAGGAGACAAATATTGAGTTCGGTGTTCTGGAATTTGACAAAATTCATCATCAGCCTCCGATATTAAAAGCACAGCTGAAAGAATAATTATAAGAAAGAGAAAGAAAGCGGGGCAAAGAAAGAGAAAGAAAAGGGCGCAAAAGAAAGAGAAAGAAATTTTTTTAAATTACCATCTATATTTCTTATTTGCAAAAATAAATCCTTCATTATCACGGTCAACAAAACCATCAACTGTGAAATCATACTTTTTAAGGTATTTCTTGGCCTTCTTTTTAGAGTCGAATGACTTCTCATACATCATGCCAAATCCATCTTCAAACATTGTCATCTTCGGCCGTCGGCTGACTTTACTTCTTCTAAAGGGTTTTGTCTCCACAATTGTTTTTTTAACGTATGGGGACTTCTTATCTTTGCGTGTTACGGTAGTTCTTACTTTATATGGCATTTGAATCACTTTCTGAAAGTTTATACATAAAAAGTTGTTTTTCTATTATTTAGTGATATAACGATGTCCTTTTTCGTTATATTTTAAAATAATTTGTCGGTTATATGAATACGTAGGAGGGTTAATCATGAGCATAAAAGAAAAGTTTTCTGTATTCTCACAGATTGTCAACAGAAGGGCCTGTATGTCTGAGGGTCGTTTTGACGGTCTCAGAGATGAGGTTGGAACTGCATTCGGACTCAACAACAAAGGTGAGATGGAGGGTATGAGCATAACAGGAATTGTTGTATCCTTCATTACTATTGCCATCATTGTTGCAATCGGTGTCATCGTCCTGTCATCGGTTCAGACTGCAATGCCGGCACTGAATGAATCAAGTCCGTATTATGGTTTACAGGCATCTCTCGATACAACGACAGTTGCCGGATATGGTCTTATTGCTATTGTTGTCATCATTGTGGCCGCGGCCGCAATTATGTATGCAGTCCGCATGATCAGATAATTTGGAGGTAATAATGCCTCTAAATTATCTTTCTAAGTTAATATTCGCTATTTTCATCACACTGTTATTATTTGTGCCTATGGCATCCGCAGCAGACGATCTGTCGGCGGTTTCATGGAATATAACACAAAATCAACTTCCGGCAAACTATATCGGATCGGATTTTCACATATCGGTTCTTTCGTATTGGATATTGTTTGCAGTCGGAATCCTGTTCTTTTTACTGTCGTTACGTTGGGCATTTGAGAACGGCACAGATGTGATCGCGGCATTGGCCATGATCATATTCGGATTTTTATCATTTGTCGGATTCTTCGTTCAGGACTGGAGTTATGAAGTTGTAACAACTCAGCTGAATGAGACCGCACAAATCAGCATCGTTCCTATTGTTTACACGCAGCCTTCATGGGTGATGTTCATCACGGCCATGATGCTGGTTATCAGTGTGATAAACCTGTATAGAATATCCATCGGAATTATGATTGCATCGGCAACGGATCCGATATCGGAGATAAACGAAAGGAGAAGATAAAATGTTGGTAAATTTGGATGAGGCCACAGGGGAATTATACACGGCAGACGGAGAACATCTTTGTTCTCTCGGTGAGATATTACCGGCCGGAACTGACAATGATGAGGATGACGATCCGCGGCCATATACACCACAGGCGGGTTTGTCTGAAACTCTCATAAATAAACAAACAACGTTCAATCTGCCGAAGGTCAAAAAGTCCATCGAGGATGCATTGTGGATAATGTTCAGCGGCGGCATTCATCAATCGATGTCGAATACATCCAATCCCAAACAATTTCAGAGGGCCATGGATCTGATGCATGCATCCATCGTGGCCTCGATGGTTGACAGGGATGTTGCAAAGTCCATGACGATATCCGATTATATTCAGTTACATCACTTTGCACGAAACCTTATTGCACGTTCCGTGACGTTCGAGGGCGATCATCTTCGTGATGCAACATTACTCGGCAGAACATTGAATCCTGGTGTTGTGGACTCGTTGAGATTCTCTCCGGAGGGTCGGAAAAGCGGCGGCGGATTTTTCGGATTTTTAAAGAAGTGATATTATGTTAACAAATGTTATTCAAGTGTATGAACAGGCCTTTCTGGGAATCGGCATGAGTATGTGGTGCATTATTGCATTGGGTTTCATTTGCTTTATTCTCATAATGGCACTGCTGACGATATTTGGAAAGTTAGGGCCTACACAGGGTTATCTGTATGCGGCTTTTTCCAAAACGGATGAGAAGAACATTGCAATTCTGTTTCAGAATCACAGCATTACAATAAAGAAGTTACAGTATTTTTCAGGTGTATTTGACAGGCTCGGTCTGACATGGATTGCCAAAAAACCGGAACAGCATCGGTTCGGAGAGTGCAGTGCGGAACTGGTTGCGGACTTCTGGGGGCTGACCATGGATCCGAAGGTAAATGCGGCAACACTGGAATTTATCAATGCCTGGAATGCGGATCACGAATATGAGTTGTTTGCGGAATCCGATTATGCGTGGTTACCTAAACTATCTGACAGACATCCCATAGTCGATTTTGATTCGTTATATGCGGCTATTGAAAAATGTCCTCCGGATTCGGATATCAGAATCAGGGCATTCACATATGTTCCGATGTACACACTGCAAAAGTATTATCCTAAGAACCTGACAGCATCCGATTTGACGGGATACAATGAGGCAATGAAGAAAGTGACTGAGGAGAAGGCGGCCAGTCCGGCCAGTTCGTTACTGCCGTTAATCTGCCTGGTCGGCGGATTACTCCTCGGTCTGGGAATAATGTTCCTTGTAAAATAAATGGTGAGGTGTGACCATGAAAAGATCAAACAATTCAAATTCGGGTTCTAACTTCAGAACGGTTTCGGGTGTGGTGACAACATTCATCTCACTTGTTATTTTGTATTATGTCGGCGGCATTTTGTTTTACAAAGTTTATGAATCACTGGATGCAACGACATTATCAAAAGATTGGCTGACTATATACAATGCACTGCATGACTTCTTCGGATTAGGTCTGTCTATCTATTTGTTTATTCTGATCTTTTGCATCGTTGCACCATTATTATGGATCTATCTTGGCAGAAAAGGGGGTGATTATGTATGAGTCTTAGGGATGTTGCATATAGCGGAATAACCGTCGTGTTTGCTATTCTGATTGTAATGTTTATTTACACGATATTCTATGATCTGGTCACAATCACACTTTATGACCTTGCGTTGAGTTCTGGGGTTCCGGAGTATATTTTGGAGAATTTAATTTTATGTTGGATCTGGTTTCCGGTGCCGTTTGTCTTCAGCTGCTTTGTATGGCTGATATACACAGCGACGGTCAGCGGTTCCAATTCGTATTAAGGAGGATAAAATGTATGATCAGATATCTGGATAATAAGGAAAACATCACAATAAAGGCGGGAATTATTCTCTGCATGCTTCTGTGGTGCGTATCAGGTATTATGTGCGCGTTGTCTGTTGAGGATGAATATGTTGAGGATAGGTATGTTGAGGAGGAGTATGTTGATGAGGATATAGGATTGTGCATAGTGATTCTGATATTCTTATCTGCCATGTGTTTTGTCGGCATATCTGCATTGATGGAGGATTACTCAAATGACGATTTACAAAAGGATTCAGCATAACGACATTTACTGTCTGGATGCGGACGGACATATCCGGGAGATGAGCATCGGAGATAGAATAACTGACATTATTTGTCAGGTAGGAACTGCCGTTCTGTCGGTCGGCGGTCTGTGTTGGTTTGCGTATATGGTGATAACATGATTAAAAAAAAAGAAACAATTAAACAAAACACTCTCTTTTATTTCGCATTATTTCTGATATTCGCGTTTTTATCAGTCGGCATCGTTACAGCGGACACTTCGGTCGTATGGACGAAAGAGGTCGGCAATGTCTTGGCAGCTGATATGGCTGAGGACGGATCGATTGTATATGCGGCAATTGCTGACGGTGCGAACTCTACGCTTTATGTCTATGATTCACAGGGCACAGAGCAAAACACTTTCAGCATCTCCGGCAATGTCGAGAAGACAGTCTGCACAGCTGACGGGAGCATAGCGGCGCTTTATACTGATAGTAATGTCGTATATTATATCAATGATGGATCTCTCACGTGGACAAAAACATATTCAGCGGCAATAACGGATATTGATATCTCGAATGCGGGAAGTGTGTTAGTTGTTCAGGCAACAAAATTTCATAAATACAATTCCGACGGGTCGGATGCGTATGACTCATCGAGCGGCACATATAGTCTTGGAATACTCGATCCGAATAATGAATTTGCTATTGTGAGCAGTGGGGGAAATAATCTCAATAAATACATCTTAACAACGACGGATCAATATTGGGGCAAAGTCAATAATAATACATTCAACACGGCGTTTCAGAATTATCAGAATTTATTGGTATTATATACTAATCCAAGTCAAACAGAGGCAGTTATTTTATCAAATACGACATTAAACGATGAATTATGGGATCAATTATCTGTTAAATCAATTGCTATATCTGACGAGTCATTGAATACTACGGAGGCATATAATTATTATAACTCATTGGGTGCGGAATGGTCAGAGGTTAACTCATCTGCGGGATGGTCGGCAAGAAATGCTGCATGCAGTTGGGTTGTCGGTGATAAAATAATTATTGGTGGAGGATTTACAGGCAGCAGTAACTTACGGGATGTTTGGATATCAGAGGATTTTGGTCAAACATGGACACAACAAACTGCATCTGCGGGATGGGAGGCAAGAAGAGCGGCATGCAGTTGGGTTGTCGGTGATAAAATAATTATTGGTGGAGGTATTTCAGGCAACGGTTTCTTACGGGATGTTTGGATATCAGAGGATTTTGGTCAAACATGGACACAACAAACTGCATCTGCGGGATGGGCGGCAAGATATGGTGCATGCAGTTGGGTTGTCGGGGATAAAATAATTATTGGTGGAGGAGAAAGCAACAGTTTCTTACGGGATGTTTGGATGTCTGAGGATTTTGGTCAAACATGGACACAACAAACATCATCTGCGGGATGGACGGCAAGAAGTAGTGCATGCAGTTGGGTTGTCGGTGATAAAATAATTATTGGTGGAGGAGGAAGCAACAGTCGGTATCAGGATGTTTGGATGTCTGAGGATTTTGGTCAAACATGGACACAACAAACTGCATCTCCGGGATGGTCTGTAAGAAGTGCTGTCTGGGGGGGGGTTGTCGATGATAAAATAATTATTGGTGGAGGATATTCGGGTAGCAGTTTCTTACGGGATGTTTGGATGTCTGAGGATTTTGGTCAAACATGGACACAACAAACTGCATCTCCGGGATGGACGGCAAGAAGTAGTGCATGCAGTTGGGTTGTCGGTGATAAAATAATTATTGGTGGAGGAAATCCGGGCGGCAGTTACTTACGGGATGTTTGGATGTCTGAACAGAGTAGTTTACAAATTAAACCATCATCAACAGGACAGACATATATCTTTTACAATTTCATAGGCAGTATTCCTCAACAACATACTCAGACAACATATAATAACGCGGTCGATTTTAGCGGCACATATGAACTGAGGACAAAACCTACACTTTCTATCTATGAGTATCAGGCATCTAAAACAGTCACAGGAGCGATAGTGTCAATCAGTGTATCGGATGGGGGGGATTGGTTAGGAACAGCAACGGCGTCAAGAGTCTATCATGATCAGGTTACGTCTTCAGGATTCGGAACATCCTATAACACGGAGCTTGGGAGTGAGGGTACAGTATATGTAATAGCGACGGCCAATGAGGCGGCAATGTCCATTATCGGTCAGGGACAATACACGGACATATATAGTCAGATCGCGGCGAGAGTGGGAACATACACGGCGGGCGGAGATATTCAGCATGTAGATATTGCCGGAAATGCCTTATGGGCAACTTCAGGAGGATCCGACGGCAAGATGTATCTTTTCAGTAAAGATCAATCTTCAAATTGGTATCTCGAATATTCCTCGGATGCGGGCAATGCAATAACGGCGTTAAAGATTGCTACAAGTGGGAATTATATTTTGGCGGGTCGCACTGACGGTCTGATATTCTATCAGCAAACATCACCTTCTCCACAGCCTTCGGGAAGTGATTTTTGGCTGACTTTGTATGTGTATAAAGACAGCGACAGTTACAGGAATGCCGCGGTTAACGTCTCGGTATATACAAATAATCAATGGACATCATTTGCACAGGGTCTGACCGATTCTGCCGGAAAATATGTGGTCATGGTTACTGCCGGACAGAATTATAAGTTCGATATAGACAACGGCCAAAAATTGATCATTTATCAGGCAAGTCCTTCAGTGACATCACTGACTGCCTCGATATACTCAACTCCGATATCATCCTCATTGACATATGAGGCCGTGTGGGATCCGGAGACTAACTCAATCACTTTCGATTATCACGATTCCGCGGGACAAACTCAATCAGTCACAGTGCGCATATTGAGAACCGATAATTGGGATGTTGTGTATGAAAACACATTCACTAATCAACAGTCCATCGAGCAAAACTTACCGATGATTGATGATACAGTGACATATAAGGTCGAGATGTCTGCACAGCGTGTGTCGGGCCTCACACGTAACACATTCTTTGTCAGCTCTTCACGTGACATTGTATCAATCCCATTGGATCAGAATTTGAAAAACATCTTGTTTGTCTGTTTCCTGATATTCATTGCGGGATTGTTCAGTTATTATTCAGCAGTCAGAGGGCCGATTGTGGTTGCATTCATGGCGGTTCTGTTTGTGTATATGGGATGGTTAACAATTCCATGGTACTGGGTCACAGTCGCAGTTGTGATTGCCATACTTGCGGCATTCACACAGAGGAGGTAATGATATTATGTTGAAGGGATATGAAATTGCAATGTTCCTGTTTATACTGTCATTTTCAGTCTCGTTGATGTCGGAGGCATCGTTATTCGGATCGGCTTATCCGGATTTAGAGTTGTCTACGAATTTCAGCGGGAATTGGACTTATACATATGATCCGGTAAACAACGGATATTTTATTGCAACGGATGACGGTATGATGTCCACAGTCAATGCAAGCGGATTTCAGATGACAGGCCTGGATGAGGCAAGCATATTAGATGTTTTGATTATGTTCGGCCGTGCGCTGAGTAATGCAACGGCGTTCCTTCCGTTCTTCTTACAGTCGTTAGGAATACCGGATGCAATTGTGGTGCTGATAACGGCTCCTGTTTGGTTCGCTTATATCAGTGCATGTGTGCAGATCGTGAGAGGTGTTGTATTTGAAGATTAATACCATATTTTGGATTCTGTTTGTCGGCAGCCTGTTAATTCTGCCGATGAATGCGGCCGCGGTCAATCTCGATAATGTGTCCATTCCAGATTTTAATTCGGGCACATATACTCGATTCTGGTATAGTGGAGAGAATGACCAATTTGACGGGCTTGGTTTTGCATACTCGTTGATCGCTCCGATGACCGCACTTTTGGGGCCGTGGTTCTTCGTGATTATGTGGAGCGCAATTATCTATCGTAGTTATGAGAAGACAGGCAACATTGCAATGCCGGTTATTCTCGGTTTGCTGACATCCACAGTCTGGGGAGTTCTGATACCACAGGAGGCGGGAATGGTCTGGTTAACAATGTTCGGAATCGGTGTGGCGGCACTGGTTGCAAAATATATGGTGGACAGGTGATAGAATGAGACCTGAATTTATTTTTAAGGATTCACGCGGTCATGTATTGAGTCCGCGTGATATCTGCAATTTGAATGCAGACAGTCAGATAAGAGCGTATGCAAAGTCAAAGAAGAGTAAACGGATTGAAAAGATAGGCACATATACAAAGTTGGAACTGTTTATGAAATTTTTATGAGGAGGGGTAAACATGGCACAGGATATCACACCATCAAACAATCAGGGCGTAACATCAACAAACACAATGAATCCGAGAACGATTTCGGCACAGAGTGCGGGTTCGGTCAGTCCGACGATCATCACACAGAATCAGAATCGGCGAATGAGACGGGCCGCAGAACGTGAGGAAAGAAGGCGGGAGAGTCTGACTGCGAACGTAGAGCGGGCCGAGGTCGAGAGGGAATACCGGAGATTTCGAGAGGCTGAGGAAACTGCAAACAGAAAGGCGGAAGAGAGGAAGGAGAGAGCAAAGAAAGAGACTCTTACATTCTATTCAGGAGGATATTTTATTCCGTCCGAGAATCGATATGTCCCTGTTACAAAGACTGTCAAGTCTATATATGATTATACAAATGGTATGTTTGCGGGCGCGTCAGAACCGTTGAAGGTTCCGGAGGAGTTGAGAGCGTTCACGACGATTGACAGCGGCGGGATGTCAAATAATGTGAACTCCGCATATGCGGGGTTAGAGAAACTTGTCGGTCGTGTTAATGAGTTATATAAACAGGAGGCGGAGGAGAATAAACGCATTGCAAATGCAAAGATGATTGAAAGGATTGCAAAAGATTCTTTCTTCGGAAGGGTGCCTTCAGTATCTCTGATGAGTACTGAGGCAATTGCAGCACATGAACGATTGATTCAGGACAAAACCACAACTCCGGAGATGAGGTCACAACTGAAAGCGGATCTCGATGCGAATTTACAGAACATGCAGAAATATCAGGCAAGCGGCGGCCAATTGTCACAGGACTCTTTGAGGTATCTGTCAGAATCGGTTTATCGTGGCGGCAGTAATTACACACGGGAGCAAAAACAGGCCGCGGGTGAGATGCTTGCGGCGGCGGGATCTCAATACGATGTTAAAGATTTCAACAGGGCGGCCGATTCCGTGTTGGCTGCGCAATTAGGCAAACAATATGAAACCTATTCTAACAGATATCAGGATGTCGGCGGTTCGCTGAGCGGTTTGGACAGCCAGACAAAAGAGAGGGTTAAGGAATCAAAACAGTTGTCGGGTAAACTGATAGATACATACAGGACATCGGATGCGGCCGCGGTTGCACTGGGTGATCGCGGTCTTCGTGACAATACGGGCAATCGGTATATTGAACAGGATCCAGGCAAGGCCGGAACCATCAGAGCGAATGCGGCGGCCGAGGCAAGAAATTTGGAGGGGGTTCGTGAGGCGGCAAAGACTGCGAATATCCGAGATGATTCTGTTAATTCTATTCTTCGGATTGATGACGGAAATAAGATCGATCTGTCTAAGGAGGCATTCTTCGGAGAACAACTGAAGACTGAGAAGGTCTTCGGATCGGACTGGGGTGCGGCGGGCGGTGAGGCCGCATTGGATGCGCTTGCGAAAGGTAAGAGTTCATCATCTTACAGTGAGTTTAAAGGTCTTGATGACAATGCGGGTTTAGAATATATTTTGGTTGACAATTCCGGCAAACAACGATATACACTGAGGACAGGTGTCAATGGCGGCGGTTTTGCGGTTTATGGTTGGACAGGAGATATTGTTGCATCGGGTCAGACATCCGCGGGCCTGAAGGATGTTCTGAAGGAGTTGAACGTTCCGTTCAATGATAAGGGGTTCAATCCATCACGGCCGGAATTAAGCGGCGCTCCGGTTACACTTGCGGAGGAGACCGATATAAGCGGCATCAGCAGGCCGCGGCGTTTAAGTCTGCGGTATTGGGAACATTCCGAGGTAATGAGGAGATTGAACGAACGGAGGCAAACAGGGTTGAGGCAATCAATGCCGCAAATGCGGCGGCAGATCTGAAGGTTCTGGATAATCAGTTAATTTCAGAGTCGGGTTATACACTGAGGATTAACGGAGATTCGGTTGCGGCTCCGATGAGTCCAGGCATTTACCTAAAAGAAGGTGCTGAGGGTGCGAAGACAATTAACCGTTCAGACATCACGATTGTTGATGATCCGGAGGTTACTGCATTTGCAAAAACCGTCGGAGAGGTGGCGGCCGCGGCCGTGCCTATTGCCACATTTTCAAAACTATGGGGTGCTACGGATTCAAAAAGAATCCGCGGTTCCGATTCCGAGAGGCCTGACTTTGTTGTATCTAATGAGAGTCCTGTTTCGGAGTTCGGAGATTTCCTGATAGGAGCATCCGAGACGGTTAAAGGCGGCATTGATGAATTAAACAAGATGACTGAAGATGCGACGGGCTATAAGCTGATCAGTCTGGGCGGAGATTCGGAAAGATCGTTGGCAGAGGGTTTGGTCGGGTTGGTGAGTCCGACGGGCAAAATTGCATCCATGGGAGAGAGTGCGGCAAATGCAATCCTCGGAAAGGGTAACGACATTTCACATGTTGAGGAGGTCAGGAGATCCGCGGTTCGGCAGACTGTTGAACTGCCGGCATTTGCGGGCAGTCTGATTAAGATGGGAGATTCGGTTGCGGCATCGTATGACAAAGGAGGTGCGGATGCTGCGAAGGCGGCCGCGGCCTATTGGGGAGGACAGGCGGCAACAGGTTTGTTGTCGGCGGCGGTTCACAATCCTAAAGAGTTG
>Ga0265298_10003599_pt1 | contig 20366 bp, 20 predicted proteins | sample AusTroGonzalo_MG_3_FD_193486 | JGI IMG/M metagenome (GOLD analysis project Ga0265298, IMG submission 193486) | Bovine rumen microbial communities from tropical cattle in Woodstock, Queensland, Australia - Gonzalo_01 | ecosystem: Host-associated > Mammals > Digestive system > Stomach > Rumen ... | reverse complement strand
TATTAATAAACTATCTATTACTGATGAAGATATTAATAGATTTAGAAAATCTTTTACATAATATAAATCATTAATTTTAGATATTAAATCACCGATTGGTCTATTATGATAATAAGAGTATGGAAGTGAAAATAATTTCCTATAAATCTTACTAGATAAATCACTATCTATTTTATTATTAAACTTTAAAGCGTAATTATTATTAATATAATAGGATAAACATTTTAGTATGAATAACGTAGAAATAAAAACAAAATGAATAGTATTTGAGGTAACGATGTGCTTTAAAGTAATTGAAAAGATAATATCTAATATAGATATAAATAAGTAAATAACTAGAAGTATAATTATTAATTTCTTATTATTTATAATTAGCTCCTTCATATAATTAAAATAATAAGAATTTTCATTAACTATATTTCCATCTCTTTTAAAAGTTATTATTATTTTTTGCCATATACTAAGAAATTCTTCTTCAGTATAAGATAAATCTCCTCGAATTGGATCAAATATACTCACTTTATCAATATCTATATCTTTTATAATAACAAAATGATAATAATTATTTAGTTTAATATAAGCGATTATTGGAAATTCAATATTTGCTAAATCATTTAATTCACATTTATAAGCTCTTGCTTCTAAACCTAATTCTTTAGATGTTTTTAAAATATTATAAATAGATGTTCCCTTTTCATTAGTTTCTGTTAATTCTCTAAGTTTTTCTAAAGAAATATTTCCTCCATAATATCTAATAATATTAAATAGACATGTAATTCCACAATCTCTTATACCTTCTTGTTTAACGAATCTCATTTTCACCTCCAAATATAATATTCTCGGCAAAAATAAAAAATTCCCCTCTTTTTAGGGAATTTTTTTAATTTTTTAAAGAAACTGACTTTAATATGTCTACTAATTCATCTTTATATTCATCATAACTAGCTTTAGTCACTACTTCAATTACATATACTAAGTAATTAGGATCATTATCAAAAGTAATAGTAGATAACTTATAAATGCATGATGAAGTAGATACTTTATTCTTAGTTTTAACTTCTGCTTGTCCTTGATAAGATACTGTAGTTATTAAATAATTATCTCCTCTTATCTCTTCTCTTTCAGAAAATTCTATAAAATCTTTCTTATTTACTTTAATATCTTCAACACCTTTATTTAGATAATCATCTATACTTCTTTGTTCATAATCAATAAGATTATAAGTAAATGCAGAGAATACTATTCCTTTATCTCTATTGATAACATATAAATCATATTCTCCTACATCTTCATTTTTATATCCATATCTAAAAGTGAAAGTAGTTTTTTCATCTTTTGTAGTATAGTAATTTCTTGTTTCTTCAATTTCTTTTTCTTTAGCTAGTTTTTTTGTATTTAAATCATTAAATACATACATACCAAAACCAAATGCACTAAAATATATTAATATTGGTAATATATATAGAACAGTATAAATAACAATATGTTTTTCCTTTTCTACATATTTCATAAAGAAAAATGGAATTATAAATATATTAAATATTAATATTAATAAAACCCATAAAGGTTTTAATTTAATATCATTTTTAATTACATATATAATAAAATATATTGTTATTACTATATCTAATACTACTAGTAATACTAATAGTAATAAATAAAATATTACACCAAAACTAAAATATAAATTTTGAAAATTTTTAATTTGTATTAATATCTTAATAAGTGGATAAACTGCAGAAAGTAATACTGTCCCTATTGTAGATAAAAATAACCCTGAACGATTAAATTTCATATATACCTCCTAGAAAGTTATATTTAATAAATCAAATATAAATCCTACTAATATACCTATTCCAAGTAATATAGCTATTATTCTTATAGTATCTTTTTTATTTTTATTATATCTAGCTAGAATTAATAATCCTACTCCTGCATTAACAAGTAATCCACTAAGTAATTTACCAACTGATATAATGTCTTTTAAATATAATTCTGTTAGTAAAATAGATACTCCGCAATTTGGTATTAATCCTATTAATGAAGTAATTATTACTCCAAAAGGATTATTCTTCATAAGTACTTTCTCTAAGAATCCTTCTCCAAAGAAAGCAAATATTATATTTAATATAAAAGATATTATTATGATATATAAGAATGTTTTTAAAGTATGAATAATACTTGATTTTAAAATACCATGATTACAATCACAATCTTCGATATCACAGAAATCTTTAATATCTTCTCTTTCAGTTTTTCTTAGAATAAAATCAATAATAAAACCAAATACAACACCACATAAGAATTTAACTACTAATAATTTAGCTATCATTGGTATTGGAGCATTTTCACTAATTAATATTGGTAACATTTCATCAGAAGTTGCCAAATATACTGATATTAATGTACCAAAACTAATAACTCTTGTTATATAGAAATTACTTGCACTTGCACTTATTCCACATTGAGGAATGACTCCAAGTAAAGCTCCTAGTAATGGGCCTACTTTGTTAACTTTAGTTAATTTTTTATTTAATTTATCACCAAATTTATGTTCAATTAATTCCATTAATAAGAATGTAATAAATAAAAATGGTAATAGTTTTACACCATCTATTAATGTGTCTTTTATAACATCAATGATTATTTCTATATAATTATTCATATAATACTCCTTCGCTAGATAATTATAACACATTTATAATTTTTTAAAAACACTATTGAAGACAAGTTAATAAGATAACTCCAACTATTTCTTCTGATGTGCATCCTCTTGATAAATCATTAACTGGTTTTTTAAGACCTTGCATTATTGGCCCATAACATTTAGCATTACTAAATTCTTTAACTAATTTATACCCTATATTACCTGAGTTTAAATCTGGGAATATAAATACATTTGCATCTCCTTTAATGACTGCATTTGGTGATTTTAAATCAGATACAGACTTTTCTAATGCTGCATCTACTTGTAATTCTCCATCATATATATTTGATGGATCTAGATTTCTTGCTTTTAATACTGCTTCTTTAACTTTATCTACTGATTCACCTTTACCACTTCCATAACTAGAATATGATAAGAATACAGTCTTAGGAATATTGTTAGTTATTTTTTTATATGAATTAGATGAATCTACACCGATTATAGATAATTCTTCACTATTTGGATTTACGTTAAGGGCTGCATCACTAAATAGATATACTTTATCATTTAAATCCATTATAAAGAATGATGAAGCTAATTTATCTGTTTTTAATAATTCAAGTGCTGGTCTAATAGTTTCCATACTAGTATGAGTTGCACCAGATACTATTCCATCACCTATGTTATTTATAAGTAACATGCAAGCAAAATACATATAATTATTTAATAATAATTCTCTTGCCTTTTCTAGAGTTAAACCCTTATCTTTTCTTAATTCATATAAACTATTAGAAAAACTATCAATATAATCATTTGGATTAATAACTTTAACTCCTGGAATATCTGATTTTTCACCGATTAAAATAATATTACAATATTTATTATCTATTACATTCTTAATAGCTTCTTTAACTCTAGGATCTTCTCCCTCAGTCATAATAATAGTTTTCTTTTCGTTATTCATCACAAGACTTTTTACATTATCTAAAAAGTTCATACAACCACCTACTTTATAAATATATTATATCATATTCAAGTTTAAAAAAATCTATTTTTTATATAGATATTTTTTCTTCATTATATTATAATCAATAATAGAGGTGATATGGATGCATAATGATGGTCAAATAACCATTAATGAATTAGTAAAAAGGGTTAAAGCTAGTGAAGAAACTAAAAAAAATCTTCCAAAAAGAGAACAAATAAGTTTTGAATTATTAATGGAAAAGATTGAACAATGTGAAAAACTTATGGAAGAAGGATTAGAATATGTTAAAGAAAATAGACAAGAAGAATGGAAGAAAGAAGTAACTACTTCTTATACTAATGAATTTCTTGGTGAGGATATGAAATGTGCTCTTACAATAATGAAAGGTATTGAAAGAGGATTAAAAACAAGAGATGCTCTATATCTATCAGAACATCACTTTGGTATACCAGCACAAAGAATAATCGATTTATTATATAAATACTCTAATAAAGGAGAAAAATTTTATAAAGAAAGTTCTAACTTACAAAGATTAGCTTATTATAAAGAAAGAGCAGTATTTTTAGATACTTATACAAATCCTAAAAAATTAGTCAAAAAAAGAGATGTTTAATACATCTTTTTTTTATATTCATATAATTCTACATTGTCTTTAATCTCTCTATATAAAGAATTAAAATTAATAACCATCGCATTCTTTTCATGCTTAGATAAATTATCCATCTTATGTATTTTTTTATAAAAATATCTTCTTAAAATACTAATAATGTGATTATATTCATTCGGAGAGATATTACCCACTAATGAATAATGTATTTCTTCCATATGGCATAGTTTATTTAATTTATCAAAAGACCCCTCACCCATTACATTATTATATTTAATTTCTATTTCTTTTTGATCAAATAATAATCCGTATAACAAATCATTATCCTTAGTATATTTATAACTATTAGAAAAAGCTAGTAAAGCAAGATCTGTAACATCATCTAATGGAGTTCTCTCAGTCTTAGAATTAGTTAATTTATCACTAAATTTAGTTATTAATGAATTATAAAAAAGATTAAAATATTTCGAATCATCTCTTGATGCTTTTAAACTAGTTGTCATATTAATCATATTCCTAACTAATTCATAATCATTCATAGAATAAGTTCTATAATATTTATTATTATCTTCTGCATATAATTCTATATTATAATCATCAATTTTCTTTAATAATTCTAAATTATTAATAGATAAATAATCAATTAACTGAATTTTTCCATTCAAATCATTATCGCCTTTATATAAATAATTATTTATATCTACTAAGGTTTTCTTTAATGATTCTTTAGATAAATCCCCTTTATAAATCAAATAAACCATAATATACCTCTATACTATTATCTTTTAAATTTATCCTTTAAAACTTTATTATCCAATAAATTTATACATATTATTTTTATCCTTTTTTATGATTCTGATAAAGCTGAATTATCTAAGTTTTTTTCTAATGATAATTTTAAAACTTTATAATCCTTAGATTTATCTTCATTTTTATCATTTGTATTCTGCCTTTGTTCTTCATTAAAATCTATAACGCTATGAAGAAATGGCATTTCATATTGATTAGCAATAGATGTAACATCTTTGTTAAGACAATGACTATCCCAATATGGTTTTTCTTTATATACAAAAGTATGTGCAGGATTAATTCTAGGATCTAAAACAAATAACTCTCTTAGCTCACTATAATTAATGTTTTCTTCTTCACATATATTAAAAAATGCATTACAAAAACTAACTTTAGTAGCTAAAAAAGAATTTTCCATAAATTTAACCATTTCAGCAATTTTAGGTTCAACTATTCTAAAAGTATGTCTTCCGTCATAGCATGGTAACATTATTTGGATTACTTCATCACAAATATTTTTATCCCCACCAAGAATTGTATAATCAAAACTATAATTATTACAATGTTTAGTATTTCCTGCATATTCAGGACTAAATACAATTTTCTTGCCAGTTTTCTTAATTAATTTATCTACTGTTCCAACTGGAATAGTAGATTTAATACAATAGATTTCACAATCATATTCATAAAGACAATTTATTACTGAAGAAATATCTAAAATACCATCATCACCTAAAGGTGTATCTACGCAAATAAACCCTAAGTCATAATGAATATCTTTTATAGTATTAAATTCTGTTTTATATTTATCTACTATATCTGGCTTTATATCTTTTATTTCTTCTGCTAGATTATGACCAACTATACCATACCCCATTATTAAAACATTTTTCATCATAATCTTCCTCTTTCTATATTATCCATATGATCACACCTATGATTATTAATAATATTATAAATAAAATAATAAATAAAGTAAATATCTTTATTGGATTATAATATATTCCTGCCTTTAAAATATGTCCTATTGTCACAAAAGAATACTTTAATAATTTAACTTTAGTTTTACCTACTCTTTTATAATAAGGAATATCTATATAATATACTTTATATCCATTCATCATGTATGCTAAAGTTTGAGAAGTTGTAAAACTAAAAGTATCACATAATCTAGGAATATATTTAGAAACCACATCTTTATTAAATACTCTTAATCCAGAATTAATGTCCTTTATTTCTTGCCCTGCCATAAACTCTACAAATAATTTTAATATTTTTCTTAATGTATTCTTAAAAATTGATTCTTTATAATATTTACCCGTCCTAGCACCTACTACCATGTCATAACCTTGTTCTTTAATTTCTAGCATCTCTGGCACTTTATCAAACGGATAAGTTAAATCAGAATCAGTTATAACAATAGTGTTATTTTTAGCATGTTCAATACCTATCTTTAAGGACTTTCCATATCCCATATTTTTCTCATTATCTATTACTATAGCTCCAGTTTTTAATGCTTTTTCTTTAGTTTTATCAGTTGATCCATCATTAACTACTATTATTTCAGACCCTTTATATTTCTTTAATACTTTTTTAATCTCTTTAATTGTTTCTTCGATAGCATTTTCTTCATTATATGCTGGAATTATTACAGAAATCATAAATTCACCACTTTCTATAATTATTTACCAACCTTTTTATTCTTTTTAAAATTAATCTCAATCTTTTTAGTTAATAAATCTTTATTAAAAGTATCTACTATTATATACATTAGAACTACTAAAGTTATAATTTGATCTCTAAAAGTAAACATTACATGTCTATATGAATGATTAGCTAATATTAAATATCTAGCATATGGAATAAGTGCTATAAATAATAATACTAATAAATACTTTTTGTTCTTTATATCTTTCCAATTTATAAATAATAGAATTAAACTAATTACTACAAATAATATATATATTACTTGCCATTTAGTAATATTTTCTTTTATATAATACATAAATGGAATTGTAAAAATATTTCTAGTTAAAACATTTTTATATAACATTTCATAATTAGGTAATCCTTGTAAACCATTTATTCTTAATGCAAAATTCTTTTTAACATAATCAAATGCATTTATATGTAGTATTAATGAAGATAATACCCATTTAGCAAGCCACATTAAACTATATCCTAAGAACCATAATACACTTGCTTTTAAAACAAATATAATAATACTCTTAAGATTTCCTAATCTATTTTCTTCTTTTCTAATTATTAATATAAATAAAATTGGTATAAATATAGTTAATATCTCAGTAGTTAAGAAATCTAGAAATGTAGTAATAATTCCAGTTATAAAAAATAATATATATAATCTAGAATCTATTTCTTTTTGACTTTTATTAGTATTCTTTTTATCTATTAATATAGCGATGATAGATGTAATAAACATCACATAAAACATAACTGAATATTCAATACAATAAGAAGCATACCAACTAGTTGTAGCTATTAAAGATAATAAATAAATAATAGCTAATTTCTTAGATCTCAAAAATAACAAAACAAGTAATATAAGAGCAAATATTGCTAATAATATTTTATTTAAAAAATAAATCGTTTGCATATTAAAGACAGTTAATAAAGGTCTTAAAAGCATTATACAGCCGTTCCAGTATCTTAAATAATTAGTATTTGGTTCCATATCTTTTTCAACGGTTTCTATAAAATCTCTATTAATATCCATTAATACAACTTGATAATATTTATCCCATAAAATTGATTCAATAGGATGATCTGAATCCATATTATATAATATATTTAATTTTCTAGTATCAGCATAATAATGTATATATGTATCTATTCTCTTTGGAATTATTCTATCTATACCCATATGTTTTTTGTAATAAATTAAACTGTTTTTTACGTTTTTTTCAATCTTAGAACGTGGTATAGTTGCAGTTAAAGTAAAAGATAAAAATAATGTAGTTAGAACTACTATAAATATTATTATATAATTTAGTATTTTCTTCATATTATCACCTTTATTATGTATCATCTACTATTTAATAATTATATCATAAAAATGATAATAAAACTAAAAAAAAGATTAATAAATTAATCTTTTTTTATATCATTTGGACTCTTCCAGTTATCAAAATCTGGTTCTAATAATAATCTTTTTGCTCTACTTTGTTTTCTCTCTTCTGACACTTCAACAAACTTAATATGGTTAATAGCATACATAAAATACCTAACAGCAGTAGAATCATCTATATTTGGATGTTTTTCTAATATTTTAGAATATACAGCCATACCTAGAGACAAATCACATTCTATATGTAGATCTAAACCATTTATATAAGATTTATGTTTTTTTAAATAATCTTGCATTACTTTATCCTCAAAGGATAATCTATTAATACCCAATTTGTTTTCATCTAGTCCACACTTAATGCATCCACACTTTTTATATATACGACCTCTTCTATCTTCATTTATTCTAGTATAAACTAAAATATGATTACATTTATCATAAAGATTTGTTTGTATTCTTTCGTACATAGAATGTTGTTCGTTTAAAAGCCTTCTATCAATTTTATTTAACAATCTATATCTTCTAATACTTTCTTCATTTTCTAATCTTTCTTTTTTTTCAGCAAGTCTTTCTCTGTTATAGACTATATTATTATATTCTTCATTAAAACTAGACATAGTAACAAAACCTTTCCTCGTTTGGTTAATTATTATACACTAAAGTATAAAAAAACAAAAGAACATTATTCTTTTATTTTTTTACTTTAAATAAGAATGCCTGATAAGGGGAATGTTCAAAAGTATAATCATCCCTATAAACTAATTCATAATTATCATAAATATATTGCGCTGGTGGAAGATTACTATCATAATGTATATACACAATAAAATCCACTTCTTTATTCTTAACATAATTTTCCATTTCATCATATATTTCACTATAATCTTCATAAGATACATTTATTAATTCAAAATATCTCGTATTTGGTATTATACCTGATGTAGTATATAATCCCATGTCAATAAATCCCATATTTAGTAAAGTTGGATTCTTATATTTACTTAAATATTCTGCATATTTATATTGAACATAATCTTTCTTAGTATATTTTATTTCTTCTTTATAATTAGCAAAAAAGTATGACATAAAAACCAAAATAATAATAAACACGAATGAAAATACAAGCATAATTTTTGTATCAATAACAAGATCAATATATTTCTTTATTAATTTAACTCCAAATAAGATTATTAATACTATAGTAATAGAAAATATTGGAAGTAAATAATAAATATATGCTTTTGCACCAAAACAAATAAAGAACAATGAGATATATGTTAGAAACACTAAACTTACTCTAAATAATTTGTTTTTTTCTTTAGTTAGGAATGATAATATTAATGACAATATTAATACAAAACCTAATGGTTTAATTGCTATTAATAATTCAAAGATATATTTAAATATTCCAAATATTTTCTTAATACCATGAACATCACTAGAATATGCTGTCATATTAAAAATAAAATATGTATCTATAAATTCTTTAACACCATTATTAATTAAGAAATATAATAGAAATAAAATAAATGGAATAATCATACCTAATAAGAATAATAAGCAAAAATTAATCATTTTCTTAAACTCTTTTTTTCTAAGATAATTTATACATATAAACAAGCAAAATCCAATCCAAAAACCTAGTAATGTATATTTCATCATAAAGACTAAACCAGCCATAAATCCATTAATTATTATTTCTTTATTAGTTAATCTTTCTTTTTTAAAATGTTTAAAATAATAATATAAAGATACTGCTATAAAAGGAAGACATAATTCTTCACAAGAACCACCATGTACAAAGAAAATAGCAATACATGTTATCATTGATATAGATGGCAATAATAATAAAGAATATTTTTCCTTAAAATACATTATAAATATTTTATGAATATAATATAAGAATATAGTAAAGCTAATAACTTCTAGAATAAATACTCCATGATAAGTTTTATGACTAAATAGATATCCAATACCATATATTAAATAAAGTAATGGTCCCTTTTGATCAAATAGGTCCTTATATGGTAATAAACCATTAATCATACCTTTCCCTACAGTAAAAAATGAATTAGCATCTACCCAATCATTAAATACATATAAAAATGAATTCTTACTTGTAAATAATAAGAATATAAACGCAATTATAAAAGAAAATAGCATATATTTATTTATTCGCTTCATAGTATCACCTAGTATAATTATATATGATTTTAAAATAAAAAAAAAGACTCTTTTGAGTCTTATATTTATATGGTGCAGGTGAAGGGACTTGAACCCCCATGCCTTGCGGCGTCAGCTCCTAAGGCTGATGCGTCTGCCAATTTCGCCACACCTGCACATATTAAAAAAGTGGTGGACCCTGTAGGACTCGAACCTACGACCGCCCGGTTATGAGCCGGATGCTCTAACCAACTGAGCTAAGGGTCCACGAAAGTAATATTATCATAAATAATACTTTTTTTCAATATAAAAAATAAAAAAAATAAAGAAAGTTTTTACTTTCTTTATTATTTGCTAGCCTTTTTTGTTGTAGCTTTCTTAGTAGTAGTTTTTTTAGTAGTTTCTTTTTTAGGTGCTGCTTTTTTTGCTGTTTCTTTCTTTTCTTCTTTAACTACTTCTTTTTTAGCTACTTTAGCTTCTTTTGGCATTTTTCCTTCTAATGCATCTTTAGAAATTTGTACTAAATTTGCAAATGCTTTAGGATCAGAAATTGCCATTTCACTTAACATTTTTCTATTAATTATAATTCCTGCTTTATTTAAACCATTAATGAATTTAGAATAACTAATATCATTTTTTCTACATTCAGCATTAATTCTAGTGATCCATAATTTTCTAAAATCTCTCTTTTTAGCTCTTCTATCTCTAAAAGCATAAACACCAGAATGCATTAATTGTTCTTTTGCAGTTTTATATAATCTATGTTTACTTCCAAAATAACCTTTAGCTGCTTTTAATATCTTTTTATGTCTTTGTTTAGTTGTATAACCTGTCTTAACTCTTGCCATATTAACCCTCCTATCTCATTCTATCAAGTAATTTCTTGATTCTCTTGTTATCTGCACTAGATAATCCATGTGCACTTCTTAATTTTCTTAATCTTTTTGATGAATAACCAACTGTATTGTGGTTAGCTCCTGCTCTTTTATATTTAACAGATCCACTATTTCTGATTTTGAATTTTTTAGCAGTTGCCTTATGTGTTTTTTGTTTAATTTTAGCCATTGTTTTTACCTTCCTTCTTTATTGGTGCTACCATCATATACATAAATCTACCTTCCATAACAGCATCTTTTTCAATAACACCATATTCTTTGATTGCTTCAGCAATCCTATTTAGAACTTCTTTTCCAAGTTCAGTATGTGCCATTTCTCTTCCTCTAAATCTAATAGTTGCCTTAATTCTATGACCTTTTTCTAAATATTTAATCATTTGATTTACTTTAGTATTAAAGTCATGTACGTCAATACTAACTGAGAATCTAAATTCCTTTAATTCTGCATTAGTACTCTTTTGTTTCTTAGCAGCTTCTTTTTGCTTTTTGTTTTTTTCATACTTATATTTGTTGTAATCCATAAGTTTACACACTGGTTCTTCTGGTTTACCACCCATTTGTACTAAATCAAAACCCGCAGCATTAGCTAGGGTAAGAGCATCTTGTAATGGTTTTACTCCTAATTGTTCTCCATTAGGACCAATAACCATAACATTATTAGCACGTATTTGCTCGTTTTTTAAAAGTTCATTATTTTTAGCTATATTTCAGCACCTCCATTAAAAAAGTGAATACAAGATATTTGTATTCACCTAAAAACCATATTAATTCAATAAAAATTAGTGGCTTTTTACCTATTACTATATGCAATCAGGTGAGATACAAAATCTTCTTTCCTTTTAAAATTCTTCTATATTATAAAGTATTTTTTGTACTTTGTAAATAGTTAATTATAAATTTCTTCTGTTTTTTAAGAAATCTGGGATATCATACACATCATCATCTGTATTATCAGAATCAGTACTAACTGGTCCCATATCTATAACTTGTTCTAGCATTGTATTTTCTAGACCATCCTTATTTTGATCAAATCCAGTAGCAATCACTGTAACAATAATATCATCTCCAAGACTTTCATTAATAACAGCTCCGAAGATTGTATTAATATCAGTACCTGCAGCTTCTCTAATTACTTCTACAGCATCTTCTACTTCAAATAAACTTAAGTTATTACCACCAGTGATGTTAATAATTGCATCTGTAGCTCCTCTAATATCTGTTTCAAGAAGTGGGCTACTAACTGATTGTTTAGCTGCTTCTACTGCTCTATTTTCACCTGTGGCAACACCTATACCAATTAAAGCATCACCCTTATTAGACATAACTGTCTTAACATCTGCAAAGTCTAGGTTAACAAGTCCAGTAACAGCAATTAAGTCTGATATTGATTGAACACCTAATCTAAGTACATTATCTACTTCTTTAAATGCTTCAGTCATAGGTGTACTCTTATCTATAATTTCTCTTAATCTATCATTTGGAATAATTATCAAAGTATCAACATGATCTTTTAGTTTTTCTAATCCTTCTTCTGCATGTCTACTTCTTGGTTTACCTTCCCAAGCAAAAGGTTTAGTAACTATACCTACAGTTAAAGCTCCAAGATTTTGAGCAATTTCTGCAATTACTGGAGCAGCTCCAGTTCCTGTTCCTCCACCCATACCGCAAGTAACAAATACCATATCTGCGCCTTTTAATACATCAGTAATTTCTTCTTTAGAATCTTCTGCTGCTTTTCTACCTACTTCAGGATCAGCACCAGCTCCAAGTCCAGTTTTACCAAGTTGTAATTTAACATCTGCTTTAGAACTATTTAATACTTGTCTATCAGTGTTAGCTACGATAAATTCTACTCCTTTAACTCCTGATTCTATCATTCTGTTAACAGCGTTATTTCCACCACCACCAACACCGATTACTTTAATTTTTGCTAATTGATCTATTTCTAATGCCACAACTAATCCTCCTTCTCAAAAAAATACCCAAAGAATTTACTAAAACTAAATCCTTTATTATTTTTCCTTTCTTCTACTAATTTATATTCTTTATCTTCATTAAACATAGTATATTCTCTACCACGTAGTTTTAATTTTTCTATAAAATACTTAATCATTCCATAGCTAGATGTATAAACATAATTTCTTATTCCTATTACATCAAATTCTTTAGAAACAACTATATCTCCAAAAACATCTTTTGCAATCTCATAAAAACCTGGTACATTTACTATACCACCTGTAATAATTATATAACGAATTTCTTTTTTTGTTAAGTGATTTATCTCTTTTTTTGTTTTTTCTAATATTTCTATTAGTTTATTTGCTGCTATATCGCTTGCTTCATATTGATTTATTTTTACCTTAATATTAGATTTATCTTTTGTTTCATAAATTTCATTTTGAGAAGCTAATGTTTTATCAAACATAATAAACATATTTTTTAAGTTAGAGGCTTTATCTAAACTTATATTATATGCATAAGACAAATCTTCTTCGATCATATTAGAACCCAAATAAACTAAATCTGATGAACTAAGTATTCCGTTTGTAAATGTTGATACTTCTGTCTTATCACTACCAATATTAATCACAGCAACATTTTCTTTATCATAACTATCTTCTTTAAGTGCATAATAATCCCCAATAGAATTAAATAATATATCTACTACTTCTACTCCTGCATGAGATAAAAGACTTACTTGTTTATAAATATTTGCTTTAGGAGCTGTTATCATCATAGAAAGAACACCTAATTTATTAGCATGAATCCCTCTTGGATTCTTTACTTCTGCATGATCGTCTATTATGTATTTAATAGGCATAACTGTAACTAGCTCTTCTTTATCATCAATTTTATTATAAATAGATGCTTGCAGAGAGTTTAATATATCTTCTGAAGTAACAATATTATCATCACTAGTAATGGTTGTATAACCTTCAGTTACTGTATATCTTGCTTGTTCTATAGGCACACTAGTAATAGCTTTATCTATTTTTACTCCTAAAGATTTATTTATTTCTGCTAAAGCTTCTTTAAGTGAAGAAACTGCTGAATTTAAATCTACTATCATTCCTTCTTTTATGCCTTTAGAAGGATAACTAATATTTGCTAGAATATTTAATTTTTTATCTAATTCCTCTAGGACTACTATTTTAATAAAGCTAGATCCTATATCAATTGAAGAATATATCTTACGCATAAATTCCTCCCTATATTAGAATTAATTATACCATAATTTACTATATTTTTACAATAAAAAAAGAAAACTTTTAGTTTACTTTTTATTAATAACTAACTGCTATTACGAATAGATCAAACACTTTCTTGAATAACTATTTGAATAATATATTTAAAGAAAAAAACTGGTGTCTAATCACCAGTTTCAGCACTATAATAACAATCATAGTTGTCAAGTTCATATTGATTATTTCCTTCAGAATCATATTTCGTAATATGGCATGCTATATTTCTATAAGAATACGCTAACTGTTTATAGCCATATGTATCACTAAAAATTCCAAGTGTAGCAGTATCTCCATCAACTACTTTTGTGCAAATAACTCCTGTTTCAAAACCAGAATCATATTGCTCATTTATAAAAGTAAATCCTAAATTACTACAAGCAGAAGCAAGTGAAGACTCAAGATTATCAACATCACTAATAGTGAAGCATTCTTCAGTCGAGTTACCATTAATACATAATGAAATCAACTCTTCTTCTGTAACCTCGTCATATTCTCTTTTTAAATAACCAGATGGTAATGTATTTATTTCTAAATAATTTTGTAATATATCTACAGTTCCAAAACCAGCATCCATAGATCCTAGTTCCTCATCATTGTGAGCAGGTATGAATACTTCAAAATTATAAACTTGTCCTCCACCAGAACTTGATCCACCTCCTGATTGAGATTGACCACTAGTAGCACCACCATTTTGCGTATAGTTAAATGTTACTGTATACATACTAACATCAATATCAACATTTGATAATCCAGTTCCATCACTGCTGTAATAACTTGGATCTAATTGAGCTTTTACAACTACTAATTGTGATGCTCCTGATGCTAAAGAATCACTTCCTGTAAATGCAGTTGTCCCATCTTTTGTTACTGAATAAAGTATTGGACAATCTTGTTGAGTTGTTCCTCCAATTTTACATACTGGTGTATTTACAACTGGTGCAGATAAATCAGCATTATAATCTCCTGCATTTACTATCCAGAAGCGATATTCTAATGTATCTTCTGGAGTTCTAAATGTTCCTGACCAAGTAAATGTATCACGTGTTAATGTACTAACAAGTGAATGTGCTGAACCTGATTCGATAGTTGGTGTTATTGTTACACCACCTTGTGCTGGTGCTGCTCCTGAACCAGCTGTCGATGTTTTTTCGGTTTCTGAAAAGTGTATGTCCCAACTAGATGCTTCGATTGTAGCATTACCATTAATTGTTAAAGTTGCACTAAATGCTGCAAATGCTATACCTAAACTTATTACAGCTATTACTAAGGCTGCAATAATTGGTATTGTTATTTTATTGTTTTTCATTATTTCACCTCTATTATAATAGTACCCCCCTACGGGTAAATTTGTCAACAAAAAAAAGAGAAAAACATAAAAAAAGAAATTACTTTTTAGTAATTTCTTTTTATTCAAATTCATATGGATTTTCTTTTGATCCATTACCAGAAATATATTTGCTTATACCATGTACATATATAACTTTTTTAGCTTGTTTATCTTCTTCTAAAGAAATACCTTCAATTTTATTATTATATATCTTATAAACTTTATTATCTTCTAAGGTATTTGAAGTATATGTATTATCAAGCATATTTATTAAATAACTATCGCAGGTATCTTTACTAATTTCAAATATATTATTAAAAGAACAATTTTCACTAGCATTAATAATATCTGATATATTTACAAAAGAATAATATCCATAATATTTAGGAGCACTTACTGTATAATTATTATTTCTTTTTTCATTTTTAACTATACTTTCTAAATCATTTGTTTCACTTCTTATATAACCTACATAGAATATTCCCTTAACAGAGTCTTCCTTTTCTAATTCTTCTCCTTTAAAATAATTAATATCATTAGATTTCCCCCAAGTAATATTATTAAAATTATCTATAGATATTAGTTTTAAATCACTAGAATTAGTAATACCTATTATTCTATATAAATTCTCATTATATTTAATATAGTTTTTAGGGTCATCACCTTTATAAATATAATCTAAATCAAAAGGCATATTTTCATTAAATTCTGTTTTAGTTAAAGAATTATTATCTATTATATTATTAATAAGTAAATCTGTCTCATTAACAAATGTATACTCGTTATTTACAATATTAATATAACCTTTATAGTCATCACTTTTCTTTAATAAGTTGTTTTTAACTAAAGTATTAGTATTAATTCTAGTTTCCATATCATTCTCTTTAAATAATTCATTAAAATATGTATTATTATTTTTAACATATTCTTTAGCAGCTTTTACAGCATTATTTTCTTCTACTATTGTAGAATCAGTTTTATATTTAAAGATTTCAATACTCAATAGACCAATACAAGTTAATACTATTATAGTATATCTAATTATTATAAACTTCTTATCTTCCATGTTACCACCTATATTAATTATAACTCTTTTAAGACTTCTTTTAAAGTCTTTACTACTTCTTTTGGTAATATCTTTTCAAGTTCTTCATTTTTAGCTTCTTTTATACCTTTTAAAGAACCAAATGTTTTAAGAAGTAATTTCTTTCTCTTATCACCTATTCCAGGTATCATATCTAATTTAGAAGCAAATGACCCTTTACTTCTAATCTCTTTATGATAACTAATAGCAAATCTATGTACTTCTTCTGATATAGTTTCTAAGAAATGAAATAAATCACTATTCTTTTCAATTTCTATTTCATTACCATCTCTATCTACTAAAGCAGTAATCCTATGTTTATCATTCTTTTTCATACCATAAATTGGTATATCTAATAACAAATTGTCCATTACTTCGGTAGCGGCGTTAATCTGAATTAAACCACCGTCCACTAATATAAGATCTGGTTTAGGAAGATCATCATTTATTACTCTAGAATATCTTCTTTCTAAAACCTCAATCATCATATGATAATCGTCTTTAGCTTCTCCAATTATCTTATATTTTCTATAGTCTTTAGTACTCTTTTTACCATCAATAAAAGTTACCATTCCAGCTACTCTAAATGAACCAAATAGTTGTGAGTTATCAAAACTTTCTATCCTATGAACATTTATTCCTAATAAATTACTTAATTCTTCAGAAGCATGTATTGTTCTATTATAGTCTGATTTAATTAATGTTATTTTGTCTTTGATCTTAATCTTAGCATTTTCTTTAGCCATATCTATTAGTTTCTTTTTAGATCCCTTAATTGGAGATATAGTCTTAATATCAGTCAATTCAGATATAAGATTAATATCTACTAATTCAGGGACTAATATTTCTCTTGGTTTAAATCTATCATCATCATAGAAAGATATAATAAAGTTCTCTATAGCATCTTCTTCATCTTCATTAAGTTCATAAATATAACTATCTCTTTCAGTCAAATTACCATTTCTTAAATGTAATACTTGAATAGATATATAATCGTCCATTACATAATAGTTAAATATATCTCTATTAATATTATCATTTAAATCTATCTTTTGTTTTTCAAGGACTATTTTAATATAATCTATCATTTCTTTTAATTCTTTGGCTTTTTCAAAATTTAATTTTTCTGAAGCAGATTCCATTTCCTTTTTTAATTTAGAAATAATTATGTCATAATTACCATTTAAAAATGTTGTTATTTCTAAAACGATATTATCCATTATATTTTTATCTATATCGAGTTTACAGTAACCAAGACATTCACCTATATGATAATAAAGACATAAATCATCTTTAAAATTTTTACATTTTTTAAACGGATATAATCTATTTAATAATTGTACTATCTTTTTAGCAGCATAACTATTTGGATATGGTCCAAATAGTTTTACATTTTTTCTTTTAGTTTTTTTATTTGGTCTAACTATTGATAATTCAGGATATTTATCATAAGAAAGCATAATATATGGATATTGTTTGTCATCTCTAAAAATAATATTGTATTTAGGATCATATTTTTTAATTAGATTTATTTCTAAAAGTAAAGCTTCTTTTTCAGAACCAGTAACTATATATTCAAAATCATATATATTAGAAACAAGCATTTTAGTTTTACCATATTTGGTACCATTAAAATAACTAGATACTCTGTTTTTAAGTTTTTTAGCTTTACCAACATAAATAATAGTACCAGTTATATCTTTCATTAAATAACATCCTGGTTTTAATGGTAATAAAGCTAATTTCTTTTTAATATTTTCTAATCTATCATCCATATATATACCTCCTTTCGTATAAGTATTATATCACTATTATTTTAAACGTTTAGTATTATTCTTTTTAACTAAACTATATACTTCATCATTAATATTATCTATTGTTCTAATTTTATTATCAGTAACACATTCAACTGTTTTAAAATTATATCTTTCTGCAATTTCAATATAAGCATTTTCTGCTTGTTTTAAATATGCTTCATCTGCTTCATGTTGATCAGGTTTTTCTTCTCTACCTTTCTTTAATATAGCAGCATATTCAGTAGGCATATGTAAGAATATTTTTACATCGGCTTCAGGTAAACCTAATAGTTTAAATTCTAAACTATCTATAAAATTATATACTTTATATCTACTATCTATATCAGTTATTTTTCCTCCTTGATGGGCCATATTTGAATAGATATATCTATCTAAAATAACATCATAACCTTCATCTAAGTCTTTATTAATTATATCTATATTATAAAGTCTATCTGCAGCGAATAATAGAGATGCTACTTTATAATCAACATGACTAGCCCCTTCAGGGAACCAACCATCACATATATAACTCTTTCCTAGATATGGTCCACCAACTATTTTACCAGTTGGAGTATCATACATTGGAAACGAATATTTCTTAACACTAATTCCATCTTTTTCTAATTTTTCTTTTAATAAATTTGTTTGAGTTTCTTTACCAGAACAATCTGTCCCTTCAACTACTATTAATCTTCCTCTCATAAAACCTCCTACATAATTTAATTATATCATTTTAATAGAATTTATGATATATTAAATATAAGGTGAAGCACATGATAACTAATGAAATCGAAATAAAAAAATCTAGATTTATAACATATCTATATAATATAGATGATGAAAATAAAGTTAATGATATAGTGGAAAGCATACGTAAAGAACATAAGAAAGCAAGACATGTTGTTTACGTTTATAAAATAAATAATACAGCAAAAATAAATGATGATGGTGAACCAAAAGGTACTGCTGGTATGCCTATATTTAATGTTATAGAAAAGAATAATCTAAATAATGTATTAATAGTAGTTGTTAGATACTTTGGAGGTATTAAACTAGGAGCTGGAGGATTATTTAGAGCATATTCAAATTCTGCTTCAGAGATAATAAAAAACATAAGAGATTAAATTCTCTTATGTTTTTTTATAATTAATAAACCTAATATAAATATAATTAATACTAAATCTATTAACATATATGGTAATTTTACTTTACCAGTTTGAATTTGTAAAATAACTGTTGCAAATGACTCAATTACTCTATTTTTAAATATTTTATTATTAATTCTTATATTAGAACTTACCCCATCAGATAATATTTCAAAATCAATTATATTACCGTCTGATGAAGTTAACTCGTAATTACCTTCAGAAATATTACTGATATATAGTTTGCCATCAACACTCCTTAAATCAGTAGTATCATTTCCTATAACATAATTACCTATTTTATTTTCAACCAATTTGATAGGTTCATAATTACCATTAACTAGCTTAAATAATTTATATGTATTTGTGGCTTCTAATCTACTTCCATCATTCATTTGATAAATAACAATATTTTCATAATTTGTCTTACTAGTAAATATACTAGCTCCTAAATTATTAGTTTCTTCATTATCACTGATTAGATTAATACCAGAACCAATACTATAACCATTTTGATTTAATGTGTGACCATTTAAGTATATATTCACATCTATGCCATCAGGTTTAATCAAATCGTTACTTAAAGTC
>Ga0265298_10003598_pt1 | contig 20370 bp, 14 predicted proteins | sample AusTroGonzalo_MG_3_FD_193486 | JGI IMG/M metagenome (GOLD analysis project Ga0265298, IMG submission 193486) | Bovine rumen microbial communities from tropical cattle in Woodstock, Queensland, Australia - Gonzalo_01 | ecosystem: Host-associated > Mammals > Digestive system > Stomach > Rumen ... | reverse complement strand
GTTGACTTATATAATGTAACATTAGAAGTAAGATATTACATAAATGACCCCGGAAGCGGTTATCAAATATATATTCCTTTGCCATATGACGAAAAATGGGAAAACAAGAGTTTAGTTGGCGGTAAGTATACTACCGATTATTATCATACCGTAAGTGTTAGGAATGTTTCACTTGAAAAAAATAAATTTTTTGAATGGACCGATGTTTGGCAATACAAAGCAGGGAACAACAACAAACCAAAAGGAGATGGTAGAAGCAATGTAGAAGTTACATCAAAAACGGAAGGTGTTTATTTAGGAGAAAATGCTCTCGCAAAAAAAGGAATACAAAATCAAAGCGGTGCAATAGAAATAAGAGTAAATTTAAAACCTCATGAAAATTACAAGCCTATTTATACAAAAAAGAATAAAAGTGATTTGGAAGGTGTTGCAGGTATTTTACTTGCAACCGCAGGTATATACTTTTTACTTGATTATGCATTCGGTTTTACCGAATTTAAAAGATATATGAAAAAAAATGATATGGACTTCAGACTTGCAAGCAGACCGAGCGAATACAAACTGTTACTTGAGAAGAGAATATGAGGAAGCTGCTCATAATATTACTATCATCTTTTTGTTTCTATTCTTTATGCTTTTGTGCGGAAGTTCCTACGGTAACAGGAAAAGGAAGTATAAGAACCGATTTACCTCCGGGAGTAACACCTCCGACAAAAATATTTAAAACAAATAACATAACCGGCCCCCTTCCTACAAATAAATGGTTTAATTCCGTATTATTCAGCTGTTATGATTCAAATTTCAGTAATGTAAATACATATTCTTTTAAAATGTATACATATCCTCAAGTTTTTAAGTGTACAAAAGAAGGGCTGTTAATAATGTATCCTAAAACAAATTACACTTCCGATATAATAAATTACGGTAGCGGTGAAACCTCTGCAGACAGTTACCCTAACACAATGGAAATATCAATTTCAACTACAACTTCAAACGGATATTCAATTAAATTTTCTTCAACGGTTCTTGACGGATATTCGGACTTTTCGTCAACAATGATGTGGCAAGGAGAGAATTCCTATTCCGGTAAATATATGAAATCCACAATAGGGCAAGGTTTTGTTTTTTCATATTTTGAGTTTTCGGATGAAATTTATCCTTCGATAAATTTTCCTTATAGCTGGAATAATCCGGGTAACACATGGTATGAAGGCAATTATTGGCACATAGGTGATTCTGGGTATGAACCCGGATATACTTTATATGCTATTAACGGTAGTTCGGTAGCTGCAACTTCTTTATCTTACGGAGATGAAAACACCGACAGACTTTTGTTAAAAGTTCATCTTAAAAACAAAGATGTTTATTATGGTATATTTGTTCCTAAAGGAACAACTTTCAGACAAGATAGTAGTTTTATAGAAAATCCTTACGATTGGTATGTTCCATGGATAAGAATTGCAATTGAATTGCCGGAAGGTAAAAAATATATGTCTGTTGCACTTCTTCCGTCAACAACATTAGAAGAAGCAAAACAGGATATGGAAACTTATTACAAATATGCATATAATTTTGTAACAAACACCAAAGTAAACACTAATACAAAATCAAATTCCGCTTCTATTTATTCAATAACGGAATTTAATATTTTTACAACAAAAAAAAGAACTGATATTGATAATCAACAAGACGGAACGATTTTTTGTTTATTCCCTCATCAGCATAACAATATCTATAACTCGCCTAAACAATATGAAAACAAAATATTTTCAAATACCTTAAGAGGAAATTTAAAAATATATTCCGGTTCTTCTTTTTCAACAAAAGTAAATTTTAACGGAATAGTTCCTTTTTTTAATTATGATATTTCACCGGAAGCAAAAAACAAAATAGCACAAGCATTACAAAAAGATAAAAAAATATCACCCGACGATACATTTGAAAAAAACACATATTATTACGGCAAAAATATTGCAAGAATTGCAAATTTAATTTCAGTTGCGGATAATATGGCAGACGAGCAAACAAAAAACGAACTTATACAAAAAGTTAAAAATGAACTTATAGATTGGTTTACATATAACACTGGAGAAGAATTAAAATATTTTTCTTACGATAATATATGGGGCGGTCTTATAGGAATTTATGACGGATTCGGAACTAAAAATTACAACGACCATAATTTTCATTACGGATATTTTATTTATGCTGCAGCAATTGTTGCAATATATGATGAAAATTTTGCTAAAGATTACGGTTCGGTTGTTAATTTGTTAATACAAGATATTGCAAACACGGAAAAAAGCAATAAAAGTTTTCCATATATGAGATCTTTTGATTTTTATGAAAGCCACAGTTGGGCTAACGGTATGGGTGGTGCCGATGACAGAGGTATAGACATTGAATCTTCTTCGGAAGCAATGAATGCATGGGCAGCAATATATATGTGGGGGCTTGCAACCAAAAATACAGAATATATCAATTTAGGAATATATTTATATTCAAACGAATATCAGGCAATAAAGAATTATTTTTTTGATACGGATGAAGAAAAAAATATTTTAAAAAACGATTATAATCATATTTCTCTCGGAATTTTATTTGCAGGAAGTGCTTCTTACAATGAACTTTGGTGGAAACAATTTGTAAAATACGGAGCAAGACAATATCAGGGAATTCAATTATTACCGATGACAGCTTCAATGTTATATGTAGGCTATGACAACAATTATGCCCAATCTTTTTATAATCAGGATAATTTCGGATGGAATGACATTTGGACAAGATTTTATTCCATATTTAACAACAATGCTTCGTCCGCATGGGAACTTTTTTTAGCCCATCATAATTCAGACGGAGAAATAGATGACGGCGGAACGGAAACTTATACTTACCACTTTATAGATTTTTTCAGACAAAACGGAAATTTGGAAACAAAATATACTTCAAATTTTCCTGCTTATTTGGTTACAAACAAAAATGATACTCCTGTTTTTAGTGCATACAACTATACCGATACCGTTCAAGACATAAAATTTTATGACAATTCAGGATACTTGGGTTATATGAAAGTTTTACCGAAATCTTTTATGTCAACAACCAAATTATTAGATGAAAAAGATCAAACGGAACTTTTGATATTTCCCGTTCCGTATAAACCCGGAAGTAATTCAATGTATGGCGGAGACGGTATAACTTTTTTAGGATTATCCGACGGAAGTAACATAAAAATATTTAATGTTGCGGGTGAACTTGTATATGAAAAGACAATACAAAATGCCGATAAAAAATTTCTTTGGGATGTACGGAACAATTCCGGCAAAAAAATAGCTTCCGGAGTTTATGTTTACTATATAACTACTTCCGACGGAAAAAAACTTAAAGGGAAACTTGCAATAGAAAGATAAAATCATGAAAAATTTTGTTATAAGATGGACTATTTTTTTTATCTGTCTTACTTGTGTTTATTTACTTATAAATGCAAAAGTTAATGCTATTGCGGTTGCAAATATGCAGTCTGCCGTCATTGCCGAATTACCGAATTTTACAAAACAGGAACTTCTTTCAAGTGTTGAAGACAGGCTTAAGTATATGTCCTGCAGGGTAAAAGGAGTAAAATTTTATATTTATAAAGTTAAACCGAGAGAAAATCTTTGGACAATAGCAAAAAAACACGGATATTCCGTACATACAATAATAGGCTGTAACCCGCAGCTTGAAACATATAATGTTTATGTTAACCAAAAACTTTTAATACCTAATATCGGCGGATGTTTGCACCCCGTATCAAAAGAAGATACAATTGAAAGTATAGAAAAAAGATACGATATTGATGAAAAGCAGTTAAGAGAAGTAAATATAAATTTATCGAATTTAAATCAATGTGAATATATTTTTATCCCGAGAAGAAGACCTGCAGTCGATTTAATGAACGAAAAGATGCAGGAAAAATATGCTTTAAGAGATTTATTTATTTCCCCACTTGCAGGCAGGCTAAGCAGTGCATTCGGAACAAGAAAGCACCCGATTACCGGGCAAATAAGCAGACACGGCGGCATAGATATTGCTGTTAAAGAGGGAACTTGGGTAGGGGCAGCAGCCGACGGAATAGTTACCGTTGCAGGTTCCGGAATAGGCCATTACGGAACGGCTGTGTTTATAGACCATCAAAACGGATATGTAACACATTACGGGCATTTATCAAAAGTGCATGTTAGAGTAGGGCAAAAAGTTAAAGCAGGGCAATTAATAGCTAAAAGCGGTTCAACAGGCAGGGCTACCGGACCGCATCTTCATTTTACCGTCAAGAAAAACGGTCAAAGTTTAGACCCGTTAAAGTTTTTGTGGTAAAAAAACACAAAGTGTTTTTTAGTTTATGGATTACAGGGTTATTAGGTTATTGATTATTTTTTTATTGCATTTGTCTTTGAACCTATAACCTTATCACTTAATAAACTTACAACAAACAAATTGCAATGCAATTTGTTTTTATTTCGTTAAATTTTCAAGAATAATTTTTTTAACTTGTTCCGGAACGGTTCTTTTAGGAAGAGAAAAAACTGTTTTTATAATAAGATCTTGTGTAAGATTTTGCAGTTTTAATAATTTAATATATTTGTTTGCATTTACAGTATTTAGCTGAGAGATATCACTTGAATCGGTAAATACAACAAATGTTTGAATAAAAGGTCTTAACTTTTCATCTCTGTTGTTAAAATTATTGTCCTTTAAAATTTTTTCTATTCTTTTACTTACTTGTTTAAATTGGTTATCGGACTGTTCAAATAAATTTCTTCTTTTTTCGGATGTAATTTCGGTTCCGTTTGAAATAACTTTTGTTGCTTCATTTACACTTCCTATGAGTTTTGCATTAGGGAAATACTTTGCTTCAAAAAGTAAAACGGAAAACGGCAACGGTGCCGCGGTAAAAGCAATTGTATCTATTTCCTGTCCGTTAATTATTACATTGTTTTTAGGTGCAAATTCCCCCTGCATAAATATCCTTGACATATTTTTTATTTTTTCGCCTACTTCTTTTTCAAAAGCTCTGCCTGCGGCATTTTGTAAATTTGCATTGTCTAAAATTGAAGTAAGAACCGTATTTTTGTTTTCCAAATCTTTAAATTTTTCGGCTATTACATTATTTGAAGCTAATGCTTTTTTTATTTTTATAACAAGCTCGGTTTCCGTAACAGGTTTTGACATAAAATCAAAAATTAAATCACCTGCGGTTTCCGTTACCGACTGCCCGTAGGCTCGCTCCATTGCCGTAAGTAAAATTACTTGTGTCATCTGTGAGGTTGATTTTATAAAAGGTAATATATCTATACCTGTTTCACCTATACCGAAATGAATATCTAAAATTAAAACATCTATAGTATTGGGATTATTTAAAATAAATTTTTTTAATTCTATTGTTGTTGCAAACTGTTTTATTTCAATATTATCAAAATGTTTCAAAATGGTTCTTTCAAGAGATGCCCTTATATTGCTATCATCGTCGGTTACTGCTATAAATTTTTTATCTTTAACTGTCATTTTATTCCTCCTTTACGGGTAAAATAATATCAGTTTGCAAGCCTTTAAAATTTTCTTTATTAACATTTTCGGCAATTATTTTACCGTTTAAAATCTTAATAAAATAAGCAGAATGAATTGTTCCCTCACCGAATCTGTTACCTTTTGAACTTTTAATTTGTTCTCTATATATTTTCGGCAAAATTTCGTCTTCTATACCACCTGCATTATCAGTTATTTTTATATGTAAAAAATTATTTATTATTTCCAAATTAATAAATACTTTTGCAACAAAGCCGTCGTTTAACAACAACTTTTGCAAGGCAAAAACGGAATTGTCAACAATGTTATTTACGGCTATAAACAGCAATCTGTTTGCATAACAATATAAATTAGCATCGGATATGTTTGTTTGCAATTCTATTTGTATATAAGGTTTTAATTTTTCGTTATAATTATTTATTAAACTTAATAAATTTTCTTTTATCTCAAAAACTGAAATTTTTCTAAGCCTTCCGGCAGTTAAATCTTCAATATGTTGCCTTGTATTTTTTTGATTTTCCAAAATATCATTTTTATAAGGAGTAATAACTTTTTCATACACTTCCGATAATATATCGTTAAAACCCGTCTTGGTTTTTTCCAACTGATTTACCAAGTCATGCCTGCTGCTTCTTAAAAGTTCTATTGTATCTTGGCTCCAATTTAATTCCAATATTTGTAATTTTTGTATTTGACTGTCAAATGAACTGTGCAAATCCTGCACGGTCTGTTTTTTTATTAATTCGTTTTCAAGTGAAATATTATAAGTTAAATTGTTATTATGTTTATCTATTAAAATAAAAGCAACAAGTAAAAAAATAAGCCATAAAAAGTTATTCATATTTGCAGGAATATCGGAATTTATTTGATAATATTTTATCGGTGTAATTCCCGTCAAATGAACAATTGTCCATATATAAAACAGAAAAACTATTACAGATACTACAAATAAAATATATATAAAATTTAAAATATCCGTTTCAAAACTTTTACTATAGAGAAAATTTTTTCTTAAGTATAATAAATTTTGAACCGTTTCCGTTTTTTTAAACGGAATAATCAATTTAAAAAATAAAATAAGAATTATAATTATAAGCGGTATGGTAATCATTTCGACGAATATAAAATTTTGAATACTTTCTGTAGGAGACTGTTCCAAAATTCTTGTTAAATTTGTATTTGATATAAATTTTACCGTCGAAATATAAATATACCCCAATATTAAAAACATTATAAATTCTATTTTATCTATACTTGTAACAAAAATTTTAAACCAAGAAATATTATTTTTCAATAAAAATTTTTCGTATTTTTCAGTTAACATTAATGTGTTATATTTTAAGATGGTTAAACCTATAATACTACCGACAAGTACCGTTATAAGCATATTCGGAATTTCTATAAAAGTTTCCGCAATATAATTTATAATTAAACTGACCGTTCCGTTGCTGCTTATATTAAAAATATTTCTAAAAAGCTCCGTAAAATAAATTGAATAAGGTTGTTTAAAAACGGCATCCTGAAAAATAACATTTTTAATAATTGATGCCGGTAAAGAAACCAAAAGTCCGGTTGCAATTCCTGCAAACAAAATAAATTTTATGGGGACAAAAAACATGTCCTTTATACTGCTTTTATCTTTTAATATAAAAATTTTTAATTTACCAGTTTCGGCAAGCCAGCCCCAACAAAAAGCTCCTGCAATATTGGTAACTGCCAAATAAATAAAATAAGGTGATGATATATTTGATAAAACTATAGGTGTAGTTATTGCAACAAGAACAGCCCAAATACTACCGAGTGTTATTGCGGCTACAAAAGTTCCGACCATATCAAAAGTTAAAAATCTGTAACTGTTTTCGTAAAGGAAAGTATATCCGGCCCAATTTAACAAAATAGCAAAACAAGCTATAAGAAAATGAAATCTTTTCTCATATATCCCGTTTGCAAATTCTGAAAAGAAGTTTTTGATTTTCATTTCCTATATAATAGCAATAAAAAATTTATGGAGCAAATTTTGATGGATAGAGGTATAGATGTAAAGTTTGAACTTATTGTTAATTTTTATGTAAAATTACGAAAATATATTTTTTAACTAAATAATAATACTATCAAAAGCAAAAAGTGTTAAATTATGAAAACAAGATTTAAACAAAAATGGAAAAATATCGATATTGTAATTACGGCTATTGCCGGAATGTTATCGGTAGGTATCATGATATATGGAATATTTTATTTAGGACTAAGCCGGACATGGCCGGAACTGATACTAAATCTATTTTATATAGCCTGTTTGGTAATGATTTGGATGTACTTTTTTAATATACGGATTACATCAGAGCAGTTTAATTATTGGTGTTCGCTATGTCTTGGTATTACAGTTCTTTTGCGAGATATTCTTTTTCCTCCTCCGCTTGTTTATTATTGGCTGACACTGTCATGTTCCACATTATCGGTATTACTGCTGTGTATGCTTACATTTTTCTATGCCCGTAAAGGTTGGAAGAATTACACCAAGAGAAATTTATGGATGATATGTATCGTAGATATACTTATTGCCGCACTTTATAATATTGATATTTGCATTGAACCGAAAAATGAATACACTAATTATCTGCTAACCGAAATATGGATTCGCCCTACAATCACCTATGGGCTTATAGCAAGTTTTATATCGGAAACAAAATTTTTATCTGATACAAAATCTTCTTAGGGAAAAAAATAATAATTTTATAGAATATATAATCATTTTTAATATATAGGATACTTTTTTATGCAAAACAACAGAGAACAGTGGAGTTCGAAAATTTTATTTTTGTTTGCTGCTATAGGTTCTGCCGTAGGACTTGGAAACATTTGGAGATTTCCTTACATAATGGGAGAATACGGCGGTGCGGTTTTCCTTTTTGTATATATGTTTTTTATATTAACGATTTGTGTTATTCCTTTAATTTGCGAACTTTCTATAGGTAAATATACAAAAAAAGAAAATGTAGGTGCTTATGCTGTTGTTAATCCTAAACTTAAATTTTTCGGTTGGATAAATGTTATAACCGCTACAGTTATATCTTCATTTTATTTTGTCGTCGGCGGGTGGATAATTCATTACATATATATAAACTTTATAAATTATAAACTTGAAAACCATTCCGATTATTTTTCAAGTTTTGTAGCATTGCCTTTTTTACCGTATATATTAACTTTAGTATTTTTAGCAGCTTGTATATTTTTTGTTTATAGAGGAGTTAACAAAGGTATAGAGTTAGGCAACAAAATAATGATGCCAACATTTTTATTGATATTGATTGTTTTGGCGATAGTTTCAATATCTTTACCTAACGGACATAAAGGGTTGGAATTTATGTTCAAACCGGATATATCCAAAATAAGTTTTGAAATGATACTTGCCGCACTTGGGCAATCGTTTTTTACTTTAAGTATAGGTGCGGGCTGTTTGTTGGTATATGGCAGTTATATGAAAGAAAAAGAAAATATTGTTAAAAATGCATATTTAATAATATTTGCGGATACAATATTTGCTTTACTTGCAGGAATTATGATATTTCCTGCTGTATTTTCTTTCGGCTTAAAATCCGATTCCGGTGCAGGGCTTGTTTTTATAACATTACCGAAAATATTTGCACAAATGCCTTACGGTTCTTTGTTTGCAATATTATTTTTTATACTTCTTCTTTTTGCCGCATTAACTTCAGCAATAAGTTTGGCTGAAGTACAAACTGCAGCTTATATTGAAAACTTTCATTTATCAAGAAAAAAAGCAGCCGGTTTGGTGTTTATTATAATTGCAATACTTGCTTTACCGGTTTCTTTATCGTTTGGAGTTTTAAGTAACATTAAAATATTTTCAAAAAGTTTTTTTGACTTGTTTGATTTTATAACATCAAATATATTAATGCCGTTAAACTCAATAATTATTTGTATAATATTCGGCTGGTTTGTTAAATTAAAGAAAGTTTTATTCTTCAAAAACGAATATGTATATAAATTGTTCTCGGTTTTAGTAAAGTATATTGTTCCTTTAGTGTTAACAGTCCTAATGGTTTGCGGTCTTGTAAAATAATATTAACTAAAGAATTTTTTAAAAAAATTGTCGTTTTTCAAAACGGCATCTTTTGGAACTTCACCCATAGTTTTTGCAAATTCAAACAATGCTTTTTTCTGGTCGCTGTTTAAACTTTTAGGAACTGACACATTTATTTTAACATACAAATCGCCTTTTATTCTTCTGCCTAAAACGGGAAAACCCTGTTCCCTTATTCTAAGTATTGTTCCAGGCTGTGTTCCTTGCGGTATTTTTACTTTAACGGTTCCTTCAAGAACGGGAACATCGTATTCCAAACCGAGTGCCGCCTGTGCAAATGTAAGCTTTATTTCGGTATGTAAATCGTCTCCGTCTCTTGTAAAGTTTTGTTCTTTTCTTAAATGAACTACAACATATAAATCGCCCGGTGTTGCACCTTTTGCACCGGCATTACCGCCGCCGGAAACTCTTAATGTTGTTCCGTCGTTAACACCTTGCGGAATTTTTACTTTAACCGTATGAGGTGATTTAACGGTTCCCGTTCCTCTGCATGTAGGACACGGATTATCTATAATTTGTCCTTCACCGTGACATCTCGGACAAGTTTGACTGAAAGAGAAGAACCCCTGGCTTACACTAACCTGTCCTCTACCTCTGCATTGCGGACAAGTTTTCGGTGATGTGCCTGCTTTTGCACCGCTGCCGCCGCAAGTTTGGCAAGTTTCTTTTTTGTTTATATTTATTGAAACTTCTCTGCCTTTCATTGCATCAAGCATAGAAATTTCAAGATCGTATCTTAAATCTTCGCCTCTTCTTGCTTGTCTTTGCCTTGCACCGCCGCCTCTTCCTGCTCTGCCGCCGCCGAAAATATCGCCGAATATATCACCGAAAATGTCGCCCATATCACCCATGTTACCGAAACCGCCGGCACCTGCTCCTCCGCCCATACCGTTCATGCCTTCATGACCGAAAGCATCGTATTGTTGTTTCTTTTGCGGATTGGACAAAACATCGTAAGCCTCGTTTATTTCTTTAAATTTTTCTTCGGCTTCTTTGTTTCCCGGGTTTCTGTCGGGATGATATTTTATTGCCAAATGCCTGTATGCTTTTTTTATTTCGTCGACCGATGCTCCTTTTTGAACACCGAGCACTTCATAAAAATCTTTTTTCATTTTTTTCCTCTTGTATATAAGCTAAGCAACTTTTTATTTAAATTTTTTTGAAGCGATTTTTTTCTCAACTTCACTTAAAGAAAAATTTAACGGTATAACCAACTGCCCGTTATAATTATATGCTCCGTATTTGTTTGCAACTTTGCTTACTATATAATACGGAAATTTTTCGTTTGACGGATAATATTCTTTTATAAATGTATATTGGTTAGGAACAATTAACGAATTATTACCGATTTCTGCAATACCGTAAAAATTATTTTGTAAAACTTTAAACCTCGGAAAATTTTGGCTTATACCAAGTGCATTTTTTTCTATACTGTCATATTCGGGAACAACCGTTTGTTCCAAAACGGGATCAAATACGGAATATTTATTTTGATTTCTTACAATCAACAGTAATCTTTTTTCATATCCGTTGTTTGTTATAACATTTCTTAAAGTTGTTTCAATAGGATAAATACTTTTAACTATAAATCTACCGAACGGATCAAATATTTTATACTCATAAGGATTAAATAACGATCTGCCATAAAAATAATGCTGATTTGCATGTTCAATAGTATCTAACTGCGAATATTTAAACACCCTTATATTATTTTGTTCTTCTTCCGATTTAATAAAAAATATATTCCATGTTTGGGTTCCGTCAAGTTCTGTTTTCCCGTAAGCCGTAACAGCCCCCGGAATACGGAATGTTAATTTCTTATCAAATTCTTTGTTCAACATAACAAAATTACCGTTGGTAATTTTTTCCGTAACAGGTAAATTTATTTGAGGAACAGTTGTCGGATATTTATCCAAAACAGGTATTTCCGGATGAGCAACAGTAACATTATTATTTTCATCCATAGGTTTATGATCTTTTAATTTTGTAGATATTTTGTCATATTGTTTTGTTAAATTTTCAATGTTTTTAGCATAAATTTTAACATTACTTAATGCTACTTCTTTTTGTTTTGGTGTATTTGCATCGTAATATTGATCTATTCGTTGCTGCAACAATATCCACTGTATACCGATATAGCACCCGTCTTTATGACCACCGTTTTTGTATCCGCATTCAGGACAAGTTTCTAATTTTTTAGGCATTAATTTGTTCAGTTGAGCATCATAATTGCTAAAATCATAATCATTTGATACAGTTTCTTTTCTATATGACGGGCACCAAGTTTCGTGACCGTTTTCTTTTTCGCAATATCCGCAAACGGCTTTACTTACACCGGGAGCACTAGCAAAAACAATGTTCTGAACCGATGTTGCTAAAAACATTACCGTTAACAAAATAATTCCTAATTTAAATTTTTTCATTTTCCCTCTTGCTTTAGCTGATAAGCTTAACAGCTAATAATTTAACATCAATCACAATATGCTATACATATTTTTAAAATTTTAAATCGTATTTCAAAAATTTGCTAAAAAATTTAAAGTATATTTCAAATTTTTAATTAAATTTTTAAAGTATAGTTTAAAAATTTAATATTTCCCACAGATTATTGACACATTACATTTTTTATATTATACTATTTGTGCCTTAGGGACACATCACTTGTACTGGTGTCAACTCCCTAAGGTTTCTTATTTTCACCTAAATCGTAAAATAAATTTCCTCTATTATCTTCTCCTATAGTTATATACACTTTATAAAAACTCTCTTTCAATAAAATCTCATTTGTAAAATAATGAAATTTAATAATATTATCATCTCTTTTCTTATACAATTCTTCCGAACTTTTATAGTGAGATGTTTTTAATATATCTAACAATTTAGGAACTATCAATAATTTTCTTTCATCCGAACCATAATGTTTATATCTTTCGGTAGACTTTCTTGGAATTCTAATATCTTTAAAGTTCCCAATATCAATATTTGTTCCTTGAATATGCTCCTTATAATATTCGTATGATTTATTTCTCAATTCACTAATATCTTTATAAGTTCCAAAAAAGTTTTTTATTTCTTCTTCTGTTATTGTTATTATTTTTTTATTATATTCTTCAAGCTCTTCAAAAACATTTATTTCTTCAATAGATTTACTTATTGAATAATATTCTTCTAAACTATTTATTATTCCAAGAAAAATTATATTTTTAGCATTTAATATTTCCATTCTTTTTCTCTATTAGCTAATACCTAATTGGACAATTTGATGTCTCTATTTTTATACCAGTTTTAGTTTGTTCATCATAAAGCTTATAATTATGCTTTATTAAAAATTGTTCCAAGCCTTTTTTAGCAATGTCTTTTTCAACTAAAGGAGCAATTGTTATACTATCTATGGATGTTTTATTAAAATAAATTTTAATATAAGGGACAAATATTCCGTTTTTAATAAAAAAATCCTTGCTCTCTTTATTATTAGTATCTTTAACTCTAATCGCTATTCTATATTCTTCTTCATGACTAAAAGATTTATCTTTAAAGAAGACACCCTTAAATACTATTTTATCTTTTAATTCAAATATTTTATTGTATATCTCGTGGTTTTCATAAATTTTTGAAATATCTGCTATATTATTGCTAATAATAAAATCATTTAATATTTTTAATATAATATTTTTTTGTTCATTAATATCATATATAATTTTCTGTGACAAAATATCTATATTTGTTTTATATATTGTAATATTGGATTTTGAAATACTTTCTGTTAATTTGGTTAGATTAAATCCTATATTATAACCATAATAATTATTGTTTTTAATATAATAATTCCACATTGGAATACTATCTTTCTTTAAAGAAGCAGAGAAACAATATGTGTTGTATTCTGTTTTATTAATCTTTGGCTTTTTACAACTACTTGTAAAATATTCTTTAATTATTGTTTCTTTTTCTAATAAACTAAAGTTGCTATTTTTTATCTTCTCAAAAAAAGTCCAATCTATTACTCCTGCTATACACAATATAATTAGTATTAGAAGGCCAATATTATTAACATTATTATTGAATGATATTATATCTCCTAAAACCTTATAAATATAGTTATTTTCTTCCTTATCATTTAAGAAATTAATATTTGACAAATATAATTCTCTATTAATAATAATATTTTTAAAAGCTTCAGGATTTGTATAATGATAAATACATGAAATATCTTTTGATCCATTAACAAAAGATTCCAAATTTATTTTTTTTCTTTCAACTTGTTTATAAAATTTATTTGTTTCCATAATATAAATTTAAAAATTTATTTATTAATTCTATTTTATTCCACTTTGTTCAATTAAGAATATTATATTTGCACCTGTTAAATTTAAAACATATCTTGCTATATGTTCATCAACTGTTTTTATAGTATCACCTTGTCCATGTCCACTTGTCTTGTTACGGATAGTTGGAATTCCACTTTCAAGTAAATTTGCCAACGAACTTAATTGTTCTTGATAATATTGTGGAACAAAATTATTATTCAATAAAATTTTTATTAATTTCTTTGATGCATCTTTACTATCATCAAATTTCCAATTTTTATACTTACATATAGTTTTCATCACACTTTCAAAAGCTTTACAACAATTTATTAAGCATTCTTTATTTTCACCTTTTTTATAATATTCATGTGCTTTCAAATATTCCTCATTTGCACCAACAAAATATTCATTAGATAATAAATTTATTGTAGGCTTTGTAACTTCATTATGAATATAAGTAGAGTCAACTCTTATTATTTTCCCATTAGTATAAGAATATCCTATTCCATTTTCTTTAAATCGTTCATTTATTTCATCAATAGCTTCTTTTCCATATTTTACATTGTCATCTAGAACCGTTGTTCTACAAACATAATCTATATAATTTAATAATAATTCAATAACATCAAGGTTTTTATTAACATCTACATCTTCAAACAAAAATTTTTCTATTTGTTCTCTATCATCCATTAAATTATTATTGTACAAAGAAAAAACCCCATATTCTTTTTTTAAAATATTATGTATTTCCTCACAAACAGAGTCAAAATTTGATAAATTCGGATCAAATTCTATTTTTTTATTAAAACATTGAATACATAATATTATTTGTACTTTTAATTTATTAGGTATTTTATCATATGAATATATATCAATTTCTTTATCTTTAAGTTTTTTTATTCTTTTAGAGTATATGTTAAATATTGACATAAATTTATTCCTTGTCAAAAAGTTCGATGTCTTTATTTATAAAACCATACTTATAGATTTGTGGTAATAATTTTTTGCTTAATTCTTTGTGTGCAGATTTTAAATTATTTAATTCTTCAGTTCCTAAATTTGCTTGTTTTAATGCTTGTTTTATTTGCCACAAACCAACATCCCAATTTTCTATTTTAAAATTCATCCAATGAGTATTTATCATTTGTTTATAAAAATATTTATATAATTCTTTTGCCTTCTCTAAAACTTTTTTTGCTTCTTGAGATAAATTTTTGTTTTGTAACCATTTTGCTAAAAATCTATCTTCATTTAAGGATGAAACTTGTAAAGAAATATTATCTACTGAAAATTGCCAATTTTTAATTTCTTTAATTAAAAACGGATATAAATTATTTGGTATTTGATAAACTTTGCCTTTATACTTTACATCTTTTAAAGATACCGTATTATTGGAATCCGCAAAAGCAGACCAAACAACACAATCATTAATAAACTCTTGAGAAAGAATTTCAGAAGGTGCATAAAATTGATCCCTATCATTTGTCCAATTTTTTGTTGTATCTATAATTCTTCTAACACTTTGTATCACCATAGATTTTTCAAAATTTTCAGGTGTTACAGAATAAGAACCAGCACTACATTGTGCAGAAGATAATAAACAAGTTTGGTTAATATGAGAAACATCATTTCCACAACACATAGCAGAGCATAAAAAACCTTCTGCAACAGTATCTCTAACATCTTTAGTTTTATTACTTACAGAAATAGCACTACTCATTGCAGGCATAACATATGTATTTTTATATCTTTTAACCCACATATTTAATAAATTGGTAGAGTTACTAGTAGAAATTTCTTTTGTTCCATATTTTTCAACATTTTCATTAAATACATCTAAAGTTATTTTTTGATTTTCCAAATGTTCTTCTTTTGATAAATTCCAAATTAAAAAACCAACTGGAAAATTTTCTTTTGTACCTTGAAAACTTTTTGACGGAAAAATAAAACCTTTTTCATATTTATACTTAAAAAAGATATCATGCATTTTTTGATCGTTTTTAGAATTAAGATATTTTATCTTTGAAAACAAACACAAATGAGCAGATTTATTTTTAAATTCTTTACTTATTCTATATAAAAATTGTGAAAATAATTCTCTGCTTGTTTCGCCCAAATTGTCATCGGTCATCATTCTTCTAATACTTGTCATTGAAACCGTATCTTTTGACTCTTTACCTACTTTTTTCTCTGTAACATTACTTGTAGCAAATGGTGGATTTATAAAAATTATCCATTTTATTTTAGGATTTTGTAAATCTCTTACTAAATTTTCCGGCATTTTCCTTTTGTAGTCCAAATTTAATGAATTATTCAAAAAACTTATATCATCATTTAGGTAATCGTATTGAAAACATGTTGCATCTGGAAAAATTCTTTTACAGTATTTTGCATCATCTTCCAACAATGTTGAAATATAACAATATTTTAATGCAGAACTCGGCAAATCAAACTCTAAATTTCCTGTTCCTGCTGCCATATCCCAAAACCTGTAATTGCCGGTTTTCCACCAATTTTTGCCGACAACTTTTTCTAAATACTGTAAGCCTTTTTGTGCAAACTCAATAGGTGTATAAAATTCGCCTGTAAATCTTCTTTCGTAATCTTCAGAAATTCTATCTGCTTTTTGCCTAATTAAAGGTATTTCTTTTATGTTTGTTTTATTGTATAAACTCCAAAAATAATCATAGTCTTTCATCGGTAAAGATTTTATTTTTGCATTGCCATCACCTAAATCAAAACAAACTTTACTTTCTCCCATTTTGTTGGATTTGTCTGTTTCTATATCGGATAAAAAATATTCCGATGGTTTTCTTCCATTTTGAACATATTTACCGAACAACAATGACCATTGTTTATATACTTCTAAAAAGTTATCTTCCGTTATAACTTTTTTATCTAAATCTTTAAACAAAAATAATTGTCTTTGTGCATATTCTTTTAAGAGTTCTTTAAACTGTTCTTCTTCTTGTTTTTGCTGTAAATTATAAATATGAATATTTCTTATTTCTTTATCTTGTTCAATGTTTTTTATTAGTTCTTGGTCTGGACAACTTGCGGCTCTATCCCAATCATAATTATTTGATGTGTAAAATTTACTGAATTTTTTTGTTTCAAAAAAGAAAGTTTCATTTTTATCTATAACAGCTATTATAGGTGGTAAAGGGTTAGTATAGTTACCGTATTTTAAAAGTCTGCAATAATACATAGTTTGTGCTATTACTGCAGCAACATTTCTTATATTTTTAAAATTTTTATCTAACTTAAATTCAAATAAGATTTCTTCTGTATAATGGTCTATAGACTTAAAAGCATTTATTTTGTATTTAAAATACTTACAAAATTCTGCTTTTACTTCTTCTTCCTTTTTACAGTCTTTTAATACATCGTATAACCTTTTCATTGTTTTAAAAATTCTCTTCTTTTCTTAAATTCTTTATGATATTTTTTTTGAATAATATCTATAATATCATGATTAATAAACAAAGATACATCTTGGCTTAAATAAAAAATATCATATAAAAAAGAATTTTTTCTATTTAAACTGTTAGCTTTTGTAAAATATGTATTCTGTTTCAAATATTCTATAATTGTTGTTAATTTTCCAATAGTATCAGAACACAGATCCATATATGGAACAAGTTCTTTATAAGTTATCTCACACTTAGATAAAAGAATTTTAACATCGTTAATATTTATTATTAGAACATCTAATATACTATATAACTCCTTAAATTTTTTTTCTAAATAATATTTTTCTAAATCAGAAACATTTATTTTTAATTTATTTAACTTTATTACTTTTTCAAAAAACAAATTTATTTCATAACTAAAAAGTTTTCCGGTATTATTATTTATATAAAGAAGAAAAGATTTCATTTTTTTTCTTTTTGGTATATATACTGTAAAAATATAAAATATTACAGCAGCTAAAAAAGAATAAATTATTTGATTTAAAATTTCATCTTTTTTAATAAAAAACAATAATATCAGTAAAATTATAGAAATAATAGAAATATGTCGTTCTGAAAGCCAAAATAATTTTATTTCATCAAAAAAACAATTGTTGAAAAATTTCTTTATCATTTTCATTTTACATATCCTTAAATAAAATCATTACAAAATATTTAAAAATATTCTTTAAAAATTTTATTCCTTTTAAATTCGTAAACTATAAACAGACTTTTTACGGTCTGTTTATAGTTTTATTTTTTCATAGATTCCGTGTCGTAGCACGGAATGACACCTTGTTCAATATTCATTCCAAAAATCGCTTTGCGATTTTTGAGCAACTAGAAAGATTTTCTGCGAGACGAAGAGTTTTCCAACCGAAGCATACGAAATTAGTATGTGAGATTGGAAAACTCAAAGTCGCAGCTAAAATATTTCGGTTGCTTATTTCTTATCATCAACAACTTCAGCATCAACAACATTATCATCACCTTTCGGTGCATCCTGTTGTGCCTGTCCTGCATTACCGGCTGCACCTTGTGCTCCTTGTGCATTTGCCTGTTGCTGTTGTTGTGCTGCTTTATAAACTTCTTCGGCTAATTTATGTGATGCGGTTGAAAGTTTTTCTTTTGCATCTTTAATTTTAGCTAAATCGTTTGTTTTAATTGCCTCTTTTGTATCGTTAATAGCTTGTTCTATTTTTAATCTTTCGTCTTGAGAAATTTTGTCGCCGTGTTCTTTCAAACTCTTTTCTGTTGCATAAACCAAATTGTCGGCTTCGTTTTTAGCTTCGATTTCTTCTTTTTTCTTCTTATCGTCTGCAGCATATTGTTCGGCTTCTTTAACATACTTATCTATATCTTCTTTAGAAAGTTTTGTTGAAGAAGTAATCTTAATAGACTGCTCTTTACCTGTTCCCAAATCTTTTGCGGATACATGTAAGATACCGCTTGCATCTATATCGAATGTAACTTCAATTTGAGGAACTCCTCTTGGCGCAGGCGGTATTCCGTCGAGCATAAATCTTCCCAAAGAAACATTATCTTTTGCCATAGGCCTTTCACCCTGCAAAACATGAATTTCAACTCCCGGTTGGTTATCTTGTGCAGTAGAGAACACTTGAGATTTCTTTACGGGAATTGTTGTGTTTCTGTCGATGATAGGTGTTCTGACATTTCCCAAAGTTTCAAGCCCTAATGTTAAAGGTGTAACATCAAGTAAAAGAATATCTTTTACATCACCTGTTAAAACGGCTGCCTGAACTGCGGCACCGTTGGAAACACATTCCATCGGGTCGATTCCTCTTTCAACAATTTTACCTACATAGTTTTCAACAAATTTTTGAACTATAGGCATTCTTGTAGGACCGCCTACGAGAATAACTTTTGTTAAATCAGCACTTGTAAGTTTTGCATCACTTATTGCCTGGTCGATAGATGCTTTACATCTTTGAACTATAGGGTCAACCAAGTTTTCAAGTGTTGCTCTTGTAAGTTTCATTGCCAAATGTTTAGGACCTGTAGCATCGGCGGTAATAAACGGCAAATTGATATCTGTCTCAAGAATGTTAGAAAGTTCGATTTTTGCTTTTTCTGCAGCTTCCTGTAACCTTTGAACTGCCATTTTATCGTTTCTTAAGTCGATACCGTTTTCTTTTTTAAATGTTTCTGCAATATAATCGATAATTGCTTTATCCATATCGGTTCCGCCGAGTTTTGTATCACCGGATGTAGACAATACTTCAAATGTTCCCTCTGAGCCCATTTCCATTATTGTACAATCCAAAGTTCCTCCGCCGAGGTCGAATACCAATATTTTTTGTTCTTTACCTACTTTATCTATACCGTAAGCAAGTGAAGCTGCTGTAGGTTCGTTAACAAGCCTTACAACTTCAAGCCCTGCAATTGCACCTGCATCTTTTGTTGCCTGTCTTTGATGGTCGTTGAAGTATGCAGGAACGGTTATAACCGCTTTATCAACGGTTGTTCCCAAATATGCTTCAGCATCTTTTTTAATTTTCTGTAAAATAAAACCTGAAAGTTGTTGAGGAGTAAACTCTTTACCGTTAATTTTATATTTGTAGTCTTCTCCCATTTTTCTTTTAAATGCGGAAACCGTTCCTTCAGGGTTTGTTACCGCTTGTCTTCTTGCCGGTTCACCTACAAGTAACTGACCGTCTTTTGTAAATGCTACATAAGAAGGAAATGCTTTTCCTCCCAGTGTAGTTCCTTCCGCGGAAGGGATAAGTGTTACTTTACCGCCTTCCATAACTGCTGCTGCCGAGTTGGATGTACCCAAATCAATTCCGATAATTTTACTCATTTTTTTGTCCTCCGAATTCATTATTTTTTATTACTTTTATTTTTCTTCAGTTTTTTCTTCTTCTGTTTTCTTTTTTGCTACTTTCACTCTTGCCGGTCTTAAAAGTAATAAAAAATAATGAATTCGGAG
>Ga0265298_10003597_pt1 | contig 20373 bp, 12 predicted proteins | sample AusTroGonzalo_MG_3_FD_193486 | JGI IMG/M metagenome (GOLD analysis project Ga0265298, IMG submission 193486) | Bovine rumen microbial communities from tropical cattle in Woodstock, Queensland, Australia - Gonzalo_01 | ecosystem: Host-associated > Mammals > Digestive system > Stomach > Rumen ... | reverse complement strand
AAAACTGCCCCCAGATCCCTATCTGTAAAAAACAGTCCACCTCTCCCGGAGCGGTTCTGAATTGGCTGCGGCTGGGACTGATCACTGCCGAAGGGAAACCAACTTTGCGCGGACGCATTGCCAGTTTCTTTTCCACCGGCGGCGGTCTCGCGATCGCTGCGGCAATCGAGGATGAAGAATATCCACTGAGTGAACTCCTTTACGATTTGGCCAACCTGGACGCGGGTTTCCGCTTTGCCGGGGATGAAAACCGCTGGGGTGGTCGTCTGGCTTATGTCTGCAAGAAAACATACAACGGCCAATCCGCTCCCGGTTATCTGGAACACGGGGTTCCGCCGGAATACGGCTTCGGTGCCAGCGAAGTGATCGCCGCTATCCATAAAAATCCGGAGATCAAGGCTCAATTCACCACTCCGACTCTGGGCGTGGGTGATATTGACCGCATCATCATCGAGTGGCGAAGCCGTATGCGCCAGGTCGCTCATTCTTCTGAACTCAATAATGAACGCTGGAACGCTTTCAAAAAACTTTGTAAAGAAACACTGAATGAAGTGGAATCCCCCACTCTGACGGATCTGCCGCCGCTAGAATTCGCTCAGACCCGCAGAATGGAACATACTCTCATTCTGAGAAAACATTAGAAACTCTATCTATCTTTGAATAAATAATTTATATGTTGATTTACTTTGCTGGGATTTGTGGAACGGCTATGGCTTCCGCTGCGGTCGCTTTGAAACAAAAGGGCTATCAGATCATGGGCTCCGATACGAACATCTATCCGCCGATGTCGGATTTTCTCATTGCCAACGGCATAGATATCCTGCCCGGTTATCGCGAGGAGAATCTCAAGAAAATCAAACCGGATCTGGTTGTGATCGGCAACGCTCTTTCCAGAGGCAATCCAGAAGTCGAGTACGTCCTGAACCAGCACTGGAATTTCAGCTCGCTGCCGGAGCTGCTCAAAAACTATTTCATCCGTGGCAAACGCTCTCTTGTCGTCTGCGGAACTCACGGCAAAACCACGACCACCTCGCTCCTGACCTGGGTCTTTGAACACAACGGATTCAATCCCAGTTACCTGATTGGAGGCATTCCCACCAATCTAAGTCAGGGGGCACGTTTCACGGACAGCCCGTGGTTCATCATCGAAGGCGACGAATACGACACCGCTTTCTTCGACAAGCGCAGCAAGTTCATCCACTATTGTCCGGAGGTCGCTATCCTGAACAATCTGGAATTCGACCACGCCGATATTTTTGAGAACTTGTCCATGGTCAAAAAGACTTTCCGTCACCTGATCAACACCGTGCCGGGCAATGGTCTTGTCCTCTTCAACGGCGACGATGCCAATCTGCATGAGATCACGAATGGAGTTACCTTCTGTCCGACACGCTCCTTTGGTCTGACGGAAAACTGCCAGAATATCGCCAGGAATTGTGCCTATACCGATCACGGTTCCAGTTTTGAACTGAATGGCATCACCTATTCCATTCCCATGACAGGCGAGCTGAATGTACGTAATGCTCTGGCCGTGACTTCCTGCGCGCTCCACTGCGGTCTTTCACCGGAACAGATCCAGTCCGCATTCAACACATTCAAGGGGATCCGCCGCCGTATGGAAGTGATCGGCACAAAATCCGGTGTCACCGTCATAGACGACTTTGGTCACCATCCCACCGCTATCATCCAGACCCTGGCAGCCCTGCGCAAACGCTATCCCGGTCAACGGATATGGGCCGCCTTTGAACCACGATCCAACACCACTCGCCGGAATGTTTTTCAAAAAGAACTGGCTCAGGCTCTGGGACAAAGCGATGGAGCTGTCATCAGCGCCGTAGCCAGAGAAAATCTGCTGTCCAAAGAAGAACGTCTGGATGTGAACAAACTGGTCGAAGATATCCGCACTGATTTTCATATCCCCGCTGCTCATTTTGACGAAATAGACCAAATCGTCAAATGGCTCACCTCCCAAGCCAAAGAAGGCGACATTATCTGCGCCTTCAGCAACGGCAAATTCGGAGGCATCCATCACCTCCTTTTAGAAAATCTGTAATTCCCTCTAACAAAAGATCCCCGGCAGAATGAACCATCGGGGATCTTTGTTTTTTATCTCAGTTCAGAGCAATGGTTACTTCACTTTTGCTCTGTACAAGCGTTTAGGACTGTTGGCCGATGTCAGGTCTGCCCAGTACATCGAGCTGGCTGTCAGCGTGATTTCGTCCGCTTTTGTCCAGTTCACTCCGTCTTCACTGTACTCGATCACATACGTTCCGCCGATCGTTCCTTCGATCAGCATTCCGCCAAAATAGGCCGCTGTGATAACCGGCACATCCGCACCTCCTCCGAAGTTGGCCTCTGTATCTCCTTCGGTGACAAATGTCTCTTCGTCAAAGGTCACTTCACCATTCAGCGTGATAACTCCGCTGAATCCGGTTTCCGGTTCTAATGTGTAGGTCAGCGTTCTCGGTTCCGCGTCCAGGAATGACCAGCGGATCAATCCTCTGCCTTCCACATACTTGCCGCCATCGCTGATGTTTGTCACATTCAGGTTCATTCCAGTCGGCAGCTGTTCTTCCACGAAATAGACACTGATCCCGTCTGCCGGGATCACTTCCACGCTCACATACGCTTTGCCATCCAGAACATTGATCGACCTCACATTGATACTGGCCTCTGCCAGTTCCACCGATGCCGGTTTCACATTTGTACTCACCCAGCAGCTGGGTTCGGTCTTGCTGGAATCATAAGTGTAATATCCACCGTTGATCCAAATCATGGCCGCTCTGGCAACATACGTTACCGGAATGTCCACAGGTTCCCTGCTCCAGTTTTGACCTTTTGTCCAGGCCAGAGCATAGGAAGCAATTTCCTTGGTAGAGATCTCAAAGTCATTATCCATATCTGCCGGATGGGTCAGGATAGCAAAATCTATCTCACTGGTTCCCGTGACCGTGACGGTTGTTTCGTCGAAAGTCACTTCACCGCTCAATGAAACTTTTCCATCAAAATCATCGGCCACGGTCAGGACATAGCTGATTTCTCTCGCGTTTCCATCCAGGAACGACCACCGGATCATATTCCGGTTGGCAATATAGGTGCCGCCGTTATTGACACTGATGGTTACTCCGGAAGGAACGTGTTCTTCCACAAACATCACGCTCACATCCTCGCCCGGTTCCAGTTTCAATGTCACTGTCGCACTCTTGCCGCTGCGGTTGACACTTCTGCTTGCTGTTCCGTTAGGATCGACCGGTGTCGTACCATTTACTGTCAGGGTCGCCGCGCTGCTGGTCACGTTACCGGCACTGTTGCTCACGGTTACCGTATAGCTTCCGGCATCGCTGGTCTTGGCACTGCTGATGGTATAGCTGGACTTTGTAGCCCCGCTGATATTGGAACCATTCTTCTTCCACTGATAACTCAATGGTGCTGTTCCTGTCGCTGCTACGCTAAATGTAGCTAAACTTCCTTCCGTTACTGTCTGGCTCTTCGGCTGAGTCGTGATTGAAGGCTTCACGACTACCGCGCTGACAGTCAGTGTCGCCGCGTTACTGGTCACACTGCCAACACTATTGGAGACCGTCACCGTATATTTTCCGGCATCACTGGTTTTGACACTCTTGATCGTATAGCTGGAACTGGTCGCGCCGCTGATGGCAACTCCGTCCTTATACCATTGATAGGTCAGGGTATCCGCTGCCGCATTGGCTTGAGCTCGTATCGCGGAAAGAAACACCCTGAAACCATAGGTATTAGAAGTAGAACTGGAATTAGAAATAAAGGCATCAACACCATGATCCCACTCTGGTCCACTGCCTCCTCGAAATGCTGAACATGCATAGTCCGCAGAAAAACAATAACTACCTCCTCGAAGAATATTCTCATAAAGATTCCCATACCCCTCTAATAACAGGGGATCTGTTACTGCGTATGTATCCCAAAGAGTACATTTATCTAAACACCATTCCCATACATTTCCATGCATATCATACAGTCCCCATGCATTGGGCAGCTTCTGTCCTACAGGATGAGTTTGATAGTTGCTATTATGAGAATACCAGGCTACTTCATCTGCATTTGGACAAGCATCGCTTGATGTTATATCCTTTCCATTATTGAATGCGGTTGTTGTCCCTGCACGACAAGCATATTCCCACTGGGCTTCGGTCGGCAAGGTATATTCATATCCTTCCGGCAAACGTCCCGCACTTTTCTCGATTTCGTTCAGCTTGTTACAAAACTCCATCGCTTCATACATACTCACATAATACACGGGATAATTATCACCAATACCCAAATACCTGTCCCCAGTTGAACCATTCGTACCATACTTCAGAGAAAGATTTGTTCCCATAACTGCTTTGTATTGAGCCTGAGTCACTTCATATTTTCCAGCCCAGAAACCTTTTGTCAAAGTGACTTGATGTTGAGGAGCAACATAACTTCCCTCAAATCCCCCTTCATTAATGGGTTTGCCCATTATGAACGTACCCGGCTCGATCCAGACCATATCCAAATTTACATTTCCGGAAAGTGGTACACTGAAATCAGCATTACTGCTGCTGTCGTCTTCCACGACAACAGTAAATGTCACAGAATCGCCTTCATTCACAGTCTGGCTCTTCGGCTGAGTGATGATTTTCGGCATAACAACCACCTCGTTGACGGTCACGTTCTTGGTAGCCGTCTTGCCTTCATAAGTCGCCTTCACCGTCGCCGTACCGGCCGCTTTGCCGGTCAGGACACCTGCGCTGGTAATGCTCGCGCAACTGGCTCCGGCACTGATAGCCCAGGTCGGGGTCACCGTCTTGGTCGTTCCGTTGCTGTAAGTCGCTGTACAAGTATAAGTCGTAGTACTGCCCACATCTACACTGCTGCTTCCGTTGATAGTGATAGAACTTAGTGTCACCGGTACATTCACAGTTAAAGTCGCCGCACTGCTGGTCACACTGTCAACGCTGTTGCTCACGGTCACCGTATAGCTTCCCGCGTCACTGGTTTGAACACTGTTGATCTTATAAGTCGAGGCTGTCGCTCCGCTGATGGGGCTGGCTCCTTTGTACCACTGATAGCTCAGAGGTTCGGTTCCTGTTGCTGTCACGCTGAAAGTTACAGAGTCTCCAACATTCACCGTCTGGCTCTTCGGCTGGGTTGTGATAGTCGGAGCGGTCGCGATCGGCGTATCCTCCTGCCAAATGAAAATAGGATAACCATTCACACTCATTTTCCATGTATCATCAAAATCCCAGTCCAAATCGGTATAAGTAGATTTCTTGGCAAGTACTGACGCGCTCTTAGCCAGACCATTCTTATCATTGGCCGTTCCAGTCACACTCACATCTTTATTTCTGATTTTGAGCGTCATTGTGTCCAAGGCATAGTTATTGCCTAAACTACAACCATTTCCTTCTCCAATGATTCTTCCGGTATCCGCATTCTCTCCATGTGGTGCTATCAAACTGGGATTCATCGCAAAACTCTTTTGAATAGAAACAAACGTATCCAATTCCTCTCCATTCTGCCTTATCGTCTGATGATAACCGGCCAATCCCCCCACATAAGCATGATTCCCGCTAACAGAGGCTTGGATAGATTGATCTCCCTTGATTTCACCCATCGCGTAACTCTTTTGAATGATATAGTTATATCCTCCTCCAACTAATCCGCCAACACATACGGGATGACTGGAACTAACTGAGATATTACAATGTGAGTAACTGTCGCTTATAACAAATTCATTTCTTGGTTTTCCGACCCAATGTCCTACCATTCCTCCTGCACAAACACCTGAATATTCTACATACTCATCAAGAACACCATTATCAATTTTGATTTCACCTTCTGTATAAGATTTTGAAATGAAACCAATAGACCAATCATTATAATGAAAACGCGCACGAGTTGCTCCTATAAAACCACCAGCCACAGCCTTACCTATGACTTTCCCGGACATATAACTTGATTCAATAGTGATTTTATCATCAATGTCACTCGTAAATACAGAGATAAAGCCTCCAACTAGGGTACCTGTAACATTTCCTTCAAAGGAAGATTCTTTAATAGTAGTATTCCCAAAACCACCTGCTCCTATTAATCCGCCTGCACAATAACCACCTTCTATATTACCCTTGACATAACAATTCTGAATACTAATAGAATCTGCTATATCTGATCCAATTATTCCACCAACATAACCCATGCTAGATAAATTTGCATCAACAACACTATCAGCAACTATTAAAGTAGTCGAGTATTCTCCCTGACTAAACCCAACAAGACCACCGGAAGCTTCTCCTCCTCTTATACTTCCTTTAAATGAAGAATTAATTATGTAGTCAGGACTATCATTCCTCACTCCACCTATTAATCCACCCACATATCCCCCATCGTTACGAAGATGCTCAAAATCACCTATTACGTGACAGTTATCTATAACAGATGAGCTACTTGCTCCAGATATACCGCCTACATAATACTCTCCCAAATTAAAAGATGTTTTTTCTGTATAAAGAAGTTTTAAGTTTTTAATAGTCGCATTGTGAATACTGCTAAAAAGGCCAACTTGAAAAACATCATCTTTAGCAAATCTCAATCCACTAATTACATGATTATCCCCATCAAAATTTCCACGAAACGATGCTATTCCATCACCTTCATCACAACAAAGAGGTATCCACAGTTTTCCATTGTTGTAAAAATCTCCAACAGCGGAAAAATCTTCCGCTGTAAATTCAAGATCTTTAGTTAAAATAAAATACTTACCGGCACTTGCTTCTCCTTTATAATTATTTATGGCAGCCAACTGTTTCTTTGTGGCGATCTGCCAGGGATTTTTGTCTGTACCGTTACCTCCGGCAAATTCGGAGCCGTCCTGGGCCTGCGTTGCAGCGGAACCCAGTGTAAAAAACAGCGAAAACGCGAGCGCGATGCTGCCCAATAAATGGAACTTTCTCATGATCTTTTTAATTTGTACCTACATAGCATCCGCGAAAGTGGAGAAAAAAGATCTGAAGAAATTATAGAAGGATTTCAACGGGAAAAAGAAAGTTTGAGAAAAGGGTGAATCTTCAAAATAGAAATTTTAAGTTCCAACCCAAAATTGTCCTATCTGTTTCCCGAATCAAGGCTCTGGAAAACCACGTAGAAGGAAACACGAAGAGACACCCCGTGAAGGGGCGTTCTTAACAAGTTTGGTCTTCTACTAAAATTTTCCAGATTTTTGATTCAGACCTAATTGTCTTACGCTAAAGCGTTAAACTATGTATATTTGATTTATCTTATTCCCATTCCTCACAGCCCCATGCCGCAAGGAACGACCAGAATAAAATAGCATGTATTTTTCAAGTGTGCAAGGGGGATATTCAATTCCGTCACCGGTTCCCGGTGAGGTATTTGTGGGGTAATCTTACCGGGGGTGCGCAAGCGCACCAGCCCGGCTATTATCAAATCACCCCGTCGGGGTTTCAGTCAGAATCCCTGCGGGATTTTGTGTTGCAGAGCCGTTCAAGAACGGCTCCATTTTATTAACCCGGAACGGGTTAAAAGAGAATAGCCGGGGGTGAGCGAAGCGTAACCCCCGGTAACGTACCACCCCATGTATTCACCGGGAACCGGTGACAGAACCGAACGTAGGCCTCGCAAATATCCACACCGTCAAGACGCAAAAAGACGCGGGGATCCCGCGTCTCTACTGTATATCTTATTATTAAACAACTACTTCTTCTTTCTCTTGCGGGGTTTGGGATAGGGCTTGGCGATTTTGGCCTCGCGCAAGGCCACCCCTCGACGGAAGTGCAGAGGCGGTTTATATTTTTCCGGTTCCTCTGACGGTTTATCGCCTGACTTCAATCTCTCCAGTTCACGGATCTGATCCCTGATCAAAGCCGCTTTTTCAAACAACAGTTCCCGCGCAGCCGCCACCATCTCATCCCGCAGTCCGGCAATCGTCTCGTCCAAATCCAGCTCCCCAGCCTCCTCCGCCAGAACAGAAGCAGACTTTCTGGCGGACGGATGAAGCCCGGAGGCCACCATTAACCCCTCTTCCACCGGACGACTGACACTCTTCGGCGTGATGCCGTGTTCCTTGTTGTAATCCATCTGACGCTTGCGGCGATATTCCGACACCGCCAGAAACTTTTTGATACTGTCGGTCATCACGTCACAATACAGTATCACCTGTCCCTTGACGTTTCGCGCGGCACGGCCCGCCGTCTGGATCAGACTGGTCGCACTGCGGAGAAATCCCTCCTTGTCCGCGTCCAGGATAGCCACCAGAGAAACTTCGGGCACATCCAGCCCCTCACGCAGAAGGTTGATCCCCACCAGCACATCAAAATCGCCACGACGGAGCGCCCGTAGTATCTCCACACGTTCGATAGCGTCTATCTCGCTGTGCAGATACTGGACATTGATTCCGATATCACGCAGATAATCGGTCAGCTTTTCCGCAGTACGCTTGGTCAGTGTTGTCACAAAAATACGCTCATGCTTTTCGGCACGCTTGCGGATCTCCTCGATCAAATCATCTATCTGTCCCTTCAGAGGACGGATAAAAACCTCCGGATCCACCAGTCCTGTGGGTCTTACGATCTGCTCCACGACTTTACCGTGGCTCCATTCCAGCTCGCGGGGACTGGGTGTCGCACTCAGGTAAATAGTCTGTCCCTGCATCGCCTGGAACTCCTCAAAGCGCAAAGGACGGTTATCCAGCGCGCTGGGCAGACGGAATCCGTAATCTACCAGAACCGTCTTACGGGAACGGTCTCCGGCAGACATTCCGCCGATCTGTGGGACAGTTACGTGCGACTCATCAATGATAAGCAAATAATCCTTAGGGAAAAAATCGATCAGCGTACACGGTTTGGAACCGGGAGGACGTCCCGTGATATGCCGGCTGTAATTCTCGATGCCGGAACAAAATCCCATCTCCAGCATCATCTCGATGTCATACTCCGTGCGGGATTTCAGACGCTGTGCCTCCAGCAGTTTACCATGCTGCTCAAACCATTCCAACCGCTCATTCAGCTCCGTCTTGATCGTTTTGACCGCACGGATCAGATTCTCCTTGGATGAAACAAACTGCTTGGCCGGAAAAATTGTTACCGATTCCAACTCACTGAAAGTTTCCCCTGTCAGCGGATCGCAGCGGCTGATCTTTTCGATCTCATCCCCGAAAAACTCAAAACGAAACGCGTCCTGCATCCATGCCGGGAAAAGCTCCACCACATCACCGCGGACTCGAAAAGCACCCCGGCCGAACTCGATGTCATTGCGCGCATACAGCAACTCCACCAGACGTTCCAAAAATGCGTCTCTGTCCATGATCTGTCCGCGCCGAACCTGAATGAGCATCTCCTCATACTCCTCGCGGCTGCCTAAACCATAGATGCAGGAGACACTAGCCACCACAATGACATCCTCCCTCGAAAAAAGGCTGCTCATCGCGGCCAGCCTCATCCGCTCGATCTCGTCATTGATGCTGGAATCCTTTTCGATGAAAGTATCCGTCTGGGGAATATACGCCTCCGGCTGATAAAAATCGAAATAACTGATGAAATACTCGACCGCGTTATGAGGGAAAAAGCCTTTAAACTCCGAATACAGCTGGGCTGCCAGCGTTTTATTATGCGAAATGATCAGCGTGGGCTTATTGATCTGGGCAATGACATTGGCGATCGTAAAAGTCTTGCCCGAACCGGTCACACCCAGCAGCGTCTGGTGGCGTTCACCTGATCTGACTCCCTCCACCAGCCTGGCTATCGCCTGAGGCTGATCCCCGGAAGGAGCGTAAGATGAAACCAGTTCAAACATAGCGCAAAGAATAATGAAAAATACCGCCTGTCAGAAACTATAGAAGGACAAAATCCGCTAAAGTTTCTGATAAGTGGATAATATCATCTTCTCCGTATCCTCCCAGCCCAGGCAGCTGTCCGTAATGGAAACTCCGTACTTGAGCTGAGACTTGATATCTTTTCCATCTTTCGTGGTCGGCAGCGGCTGAGAGCCTTCATTGATATTGCTCTCCACCATCGCGCCGATAATATCATCTGTACCGGCTAAACGCTGATCGATGATATCATTCCACACAGCGACCTGACGATCGAAACGCTTGCAGGAATTGGCATGACTGCAGTCTATTACCAGAGAAGTCGTCATCGCGGCTTTTTCCAGCAGCTCTATGGAATTCCGGATAGATTCCTTGTCATAATTGGGATGATCACGACCGCCGCGCAGCACCACATGCACATCCGGATTCCCCGTCGTGCGGATGATGCTGGTCACGCCATCATCATCTATTCCCAGGAAAGTATGAGAAGCGTTACAGGCCGTCATCGCGTCAATGGCCGTCTGCAAACGTCCGTCTGTTCCGTTTTTCAAGCCGACCGGCATGGACAGACCGCTGGCCATTTCCCGATGCGTTTGACTCTCGGACGTGCGGGCACCGATCGCAGCCCAGCAGACCAGATCATCCAGATACTGAGGAATGATAGGATCCAGGAACTCTGTCGCCGCGGGCAATCCCATCCCAATGACCTTCAGCAGCAAACTCCGGGCGATCTCCAAACCGGCTTCAATATCATTGGAACCGTCCATGAAAGGATCATTGATCAATCCCTTCCATCCGATCGTAGTACGGGGCTTTTCAAAATAAACCCGCATCACCAAATAAATCTTGTCCTGCACCTTCTTCCGCAGCTCGTTCATACGGTAGGCATAATCCAAAGCGGACTTGCCATCATGAACAGAACACGGTCCTACGATTGCCAAAAAGCGTTTATCCTTCTTATGCAGGATATTGGAAATATCTTTTCTCCACTGGGTAATATGCGCGTATGATTCCTCCGGCAGCGGGAACTGCGACTTCAACTCCGACGGTGTCAGGAGTTTACAAATCTCTATAACCCTTAAATTAACAACATTATTCATCAATTCCACTCCTCCTACTCGATTCCTAACAAACTCCACACCTGCGGGATAACTTTTTCGGGAGACGTATAAAGGATCGCGGACCATCCGCGTCTGGCTGCCGTATCTATATTCTCCTGTTTATCATCCAGATATATAATCTCATCCTTTTTCTTGCCAGTGTCCTCTTCCAATTTGATGTAAAACTCATCATCCGGCTTGGCTACTTTCATCTTATAACTCAAAAAATAACCATCGAAATCGTTATAAAACGGATAATGAGCCGAGATCCATTTCACCGCTGTGTCATTGGTATTGGAAAACAAATAAGTACGGATCCCCTTCTTCTTCAATTCACTATGGAACTGGATCATCTCATCTATCGGCGTAAAGATATCCCCAAAGATCTCCATAAAATCCTCACGCGTTCCTTTGAATTTGACCAATCCTGACAGCTGTCTGTAAAACTCATCATCTTTAATCTGTCCCAGCTCCAATTGCTGCAAAAGCTCCATACCTTCCCCGGCGAGTATTCCCATCAGCTTCAGGGGAAACACTCCGCACAAAGGCACCAGCTTCCCGGCAGCCTTCATATAATCAAAATCCAGAAGTACCTTTCCTAAGTCAAAAACGACAATCTTCTCAGACCCTTTTACTATCTCTGTCATAAACCAAAATCAAAACCAGAACTACTGAACTGTGAGGCGATTTTCAATGGCTCGCCCCAATGTCAAACCATCCGCGAACTCCAACGATGCCCCTGCGGGCAATCCCTGAGCCAGACGCGAGACTTTCACTCCCAACTCGCTCAGATGTTTCGCGATAAAATAAACCGTGGCATCCGATTCCACATCCATTCCCAGAGCCATCAGCACCTCTTGGACACCGTCGTTCCTCACACGATCAAACAATTCCTTGATCCGCAGATCCTCCGGTCCCACTCCGTTGATAGGAGAAAGTTTGCCGCCCAGCACATGATACTGACCGCGAAACGCCCCGGACTTATCCAAAGGCATGACATCTACCGCCTTTTCCACCACGCACAGGATATCCCTCCGGCGCGATGGATCTCCGCAGATCTCACACTTCACGGCTCCGTTTTCAAACTCGCACAAAGCTCCGCAGACAGGACACAAAGAAACTGCCTCATGCACATGAAGCAGCGCATTGCCCAGCCGTGCAGAACTTTCTCGACCTCCAAGAAAAAGATGAAGAGCCAAACGCTCCGCGGAACGAGGCCCTATCCCTGGCAACTTTCCCAACTCAGAGATGAGAATTTGAAGCCCTTTTGGAATCACAAATTAGAACAGACCGGGCAATTTTAACCCTGATGTCACTTTGCCCATTTCAGACGTGGAAATCTCTTCCGCCTGCTTCAAACCAGCATTGACTGCCGTCATCACCAGATCTTCGAGCATCTGAACATCCTGCGGATTAACAGCTTGAGGATCAATCTTGATCGAGGCCAAAGTACGGTCGCATCTGACGACTACCTTGACAGCTCCGCCGCCGCTGCTGGCTTCCACTGTACGAGCGGAAAGCTGACCCTGCATTTCTTCCATCTGCTGCTGAATCCTGGCAGCCTGTTTCATCAATTTACCAATACTGGACATAATATTTAAATCACTAACTGTTTTTTGGGGTTTTACTTACCCCTGTTTGTACGATCGAAGCGTTGAAACGCTCCAATGCTTCTTTGATCAAAGGATCATTCTTAAAATCGATCGGTTCTACTACCGGCGGAGCGCTGACTTCTGTCAAGGCTTCCAACGGTTCCTCTACCTGAGGCGCAACTGATTGCGGCACCGATTCTTCCACTACTTTATTCTCAACAGATGTCTCGGCAGGTTGCTCCTCCTCCAACATCTGCCGCTGAGATTTCGCGGAATCGCACGTCCGAAATACTACACGGCAGCGAGGAAATCCGCAAGAAATGAGATAACCTTCCAGAATTTTCTTATTCGACGGATCATCCAAAAACATCTGATCCGAAAAGTCTTCTTGCGATATACCCAATTCAAAGCTGCTTTCTGTCAATGCCATAGGAACAGCACCCTTCAAAAAGTTGTATAGAAAACGATTTTCCTTCCTCAGAAAATCCTTCATCTTCTGCCAAAAAGCAGGCAGATCCTTCGCCGCAGTTTCCAATTCCCGCGATGGAGCTGAAACCGGAGGTGTTGCCGCTGAACGAGTTGGGGAAACCGGAGCCTTCGCTTTAGCCATTCCAGAATAAGTCGGCATCGACTTGGGAACATACTCCGTATTTTTCACCGGAGCAGCTTGCGGCGGAGGTGTATAAGCAGGAGGCGCGACCGGATTTTGCGGCACGGACACAGGCGCGGCCGGCTGCACGGAATCTCTCAGCTGTCCCAAACGCTTCAGCAGATCTTCGATGCTGACCGCGCTCTTAGCTTGAACTGCTTCCACAATAGAAAGTTCCATTACCACTGAACGGGAAACGGCTTGCGCGAGTTTCCACTCATTGGCCAGCAGGATATCCATGACACGGGTCACCCCTTCCATTGTGATCTTAGAAGCCTGAGATTGGATGCAATTCCATTCCGTCTCAGAGACTTCCATCAAACTGCGGTCTCCTTTGGAAATCTGGAACAGTGAAAGATTGCGGAAATGTGCCAGCAGATCGCTGTTCAAACGGCTGATATCCTTGCCGTTATCCAGCAGAAAATGAAGTATCTTCAGAGCGTTGAACAAATCTCCGTTCAGGATCGCTTCCGAAAGATTCTGTATTTCTCCACGTGAAACCAGTCCGAAAGCCGAAAGCACATCCGATTCCTGCAATTTATTGCCGCAAAAACTGATAAGCTGATCCAGAGTAGATTCCGCGTCGCGCAGACATCCCTCGGCACCACGGGCTATCGCCTCCAGCGCCGGTTCATCCGCGTCCACTCCCTCATTCTTGCAGATATAACTTAACTGCTTGACGATCAGCGGAACAGGGATCCTCTTGAGATCAAAACGCTGACAACGTGAAAGAATCGTTGGCAGGACTTTTTCCGGCTCCGTTGTGGCAAACATGAACTTCACATGCGGAGGCGGCTCTTCTAATGTTTTCAGCAAGGCATTGAACGCCTCGCGTGTCAGCATGTGGACTTCGTCAATGATGTAGATCTTAAAACGTCCGCTGACAGGAGCGTAAACAGCCGTATCCCTCAGCTCGCGGATCTCATCAATACCGCGGTTGCTCGCACCGTCGATCTCCAGCACATCCAGAGAACGCCCTTCACTGATCTCCACACACCGGGGATCATCGTCCGCAAAATCAACACGCGGACCGTCCGTGCAGTTCAGACACTTGGAAAAAATACGCGCGATCGTGGTCTTGCCCGTTCCTCTGGGACCCACGAACAAATAAGCGTGAGCGATACGATTCTGGATGATCGCGTTGCTCAGTGTTCGAGTAACATGCTCCTGACCGACAACATTTTCAAAACGTTGCGGCCGGTACTTACGCGCTATGACCTGATACGCCATTTCTGCAAAAACTAAAAGTTGGAATGGCACCCATCACAACTTTTACAAAAAAACCAGGGTTACTGCGACAAATACAAAGCAAACTGCCGTTGCTGCATTCCTGCCCTGGCGGGGTTCGTAAGTTCGCACTCCGCAGACCCTGGCAAAACTGTGGGGATCGCTCCCCTTCTAAAATTAAATCTTTCCTTCAGGACTAATACTGCGGTCCTGTGGTCGTAGTGGATGTTCCGCCTACTTGATTATGCTCTGCGATCGAACAAGTCACACCGCTGTTTTCATCCGCGGGCATGGTATAGGTACCACCGGCAGGGCAAGCCGGCACCTGTTTGAAGTAACCAGCACTGACCAGCGCGTTCAGATCCGAAGGATTGGAACGCTGTTCCATCTTGTACAATTCGATGGTGCTGTCGATGTTCTTCATATTAGCCATACAGGCATTCGCTTGTGAAGACTTACGAGCTTTCACCACATTCGGTACCGCGATCATCATCAACATACCGATGATGGCCACCACGATCATAATTTCAATCAGAGTAAAACCTCTCTGACTTCTTCTGACGATATTTTTAAAATTTCTTGTATTCATCTTACAACTCCACCTGTTCAGGTGACTCTATCAAGCCTTATCTCTTGCGAGACCCTACTTCAAGCGCCTCGCAGAGGTTATCAAAATATACACCGGGGAACAAGAAATGTTTTCTTTGGAGGCTATAAAATCTTTGAAACTCTGTCCCCAAAAGAAAAACTCAAAAAAAATTCAGACTTTTTTCATTTTCCGGCTTGTTTATTCTCCATGTTTCTGGTAGCCTCTTCCTTGTGCGTTGCCCGCAGGGCGATGCGCATCACAAGCCCACGTGGCGGAATTGGCAGACGCGCTAGTTTCAGGTACTAGTGAGTAACATCGTGCAGGTTCAAATCCTGCCGTGGGCACCACCTTTGATTTATTTTCCCACTCTGGCCTGACCCAATCAGAGCATCACTGTCCTTTTGAATCACATGACTATTGGCAACCTTAACCCTAACAATGAAATCGGATCCAGTGCCTGGTTCGTGGAAATGGAAAATAACCGCATCCTTCTGGACTGCGGACTCCACCCTGCCATCTTAGGCTCCTCGGCTCTTCCCTGTTTCGATCTTATCTCGACTGAAAAACTCGATGCCATTGCCATTAGTCATTGTCATCAAGACCATTGCGGCTCGATCCCTGTTGCCATGCAGTACTTTCCGGCCGCCTCGGTCCTGATGAGCGAACACAGTTACTACCTTCTGCCGCGGATACTGCACAACTCGGTCAATGTGATGAAAAAACAGGCTGTGGAGCAGAACATCCCGGAATATCCCCTTTATACCCACGAAGAAGTCTCGATTCTGGAACCGCGCTTCCAGGGGTTCCGTTACAATCGCGAGATTGAATGGATATCCTTTTCCAAGACCTGTTTAGGCATAGAATCCCCCACTCTGGAATTTATTGACGCGGGACACACTCTCGGTTCCTCCGGCATCCTTTTGCGTTCTCCTAACGGTGAATCTCTGTTCTACACGGGAGACTGCTGTCTGCATGATCAGACACTTCTCCGCCAAGCCCGGTTCGACGATGTCCACGCGGATGTGCTTCTGATGGAATGCACTCGCGGTGATCATCCTAATATCGTTGACCACAAGACGGAAATGAATCGTCTGGGAGAAGCCATTATTCGGGCGCAGAAAGCCAAACGCAGCGTCCTTATTCCCGTTTTTGCCCTGGGCCGCACCCAGGAAATACTCACCGAACTGGCTCTGCTGATGGGAAATGACAAGATACTGCCTCAAAAAATCTACATTGGAGGATTGGGCAGACACTTTACGGATCTATATGACCAAACGGCATCCCACACCAACCGCAACTATCCCAAACTCAAGTTCGGAGAATTGATGGATCTGCAAACCATCGAACCCGGCAGCTTATCCAAGATCAGACTTTCCAAACCTCACATTTTTGTGCTGACCGCGGGCATGATGAGCGAAAACACTCCTACCCACGATCTGGCGATCCGCTTCATGCAGGATCCTGAACTTTCTATTCTCTTTGTGGGATATGCCGCCCCGGACTCTCCGGCCGGCCGTCTCAAAGCCGCTATTCCGGGAGAACCCTTCTTTTTCAGTGAATTCGCGCCGGAAATCGTCTGTCGGTGCAACCGCGAAGAATTTGACCTGACCGGCCATGCCTATCGTGACGAACTGATAGATTTAGTGGGAGAAGTCTCTCCTAAAACCGTACTTCTGGCACATGGCAGCCCCGAAGCAAAAAACTGGGTCAAAGAAAACATCCGGCAGCGTTATCCCGATATTCAGGTTCTGGATCCACAGCCGAAAGAATTTATCACACTGGAACCAACCCGCTTAATCTGATTCGGAAAATCCGGCATTCTTCAAATGCTTAGCCAGATCAGCTCGAAGCTTTTGCTCTCTCTGTTCTCTCGCTTCATCCGGCTTGGATTCCTTCTCCGGATTCTTGGCACGTTCCCGATTCTGTCGGATCGCTTTGGGGGTCAAATCATTTCCAGATGTTACCACTGTTGGTCTCAAGAACTCTTCTTCATTCCATTGCGTGACTTCGTATTTCTTCTGCGCAGGTTCTCTGATCTCATTTTTAAGACAGGCTATCCGCTTTTCTGCCGCAAAAATAGCTGGATTTAAAGGATCTAATTCAGCGATTCTCTGAAGCGCTTTTTTCGCGGATACCTCATCCTTTGCGAAAACATAGAAATCCGCTTCCATATTCAGCCAGCGCGCAATTTGAGTGGATTTGTTTTTTGATTGTGCCAGCAGTATTTCTATTTGCTGGATCGCCGCTTCTGTTTCACCCATCTCATAAGCGTAAATAGAAGCCAGCCGTTCTCTCGCTTCCCAATTTGTGGGATGATCCATTAAATGCCTGTCTAACTGCTGCATCTCCTCTATCCAATCAAAATCAACTTTTTTCTCTTCATTCTTCAAAACCGCAGGATCTTTCTTTTGAAGCGATGAAGCTAGAGTAGAAACCTTTGTCGGGATATTGAAAGGAGTCTTCACCTGTTTGAGATCCGTTTCATCAGACTTCCGAACTTTATAGACTTTGTTTTTTTCACGTTTTAATTCACTTTTCAACAACGCGATACGTTTCTCTGCCAAATAAGCGGGAGAAGTTTCCGGATAAAGCTCCACTATCGAGTTTAATGCTTCTTTAGCTCTTTCCAAATCTCGATCTCGAACAAAGAAATCAGCCTTCATATTCAGCCATTGAACGATCTTTTTCTTGGGCTGTCCATCCTGTTCCAGTAGAAAATCCAGTTCTCTGACCGCAGACTTGACATCATGACAGTTGATTGAATAAAGAGAAGCCAATTTTTCACGAGCATCCCAGTCAAAAGGATGTTCTGAAAGATATTTCTTTAGCTCTTCGATTTCTTTCCGCCAGGTCATCTGCGGAATATCCCATCCTTTAAAACCTTCCTTCAATCCCAAATCTTCTGTTAAATGAACCAATTTTTTCCGGGGTGCGGGACCCTTCTCCTGCAATTTCAAACGATTCTTTCTCTGCGCAGCATACATCGCCTCTTCCGAACCGGGATGGCGCTTTTCAATCTGTTCCAAGGCGGCTTTTGCACCATCCAAATCTTCTTTCAATTTTATCCGCCAGTCACATAAGCGGTTCAAAAAGACGGCTTCCCCCTTGCATGACAGCTTACCTTTGTCCAACAAACGATTGATGATCGCTTCGGCTGAGTCATAATCTTTTAAATCTTCCGCGTAGATTTCGGCTTTCATCGCATATGCCTCAAAAATCCATTGCATTTGAGATTCTGTTGGTTTGATTTGATCTGTCTCCAATTCCAGCAGCTGTTCATCTAAATTCTTCAGTGCCTGCAAATACTCTCTCCGTTTTCTATAACCTTCTGGAATAGAACGAACGAATACCCTTTCTGGAATATCATCACTGGCTGATCTTCCAAATCCATAAAATGTTCTCCCCATAAGATCCGCTATTGAAGAAACAATAACAGGTGTCAGCCATATGGAAATCCCAACTGCCGAAATCAGTATAATAAATAGCTTTAAAATCGGAAAACCGGAATTGAAAATATTGAGAGGGGATAATCTGTAATATATCGAACCAACACCCCAGAATATTATAAGAAATTGTGAAAGCTTCCTGAATCTGCGTTCTGCCGTCCATATAGGTTTAAAAACAGCTTTATGAATGATAAAACCAAGAATGAACAATAAAAAGATGCAATAAATGAGCTCATTGACCTTCTGATAAGGGCAAAGGAAAGTAAAAAAGTATAACCCCACTGCTATCCACATCCAGACAGTGGTGTCAAATACCCTCTTGTACAAGTAATAAAGCCACTTTCCCATTTTTCTCACCTGCTTTGATTGTTCTCAACGCATTGAAAAGGCAAGCTCATTTGTATCAGAAAACAGCCTGAATGGGAAGAGATTTCCTCAGAAAAGGAAATCAGTGGTTCCTTGTAGAATCGGGAGCGCTGGCCGGGGATTCATTCAGCTGGCGCAGACCAGCCGCTAAATAATAGATTGCCGAAAGAATGGTGAACACCGTAGCGATATACGCAAAGAAATCCACATATCTGGACGGGAAAATCAGCAAGGCCATCAGGATCGTGATCATCTGAAAAACCGTTGCCGTCTTGCCCGGCCAACGCGGACGCACCTTCACCTTCTCACAGACATAATAGATCACGATGACCCCCAGCAGGATCATCATATCCCGGCTCAGGATGCTGACAATAAAGACCAAAGGGATGGAAGGCAGATAGGCATGATCAAAACTGAGCAGGATCGCTCCCGAAACCAGCAGCAGCTTGTCAGCCAGAGGATCCAGAATCGCCCCCAGTTCGCTTCTTTGGTTATAATGTCTTGCGATATAACCATCTACCCCGTCAGAAAGCGAAGCCGCCGCAAAAGCAAAAATGGAAAACACCCGATAGAAATCGTGTCCGGAACGATCATAGAGCAAAAGCATCATTATGAATATCGGAACCAGAAAGATCCTCAGGATAGTTACCTTATTTGCGGTTGTCATAGCATCAAACGCAGAACAGCGAAAACCTGTTCACGTTATTATATTAGAGAGTCGGATGGTGATCAGAAGGCGGCCACACCCAGTCTCTCATCCCGGATGAGGACTCGATCATTCTGCCGTAGTTGTCACGATCATCCCAGCCAATGGAATAAAGCTGGAACGATGCCGAGGAAATACTGAAAAGGTAATTTCCTCCCGTGATCACATCTGTAGGAAGTTTGACTCCTTCGGGCAGAACCAGTTCCTCCAGCGTCTCCGGATATTTTTTCTGATCCAGATAGGATAATTCCAGCATGCAGGCAATACCAGCCATATCCACAAAAGCCTGTCCCCGCGCGGAGTTTTGCGGAATCGTTTCACTGAAAAGAGCGTCCTTGAAACGTGCCGCGATGAGGCGGTCGGGATTGAGAGAATTCGCATACTGGTGCTCAAAATCCCGGATCAGACCGATCGTTTTCTTAGGAACGATCCGATGTTCATCCACCCGATAGACCTCGTCACAATAACTGAAAATGGAATCCGCCAGATTGATCAGATTCATTCTGAGCCAGCCGGTGGGGATATTTTCAATGAGCTTCGGGAATAATTCATTGTTCAGCAGCAAATCCAACATTTTATCTGACAAATGCAGTTTTTCGATCGTAAAGCCAACAGTGTCCCCGACCCAGACACTTTCAAAAGAATCCTTCAAGCTGACGATCCACAGTGTCTCAAACAGCATATTCCGTTTGAAAGAGCGAATAAAATCGAATCGGTTCACCTCCGTCTGGAGCTGTGTCAGCTGATCCTTATCCCAAAAATGCTGAGTGATCCCCTGCCAAAGCGGCTGCAGCGAGTAGAGAAAACAAGATTCACAGTCCAAAGCCGCCGTGATCGTGCGGTCAGAGCTCATCCGGTGGATCAAATTCCAA
>Ga0265298_10003596_pt1 | contig 20376 bp, 15 predicted proteins | sample AusTroGonzalo_MG_3_FD_193486 | JGI IMG/M metagenome (GOLD analysis project Ga0265298, IMG submission 193486) | Bovine rumen microbial communities from tropical cattle in Woodstock, Queensland, Australia - Gonzalo_01 | ecosystem: Host-associated > Mammals > Digestive system > Stomach > Rumen ... | reverse complement strand
CGCGCGGCGCCTCAGGATTCCGAGCATCGCCTCACAGGCTTTCGCCCGGTGGCTGACCGTGTTTTTTTCCTGGTCAGTAATCTCCGCAAAGGTCTTTCCCAGCGGTTCGCAGTAAAACAGCGGATCATAGCCGAAACCGCCGGTGCCCTGCCGCGCCGTCAGAATCGTTCCCTCGCAGCGCCCTTCCGCCACCAGCGGCTCCTCCCCGGGAAACTTGACCGCGATGGCGCACTCATAGGCCGCCCGCCGGTCGGTTTTCCCCTCCATCCGGCTCAGCAAAAGGTCGTTGTTGGCTTCATCGTCCCCGTGGCCGCCGGCATACCGGGCACTGTACACGCCCGGTTCCCCGTCCAGCGCCTCCACCACAAGGCCGCTGTCGTCCGCAATGGCCGGCAGCCCCGTGGCCGCGCAGACCGCTTCCGCCTTGATGACAGCATTGCCGGCAAAGGTGACGGCGGTTTCCTCGATCGGGCCGAAGAAGCCGGCCGCAGCCATCGGCGCCACCGTATAGTCCTCCCGGAGGAGCTCCTGCAGCTCCCGCAGCTTGTTCTCATTGCCGGTCGCCGCCAGCATCACGGGCTTCGGGCAGATGTGCCGGACCCGGTCTCCCAGCGCGTCCCGCTGTGCCGCCATCAGTTCGTCGATTCCTTTGCGGCCGTAGCTCATCAGGGTCGCCAGTTCCTCGGCAGTAAAGGCCCTGCCCTCGCCGGTTCCCTGCAGCTCGATGAACTCCCCTTTTTCGTTCATCACAAAGTTCATGTCCACCTGGGCACTGCTGTCCTCCCGGTAGCACAGGTCCAGGCAGGGCACGTTCCCGACCACGCCGGCGCTGACAGCCGCCACCTGGTGCACAATCGGGCTGGCTACCAGCTTCCCCTCCCGGACCAGCCGGTCCACAGCGCAGGCCAGGGCCACCATGGCCCCGGTCACCGACGCGGTACGGGTGCCGCCGTCCGCCTCCAGCACGTCGCAGTCCAGGGTAATCGTCCTCTCACCCAGGGCCTTCAGGTCCACGGCCTGGCGCAGACTGCGGCCGATCAGCCGCTGAATTTCCACGCTGCGCCCGTCCTTTTTGATGCCGTCCCGCTTTTTCCGCTCGGGCGTGGAGGCCGGCAGCATCGCATACTCCGCCGTCACCCAGCCCTGGTCCTTTCCCTTCAGGAACTGCGGCACGGTTTCCTCCACGCTGGCGGTGCAGATGACCCGGGTTTTTCCCGTGGCGATCAGGCAGCTGCCCCAGGCCGTGCGCACAAAGTCCGGTTCAATTTTCACCGGCCTTTTTTCATCCGGCTGTCTTCCGTCTTCTCTCATGGTTCCTCTCCTTTTCCGGCAGGATTCCTGTCCTGCCGGGTCGAACTGTTTGTAATGGGTTTTCCCGGCAATGAACGCCTCCGGAATTCGTCTGCGCCGCGCCCTCCTGAGGACGGGCGAAGCATTCAGCAGCGGTTCCCGGGCCGCTTCCTGTCCGATGATTCTGACCGAAAGAAGCTGATCCCCCTTGAAGGAACGCCTCCGTAAACTGTTTACCAATGTCTGGAACATCCCCAACGCGCTGACCATGCTCCGGCTGGTGCTGATCCCGGTCTTTGTTTACCTGTTCTGGAAAGTGGACCGGAAGGCCGCCCTGGTGGTCTTTCTCGTCGCCAGCCTGACGGACATGCTGGACGGCATGCTCGCCCGGAAGCTGAACCAGATCACGGATTTCGGCAAGCTCTTTGACCCGCTGGCCGACAAGGTCATGGTGCTGACCGCCCTGATCTGCCAGGGCCTGGCCGGCGTTTTTCCGTGGTCGGCCATCATCATCGTCTGCTGCAAGGAGCTGGTTATGCTGCTGGGCGGGGTGTTCATGCTGAGCAAAAACGTAGTGGTCTATGCCAACTATTTCGGCAAAACCGCCCAGGTGTTCTTCATCATCAGCCTGGTGCTTTCCTTCTTCCATGACGAGCTGGCCGCACAAAACCTGCCGCTGGACATCATCCTGCTCTGGGTCACAGTCGGCCTGGCGCTGCTGGCCATGGCCGTCTACATTTTCGGCGCCGTAAAAACCATTCTGAGCCGCAGGAAAGATCCTCCGGCCGAAAACTGACGCACGGCGCCGTCCCGCCCCGGGCCGCATCCCGGCCGCACAGCCATTGTCGCATGATCCCGGCCGTGTAAACAGCTTTTCCCCCGTTTCCTGCTGAAGCCACCGTGAATCCACGGTGGCTTGTTATTTCAGTGTTCCGCGAAATTCAGGCTCCGTTCCACGGCCCGGTGCCAGCCTTTCAGGCCCAGCAGCCTTGTCGCCTCATCCATCTGGGGTGTAAAGGCAAGGTCCTGGTGCCAGACGGCTGCCGTTTCTTCCAGGCTGCTGTACACGCCTGCACCCAGCCCGGCCAGCAGGGCGGCACCCAGCGCAGTGGTTTCCAGTACCACGGGGCGCACCACCGGAATTCCGCTGATATCCGCCTGGAACTGCATCAGGAAACTGTTGGCGCTTGCGCCGCCGTCCACCTGCAGCCTCTCCGGCTGTTTCCCGCTGTCCCGGGCCATGGCCTCCATCAGGTCCGCACTCTGGTAGGCAATTGCCTCCAGCGCCGCGCGGACGATCTGGGCCCGCCCGGTGCCCCGGGTCATGCCGATCAGCGTTCCCCGGGAATACATATCCCACCAGGGAGCGCCCAGGCCCGTGAACGCAGGCACCAGATACACGCCGCCGGTACCGGGAATGCTCCGGGCAATGCCTTCCGTTTCCGCCGCATGGGTAATAATCTTCAGCTCGTCCCGCAGCCACTGGATCGTCGCCCCGCCCATGAATACGCTGCCTTCCAGGGCATAGGTCGGCTTCCCGCCGATCCGCCAGGCCATAGTGGTCAAAAGCCCATTCTGGCTCACCACCGGCCGGTCCCCGGTATTCATCAGCATGAAGCAGCCGGTGCCATAGGTGTTCTTCAGATCCCCAACCTTCATGCAGGCCTGGCCGAACAGGCTGGCGTGCTGGTCTCCGGCCATACCGGTCACCGGAATCGCCCGGCCCAGAATCGCCGGATCCAGCAACCCGATGGGCCCCGCGCTGTCCACCACTTTCGGCAGGCAGGCCCGCGGAATGTCCAGCAGCTTCAGCAGGTCATCATCCCAGTCCTGCGTCCGCAGGTTGAACAGCATGGTCCTTCCGGCGTTGGTGGCATCTGTCACGTGGGGCCGCCCTTCCAGCAGATGCCAGCACAGGAAGCTGTCCACCGTGCCAAAGCACAGTTCGCCCTTCGCCGCCTTCTCATGCAAGTTGTAATAGTCCAGCATCCATTTCAGCTTCGTGCCGGAGAAATAGGCATCCGGCACCAGCCCGGTGCGCTCCCGAATCAGGTCGCCGCAGCCGTCCGACACCAGCTGGTCCACAATCCCGCTGGTACGCCGGCACTGCCATACGATCGCGTTCCCAACGCATTCCCCGGTCGCCCGGTCCCAGAGAAAAGTAGTCTCGCGCTGGTTGGTCAGGCCGATGGCCGCAATCTCCGATACGTGAATGCCGCCAAGCCGAACCGCCTCCTGCAGCGCCTCGATCTGGGTATCCAGAATGTCCCGGGGATCATGCTCCACCCAGCCGGGCTTGGGATAATGCTGGGGAAATTCCCTGTTGAAGGAGGATACCACCTGCCCGTCCGTCGTAAAAACCACTGCCCGGGAACTGGTGGTTCCCTGATCCAGCGCAACGATATACTGACCCATCCGTCTCTCTCCCTTCCGGTTTTTGTCCTTCATTGCCATGTTTACCCGATGCCCTCGGCGTCTTCGCCGGGTTCTTCATCATACTCTTCCGCGGGCTCTTCATCATATTCCTCCGCGGGTTCCTCTTCCGCAGGCGCTTCCTCGGCGGGTTCTTCCTCTGCCTTTCCGGGGTTCGGCGTTTCCTTCGCTGCATCCTCCGGCACCGCCAGGTCCTCATTTCCGCTGCGGATTTTAATCCCGTAGATATAGGTGTCGCCCTTGCCGGTGGTGGAAATAACCATCATATCATTGTAAACCGCCGGGGAGGCTTCAATCTGGCCCTCCAGCTTCAGCGTGTCAATCACCTTTCCGGTCAGTCCCTCCAGCAGGGTAATTGTTCCGCCCTGATCGCACTGGATCAGCCAGCCTTCCCCTTCGGAAGAATACACCGCCACCGGCGAGGATTCGCTGCGGTCTCCGAGGCCATAGGCCCAGGCCACGCTGCCGTCCTCTTTCCGGAGCGCGATCAGGGCCGCCTTCGGCCCGCCGGACAGTCCCAGTTCCTTCGCCCCTTCATCGGACAGGCCGGTAACCGTGAAATACACCAGATCCCTGAGGCTGTTCTGGCCGATGACCGGGCTGGCCTTGGCCCCAACCTCCGCGGAGGAGTTCTTTTCCTTCGCGGTGCCGATCTCCGTCGTCCAGGCCTCCAGGCCGGACAGCGCATCATACCGTCGGATCTGTACCTTGCCGGTTTTCCGGTTCTCCAGCATGTTCGCCGTGTAGAGGTTCAGCTCGCGGCTCATCGGCATGTCCAGCGCCACCGCTGCCTTGACCGCATCCCCGGTTTTCACCGCCCAGACCGTTTTCAGGGTGTCAGTATCCACGCAGCGGAGCACGCCGCTCATATCCGCATAGTAGACATACTTATCATAGGCTGCAATAGAAGATTCCACCGCCGTCAGTGCATCTTTCTCCCCTTTGGTTTTCGTCCGGAGCACCACCGTGGTCGCCGCAGTCTTGTAAACCCCCGCCTGATAATCAAAATCACTGTTCAGCGCATGCAGGTACAGCATGCCGTTGGTGCCCGCCGTAATTACCGTATCCGATGTCCGGTCGATCAGGCTTGAGGTTTCAAAGCTGCCGACATTGTTGAACGGCCGGTGCATTTTTCCGTCCAGCCCATCGATCAGGGCCAGTTCCTTCTGGGTATAGAGATTATACTGCCGCAGGCCGATCTTGCCGGTTTTGACCTTCATTTTCCGGGCAAACTGGCCCACGTTCATATACGGGAAACCGCTGGGATGGATGCTGGGGGTGCCCCGCATCGGATACGTCAGCTTGATGCTGTTCCGGGTCAGCTTGCCGTCGGACAGGTCCAGGAAGCGGATTGCTCCGTCCAGGCCGGCCACGATGACTTCCTTCAGGCCGCTGACTGTCTTCTTTTCATCGTAAATATTGCTCTTTTCCCGGACCTCCTTGCTCCATTTCACAATGGCGGCCTGGCCGGTCCAGCCCACGCCGTAATATGTAATATTGGCGCCCCTGGCACTGCCGGTTTCCGCGGTCCAGGCAATGGACAGCCCTTCCGCACCGCTGACCGTGCCGCAGGCGGCATTCCGTCGGAAGTTGTCTCCCCGGAAGGTCATCACACCCATGGGTTTTTTGGTATATTCGTCCGCAACGGGCATCCGGATGACTTCCTTGGCTGCCCGGTTGTATTCCTTCTGCTGCTTGCCGCCCACATACACCTGGGAGGTGGTGATCAGGGACGGGTTCGCCGATTCGTCCGCTTCCGCTGTCAGCGGAGGCGTCGCGGTCGGCGCAGCCGTCGGTTTGGGCGTCGGTGTCGGCGTGGTAATCTCCGTCGGGACCGGCGTCACCCGTTCTTCCTCCGCCGGATCCTCCGGAATCTCTTCCGTTTCCGTCACGGCGGGCAGTTCTTCCGGTTCCTCCGTCGGTTCCGGGGTCTCGGTTTCCTCAGCGATCGGCAGGCTGCCTGTGGGCGCGCCGGAGCCGTCTCCGCTTTCTGACAGGGACCGAACCGAGATGATCGCGGTATCCCCGGTATCCACCCATTCCTCGCCCTTCCGGCAGGCCTGAAGCTTTACCGTCCCTTCATAGGGTTCGTCCAGGTGCATGGTCAGAATCCATACACTGTCCGCTGTGTTGTCGCCCTGGGCCAGCGTTGTCACCAGCGGCCGGCCTTCCTCATCCGTCAGCCGGATGCTCACTACATCCTTGGAGGTCACCACCGAGATCGTCACATTCGTCGGCGCAATGGCATTCTGATTGCCGGATACGGTAAAGGACAGGGTCCGGATCGGTTCCGGCGCCTTCTTCCCGATAAAGGGCAGTACGCTGGCCAGCTTCTGCCGGATCGTATTGTCCTCCGGCAGAATGAAGGCCGCTGCAGCCAAAGCCCCGGCAATCACGGCAACCACAATCAGCAGAATCAGCAGGAGCTTGCGGGTATTCCCTTTTTTCTTTTTCCCTTTTTCCAGATAGGCCTGGGCAGCCGCCGGCTTTTCAAACCGGTTTTCCGGGTACTCCCGCACCCGGGCGCCGTGCTCGGCCGCGGAACCCCGTGAAGCGGGCTTCGCTTCCCGTGCGCTTTCCCGCACTCGGTCCCGTATGTTTTCCCGCACTCGGTCCGGAGCGCTTTCCGGCGAATTTTCCCGGGCGTCTTCCCTGGGCTGGCGCAGCATGCTCTCGCTCATGCGTCCGGGAGCATAGCCCACCTGCTGCCGGGACAGGCTTTCCACGCCCGGCCTCGGCGGCATCGCAGGCCGGGACTTGGCCGGTACCCGGACTCCTGGCCGGCGCACCGCGGCGCTGCTGACCGCGCTGACGGCGCCGTAAGGATCAGCGCTCATCTGGCGGGCCCTGGGCGGAACCCGGTTATCCTGTGCCTGGGCCGGCATTTCCGGAGATGTCTCCGTTTCCTCCTCCGGGCCTTCCCCGGCCGTTTCCGGCGCTGTCCCTTCCTGAACCGGGGACAGCGGCTTCACAACCTTCGCCCTCAGCGCAGCCAGCAGTTCATCCGAATCCCCGGCTTCCGTCGGCGCATCCTCCGTTTCTTCTTCCGGAAGGGCATCAGTTTTCCGGATCTCCTCCGGCTCTTCCTTATATCGGTCCGTCCGTCGAACCCGGCGCGGCCGTTCCATGTTTTGTTCGTCCAATGCTGTTTCCTCCGTCGTTTTTCAAACAATCCGACAGATTATATTATAGCCCAATCCCCATCCCATCACAACCCCTTGCCAGGTCCCTGATGGATTGTCTATAATAGTCCCGCCATCAATCATTAACGGGAGGAAAAAGCATTGGCCTGCATGTTGTGCCCCCGGCGCTGCGGCGCAAACCGGGCAGCAGCGCCCGGCTTCTGCGGCCTCGGGGAGGAAATGCTGATTGCAAGGATCGCTCCGCACCTGTGGGAGGAGCCGCCGGTTTCCGGCACCCGGGGCACCGGTGCGGTCTTCTTTTCCGGCTGCACCCTTCGCTGCGCCTACTGCCAGAACGGGGATATTTCCCATCGGAACGCCGGGCGGGCCTTCACGCCCCGGGCCCTGGCGGACAGCCTGAAGCGGCTGGAAGACCTTGGTGTGGAGAGCATTTCCTTTATCACAGCCACCCCTTTCGTTCCCCGAATTCTGGAAACGCTGGAAATCTATCGGCCGCCGCTCCCGCTGGTATGGAACAGTTCCGGCTACGAGCTCCCGGAAACGCTGAAACTGCTGGACGGCGTCATCGACGTTTATCTGCCGGACCTGAAGCATTTCTCCGCCCGGATGGGAAAGCTCTGCGCCGGGGCTCCGGACTATTTTGAGGCAGCCTCCGCGGCCCTCCGGGAAATGTGCCGGCAGACCGGAACGCCGGTATACAATGAGAACGGAATCATGCTGAAGGGCACCCTGGTCCGCCATCTGATCCTGCCGGGGCTGACCGGGGAAAGCCTGAAGCTGCTGACCTGGATCAGGGATGAACTGCCGGAGGGCACGCCGGTAAGCCTGATGCGGCAGTATGTGCCCTGCAACGGCGTGAGTATTCCCGGGCTGGGCCGCCGGATCACGGAGAAAGAGTACGCCCGGGTCCGGAACCATATGTTCGCCCTGAACCTTCCCGGATTCCTGCAGGAAGAGGCTTCGGCAGACAAGTGCTTTATTCCCGCCTTCAACCGGGACGAAAGCTTTGTATAATCATACATCAGGAGAAACACCCTGAAGCGAAAGCAATGGACGAACGCTTTGTTTGATCCTGCTTCAGGGGGTAATATCCTGAATGAAAAGCAATATAAAAAAGCCGCGGCATGCGGCTTTTTTCTCAGCGATTCACATGGCAGGCGCCTTCGGCGCTTTCGGCACATGGTATTCCATTCCCGGGTCAAAACGAACCGTTTCCGGGGGTACTTCCAGGATTTCCGGATGGTCAAAGCCCTTCCTCACATCCGAGAAAAAGGAGGAATAATGGGCCCCGGAGCAAACCCGCTCATCCGCTGTAATCCCGATCGGCAACCAGCGCTTCATGCGGACCCTGCCGTCCGGTTCCGTAACGGCCTCCCGCTGAATGCTGCCCATCGCCATAAACAGGGACACATTGCCGAAGTTATAAATATGGTGCCACACATGGTGGAGCCCGATGGACATGTTGTTGGTCATGAAGGCGCCGCTGTAGAAAGGCAGCGCCTTGAGCAGCGCCCAGGGGGCCAGGCCGTAGCGGTCCAGAAAACGGACGATCCAGACGATCAGGCTGGTCAGGCCTGGAACAGACAACACCACCTTGGCGATTTTTTCTGCCGCAGTGTCCGTCTCCTCTGCCCGGGCCGCCGCCTGGGCGGCAACCATCCTGTCCCGGACATCGAACAACGTGTCCGTCAGGTCGAACTCAATGCGAACCGTGGTCTCGCTGCTGTCATAATCATGCTCATCCTTCAGGATGACATAGGAAGCGGAACAGTTGTTTCGGCTGTAATACTGCTTGTTGAAAATAAAGCGGTTTACTTCCGGATGCTGGCTCACGGCACGGATATAACTGGCCATGATGATCTGCATATAGGTGATCTTTTCGCCTTCCTGTGCCTTCTGCGAAATATACCGGGTCAGCATTTCATAATCCAGCTTATGTTCCAGAAACACCTGCGCGTCACAGCGCATAGGCATCAGGTATGGCGTAATCTGGACAATGGGATCCATGTCTCGCAGGCGCCTTCCGTCCGGGCGATGTCCAAACACCGGCTTTTTCCCTCCTCCGTCTCCGTCAGCATCAGCCAGGGTCTGTCAGAATAAGTCAGACGCCTTTTCCAGCGCTTCCTGCTGGGCCTGAAGCAGCGCCTCGAACCGGCGGCGGTATTCCTTCGCCACTTCCCTGAGCTCGGCAACTTCTTTTTCTGCCGCAGCCTTCTCCGCGCTCAGCCCGTCCAGGCGCTCGGAAGCCTCGTTCTCCGCCTTGGTACGGATCGCTTCGGCATCTTCCCGGGCTTTCCGGATCGTTTCCTCCTTGACTTTCTGGGCCATCTCCAGAATCTCCCGGAAGCTGGACTCATCCTTCGCGGAAGGGCCTTCTGCCGGTTCCGCCGGACGGACTACCGTCGTCTTCTGGCGCAGATCCTTGATTTCTTCCTCCATGCGTTCCATCTCTTCGCAGATATCATCCAGGAAACTGTCGACCTCCCGGCGGTCATAGCCCCGGTTTTCAAGGGAGAATTCCTTGCTGGTAATCAGATCCACCGTAATCTTCGCCATCGTGTTATGCCTCCTTCATCCGTTCAGAAACAATCAGCAGCAATCTTCATCACAGCAGCCCTTCGGGCTCACATGCCGTATCCGCCGAAAGCAGCGTAGGATCCGGCTGCCGCGGGCATCGACCCTGTATAGGGGTTGTAGTCCGGACGCTCGCCCCGGCGGGCGGCATTCCAGTCCGCGTTTGTGCCGGAGCGGCGTTCCCGCCTGGGAACAACGGGCGCCGCCTGGGCTTCCGGCTGGGGAACAAAGGAGCGGACAGGCATCTCCACCCGGACATTCTCTTCCGGCAGGATCTTCACGCTCTCCGGCGCGATAATCACCACCCGGCCGCCCTGCAGGCTCCGCACCGCACAGCCCAGCGTAAAAGCTGCGCCGGCGAGCATATCCTGGCAGCGCATGCTTTCATTCTCGTTGGCAATAGCGTCCAGGGTCACAATCAGGGTCTCCCCGTTCTTCATGCACTCAATGGCTTCATAGCAGGTCTTCAGGCTTGTCATCGGCATAATGTGTTCCACATGGGTGAAGCTGGACCCCGCATCCGGCGCATAGCCGGGCATATAGGAGATGTTTCCCTGGGGCTTTTTCTCCTCCCGGGGGGCAAACCAGCCCCGCTCCGGCCGCTGCGCCTGTGCGTCATACGCCGGCTGGCCGCCGGTGCCGTACGGCATGGCCGTGCCGAAAGCATCCGGCTGGCCGTATCCGGACGTCTGCCCATAGGGCGCTGGCTGGCCATATGCAGTTTGTCCGTAGGGGGCCGGCTGGCCGTATCCCGTGGGCTGCCCGTATGCACCCGGCTGCATGGACCCTGTCTGGCCGAAGGGCGGCGGATTCATGCCGGTAAAGCCTGTATGGATATAGGGAGTCTGCGGCGCCGCTGCCGGAGCCGGCTGCTCCTCTTCCTTCTTTTTCCTGCCGATGGGACGATAAAAACTGGTCCCTCCGTCCGGACGGCGGGTGGAGTCCCCGGCCACCTTTCGGAAAGCCCCCATCAGTTTCTGTGATAAATCCCTGAATGCCATGTTTATCGGCTCCTCCTGTCTGTCCGGCGTCAGAACAACCGCACCGTCTGGCCCTCGTAGAGAACCCCCTGCTGGATGGCGGAGATGAACACCATGTTATCCCGCTTCTCCAGGATGTTGACGGGGATAAACCATTCATATCCATTATCTGACAGCACGATGCCCGGCATGTTGTCCTGATAGTAGATGGCCCGGGCCGGCACCATCAGGCTGCTGACGCTGTCTCCCAGCACGCCTGTGCAGGTCCGCACATATAGCACCGGCTGTACCGGGGCCTGAACTGACAGGCGCACCACCAGCTCGCCGCCGGAGCGGGTAAAGCTGGTCACCGTCGCCTGCACGGTGGTGTCCTTGAAGTTCTCCAGTTTCAGCTCGTAGCTGGCGCCCTCCACAGGATTCCAGTTGCTGTCACGGATCAGCATCAGCACGTACCATTGCCCGTCCCGCACGATTCGGTAGATCGTGGTCTTTCCTTTGGCCAATGCGCCGGTCTCCGGCTTTTTCCCGTTAATCATGGACCGGACTTCCGATGGTGTGAAGCTGTCGTAATTCGATACAGTCAGCCCATACTCATAGCCGTCGGAATAAAAGCTGACAAGGCCCTCGCTCATGGCCGCGTACTGCTTGGTCCATGAGGAAATCCGCTGCAGCTGGCTCAGCTCGTCATCGTACAGCCGGGTCATCCGCTGGTCCTCGCTGTACTTGGATTTCAGGTAGTTCTGGCGGTTGCTGATAGCGGCCGCAAGCATACTCTCCTGGTTATTCATATTGCCCCTGGCGCCGCCGATCAGCTGGCGGACTTCCCGCGCCTGGGTCATCACGTCAGAGGCCAGCTTCTCCAGCTGGGTATCCGTCGTGATCTCGCTGGAAAGCAGCTTGATCTGATATTCCTTAATCTGGTTCCGGTAATCCTGCAGGGTATTCATCTCCCGGGTGGAAAAGCCCGAGGAGTATACGTTGCAGACCGAAATCCCCCGGTAGACCATGCTGCCTTCTTCGGCAATGTAGTCCACGCTGGTGACGCCCTCAGCGTCATAGGGAGTTTCATCCCGGACGAGCAGGCAGTCTCCGGTATAGCGGGAACCGATCACCCCCGCGGTAATGGTTCCATAACGCTCCGGGGCAGGGGTCAGCGTCGTGATCAGATACCAGGCCACAAAACCAAGCACCAGCACAATCAGCATAATCTGCGGCACGCTGAGGCGCTTGTTTTCCGGTTGCGGCGGAAGCTGCACCGGCTGAGGCGGGTTCATCTGATACATAAGCCGTTTCCCCTTTCCGATCCCTGTGGATCTCGGTAACAGTTTATAATATCACATTCCCTTTCCCTTTGGCAAATTCACTCCAGCCATTCCGCAGGCTTCACCAGCGCCTCCGGCGTTTCGCCGCCGGTAACTTCCAGGGTCATCAGGCTGCGGGCACCGGTAATCCGCTTTTTTTCCGGAATCACCGTGCTCATGACAAAAGCCATGCCGATCACGGACACATTGAATTCCCGCATCAGTTCAATCATGCCCCGGGCGGTTCCGCCGCCTTTCAGGAAATCATCCACAATCAGAGCCTTCTGGTTTTCCTTCACGGCCCGGCGGCTGAGGCTCATGGTTTCAATATTTCCCGAACCGGACACATAGTTAATGTTCACCGCGCTGCCTTCATAAACCTTGGAGGAATGCCGCGCAATCACCAGCGGAACGCCCAGCGCGTTAGCCGTGGCAAAAGCCACCGGGATCCCCTTGGTTTCCATCGTCAGCACGAAATCCGGCATCGCGCTGTAATACTCTGTCGCCAGAATTTCCCCCATCCGATTCACAATGCCGGGAGTGGACAATATATCGGAATAGTACAAAAACCCTCCCGGCAACAGGCGCTCGCTGCCGCTGAGCTCATGGCACAGGTCCCGGATCGTCCTCCGGGCACTTTCACGGCTGACAACCGGACGGTACCGCACACCGCCGGCTGCGCCGGTTACTGTTTCGATCTCGCCCAGGCCGAATCTCTCCGCCACGCCGCGGAGCAGGTCAATATCCTCGCTCATGGTAGATTTGGCGGAACCAAACAGCTCGCAGAACATCCCCAGCGTCTGAATTGTGTTCGGCGAAGCGGACAGCAGCTTCATCATCGCGCTCATCCGCTCATTCCGGCGGATTTTTTCCATCATAGCGTCCCTCCCTGCAGGAAGCCGGCAGCTTCCCCGAAAAGGAATTGTATCATAATTTCCGAATTAACGGAAGGGATTTTTTAATGATTGTTCGTCTTTTCTGGGGGTTTTCTTCCGAAACCGTCCTATGATCTTCGCCTTTTCAGATTTCTCCCGAAACTGTCCGATGGTTTTCCTTTTCAAGAAAAAATCAGCCGCCCGAAGGCGGCCGTATGCAGTGCTGTTATTCCTGCGGAGCAATAAAAGGCTCAATTTCCTCCATCAGTGCCTCGCAGTCGTCACTGTAGATTTCCAGGGCAATCGGCCTGGACAGATCCAGGGAGAAGATCCCCAGGATCGATTTCGCGTCCACCACGTGGCGGCCGGCGCGCAGGTCCATCTCAAAAGGATACCGGGTGACAATATTGACAAATTTATTTACATTCTCCACCAGGCTCAGTTTGATCATCACAGTCTTCACGGCGTTCACCTCCTGTCTTTTGCCGTGCACAATATCATACGGGGGTTCACGAACGATTTCAATTGCCGGAATGGACATTTTTCGCCCGTTTCATACAGAAACTGCCGATTCCTCTTTCTCAATCCCCGTCACTGCCTGCTTTCGGGGGCAGAGTCAGCATCAGGGTTTTCTCCTCAGGCACCCACAGCGCTTCACCGCCGAAGAGCCGGGCAAGGAATTCGCTGTCTATGAAGCAGCCCTCATTGATGAAATCGAAATCATCCCCGGTCATGGCAACTTCTGTTCCGTCCACCGTAGCGCTGGGGCCTGCCTCCTCATTGAAGACTGCGATAGTATAGCCTTCCGCCTCAAGCACCAGCGTTCCGTTCTCATCCTTGGTCAGGGTCCAGTCCTCCAGGCAGTCTCCCAGGTCATCCAGGCTGATGAAAATGCGGTCTTCCTTCTTTCTCAGCCGCGGAACTTTCCGCACGGTAATCCCATCCGCCATCGCGGTCGAGGACAACGGCTCGCCCCGTTCGTTCAGGGCGACGGAACCCTCCAATTCCTCATATCCTTCTGCATCCAGGTCGATAAAAACGGCTTCGGTCTCCGGTGTCGCGGCGGCATCCGCCCGGGTGTCCGGGGCTTTGGTCGGCTCCGCGGGCGGGGGCTCCGTCTCCGCAGCTACCTTCTTCCCCGGCTTCGGCGAATCTGTCGGTTCCTCCGGTTCCGCCTCCTCTGGTTCTTCCTCAGGTTCTTCCTCCGGCTCTTCCTCGGGTTCCTCCTCCGGCTCTTCCTCCGGTTTCTCCGCTGCCGGCGTTTCTTTCGGCGCGGGCGTCTCCGTCATTGCAGGAGCCTGCGTGGGGCACGGCATGACATCCGGGTTCTCGAACAGATTGGTCTGGGTTGCCCGGCCGGCGACGCCGTCCTGGGTCAGGCCGTTGTAATACTGGAACTTCCGCACGGCATTGGCGGTCTTTCTGCCGTAAACGCCGTCAGCGCTTCCCTCCGGCAGATATCCAAGCTCGATCAGGCGCTCCTGCAGCCTCCTGACCTCCGCCCCCTTGGAACCCATCGCCAGGTTCCGGTATTTCTTCACGTTCGGCGTGATGGTGGGCACCGGCCGCGGCGTAACGGACACCGTCGGCGCAGGCGTTTCTGTCGGAGCCTGGGTGGGTTCCGGCGTAATCTCCTCGATCTCCGGCGTTGCTGTCGGGGTTGGTGCCGGAGTAACGACAGCAGTCGGCACCGGCGTGATCTCCGGCGTCGGGGCCGCCTGCACGGAGAGCGCCAGGGTCGCCGACATATAGATCATCAGCATTTTTACAATATCCACGATCGCTGCTCCTTGCGTTTTTTATCAATTCAACTTTCATTATAACAGGACGGGCCAGTAATGACAATCCCTGTTTTTTATGGTAAAATGGCGGAAAATCATGCAGAAAACATGGGGTGAGGCAACAGGATGGAACATCTGGAGGCAATCGTCCAGGGCACTGTTTTCCGCAATGAGGAAAACGGCTGGTCCGTCCTCACCGTGAAAGTCGGCCGCAGGGATGAAACCGTCGTCGGGTCCCTTCCGGAACTGGGTTCCGGTGAACAGGTTACCTTCTCCGGCGAGTGGACCGAGCACAGGAATTACGGCCGCCAGTTCCGCTGCCAGGGCTTTGAAATCCACCCGCCCACAACCCTGCTGGGCATCGAGCGCTATCTTAGAAGCGGCCTGATCAAAGGCGTCGGGCCCACGACCGCCGCCCGGATTGTGAAGACCTTCGGGGAAGAAACCCTGGACGTGCTTTCAGAACATCCGGAACGGCTGGTCGAGGTGCCCGGCATCGGCAGAAAAACAATGCTCCTGATTGCTGAGAGTTTCCTGCAGAACCAGGCATCCCGGCAGGCGCTTGTGTTTCTGCAGAGTTATGGTATTTCTCCCTCCCTGGCAGAAAAAATCAGCAAACGGTACGGCCTGCGTACGCAGGAAATCGTCCAGTCCGACCCCTACCGCCTGTGTGAAGAGATCGATGGCGTCGGCTTCAAAACCGCAGACCGGATCGGCCTGGCCATGGGCATCGCCCCGGACAGCGAAGGCCGGATCCGCGCCGCACTGAAATATGTCCTTCTGGACGCAGCAGCAGAACGGGGGCATGTATTCCTGCCCGAAGAAGAACTGCTTCGCACCGCGGCAGGACTTTTGCAGGCCGGTCTGGACCGGTGCCGCACCCCGCTGACGGAACTGCTGGTCGGTTCTGTGCTGACAGCGGAAACCACGGAAGACGGAACCCGCCGGATCTACCTGCCCCGTCTCTGGCGGGCAGAAAAGGAAGTTGCCCTCCGGATCCGTGAACTGATGGCCGCCATCGCGCCGAACCGCTTTGCCGGCGCTGCCCGGGCCATTTCAGCTTTTGAGAAGCGCCGCGGCATCACGTTTTCCGCCAATCAGCGCGAAGCCATCCGCCGTGCGCTGGAAACCGGCGTTTTTGTTATCACAGGCGGCCCGGGGACCGGGAAAACCACCATTATCAACTGCATTCTTGAGCTCCTGTCGCAGGACAACAAGGTGGCGCTCTGCGCACCCACAGGGCGCGCGGCCAAGCGCATGACCGAAGCCACCGGCCAGGAGGCGCAAACCATCCACCGCCTGCTGGAATACAGCGGCGAGGAAGGCGCTTTTTCCCGAAATCCCGAAAAACCGGTGGAAGCCGACTGCATCATCGCCGACGAGGCCTCCATGATCGACCTTTTGCTGATGCGTTCCCTGCTCCGGGCACTGGAACCCGGCACCCGCCTGATTCTGGTCGGAGACGCGGACCAGCTGCCGTCCGTCGGCGCCGGCAATGTGCTCAGGGACATTCTGGAAAGCGGGGAGGTTCCCTGCGCCCGGCTGACCGAGATCTACCGCCAGAGCGAAACCAGCCGCATTGTCGTAAACGCCCACCTGATCAATCGGGGTGAAATGCCCCTGCTGAACGAAAAGGATACGGATTTCTTTTTTGAACGCAAAAACACATGGGCCGAAACCGCGAAAAGCGTGACCGCCCTGATCACCACCCGGCTGCCGAAATACCTGAAATACCCGGAGAACGAGCAGCCCGCCCTGACCGTACGGAATATCCAGGCCCTGTCCCCGACCAGGAAGGGAGACTGCGGCGTCAGTGCGCTGAACCTGATGCTCCAGGCCGCACTGAATCCACCGCAGGAAGGAAAGCCTGAGCTGAAATGGAATGATACGGTCTTCCGTCTTGGGGACAAGGTAATCCAGACACGCAACAATTACCAGATTCCCTGGCAGCGGCGGACGGGCCGGGACTGGGAGGAAGGCGTCGGCGTTTTCAACGGCGACGTGGGATTCATTACCCGGATGGATCCGGAAAGCAGCAGGCTGACCGTCTGCTTTGATGACGAGAAGGACGTGGTCTATGAATCCGGAAACCTGGAGGATCTGGAAATCGCCTACTGCCTGTCTGTCCATAAGAGCCAGGGCAGCGAATTCCCGGTGGTCGTCATGCCGGTCATCGGCGGCCCGCAGATGCTGCTGACCCGAAACCTGCTCTATACCGCCATGACGCGGGCGAGAAATCTCGTGGTTCTGGTTGGCCGCGAAGAGATCATCCGGCAGATGGTGGAAAACGACCATGAGGTCCGGCGGAATACCACGCTGGCAGACCGGCTGCGGGAGACGGCCGAATACGTCTCATAAGATCGGATTGGAACAATGAGCTGGATATACGAAAAATGGGGAGACCTGCTGAAGGCTGCCGGCGCATTTCTGCGGGACACAGTCTATCCTGAGGGCGCTGTATGCACCGGCTGCGGGAAAATATCAGACGGCCGGCCACTGTGCCCGGACTGCCGGAAACAGCTGGCGGAAGACGGCGCCAGCTTTGCCTGGTCGTTCACCGAGCCGGAGCCCGGACTGCCGGCTTACAGCCTGCGCCCCCATGAGGGGCTGAGCCGGACCCTGGTGCTGAAACTGAAGCACCAGGGGGAAGCCTGCCTTGCGAAGGAAATGGCGGAAACCGTGCTGCCGCTGCCTGCGTGGCTTTCCTTTTCCCCGGAAACCGTCGTGACCTGGGTGCCGATGCCGAAAGCGCGGCTTCGCGTCCGGGGAATCGACCATGGAAAGCTGCTGGCTGAAGCCGTGGCAAAACAGCTGTCCCTTCCCTGCAGGCAGCTGCTGAACCGGACCAACGACCGTTCCCGGGCCCAGGCGACCCTGGACAGGGCCGGCCGGGAACAGAACCTGGCCGGAGTGTTTACGCCCGTCGGCAGAATCCGCGTTCCGGTCCTGCTGGTGGATGACGTGCTCACTACCGGCACCACCGCCCGCCGCTGTGCCGAAGCACTTCGAAAAGGCGGAGCGAAGGATATCACGGTGCTGACTTTCACCCGGGCCGTCGGGACAAACCGGATCTGAGCATAACCTGCGAAAACAAAAAATCCCGGGGAAATTCCCCGGGGAAAAACGTTTTACGGCAAAAGGTTATCCGACAAATTCATGGTAAATGGCACGGACCGTCGCTTCAAAATCGCTGTCATTGACCCCGACGATGATGCTCAGTTCACTGGAGCCCTGGTCGATCATCCGGACATTAATCCGGGCGCGGCTCATCGCCTTGAAAAGGCGGGCGGCGGTGCCGCAGTTGTGCACCATGCCGCGGCCGACAGTGGCAATAATGGCCAGCTGGTCCGATACGGAAACAGCGCCCTGTCCGTCCACCAGTTCCTCAATCTTCCCCATAACCTCGTCCCGGTACGGCGCCAGGGCTTCGGTTTTCACGACCACGCAGAGGCTGTCAATGCCGGTGGGCATATGCTCAAAGCTGATCCCGCGGTCCTCCAGCACCTGCAGCACCTTGCGGCCGAAACCAACCTCGCTGTTCATCATGCTCTTTTCCACGTTGATGACACTGTAACCCTTGTGGCCGGCAATGCCGGTAATGGTCGGCACAGAGATTTCGTTTGGGGCATCCCGGCTGATCATCGTGCCGGGATGGTAGGGTTTGTTGGTGTTGCGGATATTGGTCGGGATTCCGGCCTTGCGTACCGGGAACATCGCGTCCTCGTGCAGCACGGAGGCGCCCATATGGCTCAGTTCCCGCAATTCCTTATACGTAATGGAGGAAATTTCCGCCGGCCCATCAATAATCCGGGGATCCGCCATCAGGAAACCGGACACATCCGTCCAGTTCTCATACACATCGGCGTTCACAGCCCGCGCCACCAGGGCGCCGGTAATGTCGCTTCCGCCGCGGGAGAAGGTGCATACTTCACCGTTTTCCATCGCGCCGTAGAAGCCGGGAACCACCGCGGACTCCCCGTCCGCCAGCAGAGCGGAAAGCTTTTCCTGGGTCCTGGGGTCGTCCAGCGTCCCATCCTCATGGAACACGATCCCGTCGGCGGCATCCACAAAACGCCATCCAAGATAATCCGCCACCAGCAGGCCGCAGAGATATTCCCCGCGACTGGCGCACCAGGCCCGGCTTTTCCCGGCCGTAATGCCTTCCTCAACCTCATTCAGGCTGGCTTCAATATCCACTTTCAGATGCAGTCCCCGTGCAATATCCAGGTACCGGTCCCGAATTTTGGCGAACGGGTCGGTAATGGACTTGCCCTCAGAAGCAAGTTTGTGGCATAGATACAAAAGGTCCGTTACCTTGTCATCCCCGTCAAACCGTTTTCCCGGGGCGCTGGGAACCAGATAGCGCCGGGTCGGTTCCAGTTCGAGAATGCTGCGGACTTTTCGGAATTGTTCATCACTGGCCAGCGAGCTGCCGCCGAATTTGGTTACGATACATTCAAGCACGGGATTCCCTCCATCGTCTTCGTTCAATGCAGACCAAATGTTATTGTACCGCCTGGGATCCCGGAATGTCAAGCCAGCCTTGCATTTCCGGCAAAAACCGCTTACAATGGTAAAGAGAAGAAAATCCCCGGGGAGGTTTGGATATGAAAGTACTGGTTACAGGCGCAGCCGGACAGCTGGGGCATGATGTATTGGAGCTGCTCCGGCTTCGCGGAATTGAATGCCGCGGGGCGGACCTTGCGGAGTTTGACCTGACCAACGGCGCAGCCGCCAAAGCCTTTGTGACGGACTATGCTCCTACTGCGGTGGTGCACTGCGCTGCCTATACCAATGTGGACAAAGCAGAATCTGAGCCGGAGATTTGTGCGGAAGTCAACGGGATGGGCACCATGAATATGGTCCGCGCCGCCCTGGCCGCACGCGCAAAACTGGTCTATATTTCCACGGATTATGTTTTCAACGGTTCCGGGGATGAGCCCTGGAAACCGGATGATGAATACGGCCCGCTGAATGTATACGGCATGAGCAAGGTTCAGGGGGAGGACGCCGTCCGCAGCCTGATGACCCGGTTTTTTATTCTGCGCACCAGCTGGGTTTTCGGCCTGAACGGGAAGAATTTTGTCCGGACCATGCTTCGGCTCGGCGAGGAAAAGCCTGAGCTCCGCGTGGTGGCGGACCAGGTGGGTTCCCCGACCTATACCCGCGACCTGGCCCGGGTGATCTGCGATATGCTCCCTACGGAGAAATACGGCATTTATCATGTCCGGAATGAAGGCTTCGTCTCCTGGGCGGAATTCGCCGATATGATCATGAAAAAGGCCGGGCTGAACTGCCGGATTATTCCCGTAACCACCACGGAATATCCTGCTGCTGCGAAACGGCCGCTGAATTCCCGCCTGGACGGCAGCAAGCTGGCGGAATCCGGCTTCGCACCGATGCCGTCTGTGGAGGACGCGCTGGACCGTTATCTGGAAGAACTGCGGAATGCCGTGTAATCCGTCCGGCTGCCATCAGCAAAAATCGGCTTCCGGAAACAAGGGGAGGCCCCATCCGGTACCATCAGCAAAATTCGGCTTCCGGGAACGAGGGGAAGGCCCCGTCCGGTACCCTCAGCAAAAATTCGGGTACCGGACGGGGCCTCCCCTCGTTTTTTACACAATAATACCATTTCCCTTCAGACCCTTCAGAAAGTCCTCCGGCAGGGGAGCCTGAAAGGCCATTTTCTCATGGGTTCGCGGATGCTCAAAGGCCAGCGAGAAAGCATGCAGCATCAGGCATGGCACCTTCACGCCCTTTTCCGCCCCGTAGATGGGATCCCCGCAGACCGGATGATGGATGCTTTTCAGGTGCACCCGAATCTGGTGGGTGCGCCCGGTCAGGATATGCACATCCAGCAGGGTGCAGCCCCGGCCCTCCGCCATCACTTTCCATTCGGTGACCGCCTCCCGGCCTTCGGGATCAACGGCCATTTTTTTTCGGTCCTTTTTGCTGCGGCCCAGTGGCGCGTCAATCACCCCTTCCTGCTCACGGCAAAG
>Ga0265298_10003595_pt1 | contig 20381 bp, 16 predicted proteins | sample AusTroGonzalo_MG_3_FD_193486 | JGI IMG/M metagenome (GOLD analysis project Ga0265298, IMG submission 193486) | Bovine rumen microbial communities from tropical cattle in Woodstock, Queensland, Australia - Gonzalo_01 | ecosystem: Host-associated > Mammals > Digestive system > Stomach > Rumen ... | reverse complement strand
CGTCCGGGCGATATGGGATTTGACGTGATGCACCTTAACCTGCACAAGTCATTCTCCACACCTCACGGAGGCGGCGGTCCCGGAAGCGGTCCTGTAGGAGTTTGTGACAAGCTGGTTCCGTTCCTGGGCGTGAACGTATCGGGATTTAACGGAAACTTTGGCGTTATACTGCGTGCATACGCCTATATCCTGATGCTGGGCCGTGAGAACGTGAAGCTGTGCGGCAAGCTGGCTACCCTGGGTGCCAACTACATCAAGGAGTCACTCAAGGACTGCTACAAGCTGCCCATACCTACCGTATGCAAGCATGAGTTCGTGTTTGACGGACTCATCAACGACGGCGCACGTGAGGGCAAGGAGGGTGCCGCAACTCTGGATGTAGCCAAGCGTCTGCTTGACTTCGGGTTCCACGCACCAACCATCTATTTCCCGCTGCTGTTCCATCAGGCCATCATGATTGAGCCTACTGAGACTGAGTCAAAGGAAACGCTGGATGAGTTCATTGAGGTGATGCGCAAGATTGCGGCCGAGGCTGCACAGGATCCTGATATCCTGCACGGTGCACCGCACAATACGCCCATCTCACGTCCTGATGAGACTGCTGCAGCACGTAATCCCATCCTTAAAATCCAGGACGAATGCGCTTGCTGATAATAGGAGCAGGCCCCGGCGGCTACGAGACTGCGGTCGAGGCAGCCAAGCGGGGCATGGAGGTCACACTCATCACTGAGGGACCTCTTGGCGGAACATGTCTTAATGAGGGTTGCATCCCAACAAAGACATTCTGCCACTATGCAGAGCTGCTGGAGCAGAACCTCAAAGCCGGACTGGACTGCAAACCGTCATTTGCTGCCGCTGTAGAGCGCAAACAGGCTGTCATCGAGCAGCTGCGCGGCGGCATTGAGATGCTGCTCAAGAGCGTTCAGGTAGTGCAGGGCAGAGCACAGTTCAAGGACTCAAAGACTGTGCTTTGTAACGGTCAGGAATATACGGCCGATAAGATTATCATCGCGACCGGATCAGTATCGGCATCACTGCCTATTCCTGGTGCAGACAGCTGCCTTACGTCAAAGGAGGTTCTGGACCTTAAGGAAGTTCCGGCAAGCCTTTGCGTGATAGGCGGCGGTGTGATAGGGCTGGAGTTCGCATCAATATTCCGCAGTTTCGGCAGTGAGGTAACGGTGCTGGAGTATTGTCCGAATATCCTGCCGCGCTTTGATGTGGACCTGGCCAAGCGCCTCAAGCAGTCACTCTCCAAACGCGGCATCAATATTGAGGTGCAGGCGCAGGTGACCGGCATTGACGGAGGTACGGTCACTTACCTCAAGAAGGATAAGGAGTATACCGTTCAGGCCGATAAGATCCTGATGGCTGTGGGCCGACGCCCCAACGTTGAAGGCCTGAACCTGGAGGCTGCAGGCATTGACTACACCCGCAAGGGCATCACGGTCAATGACCGTTTTGAGACATCAGCGCCTGGCATATTTGCAATAGGTGATGTAACGGGCGGCATAATGCTGGCTCATGCAGCCACCTATCAGGGACTGCATGCTCTCAACTGCATTTGCGGTGGGCAGGACAGCATCCGCTTTGACCTTATCCCGGCAGCGGTATTCACAATGCCGGAGGTTGCAACAGTAGGACTGACAGAGGAGCAGTGCAAGGAGCAGGAGCTCCCGGTGCGCTGCCTCAAGTCATTCTACCGTGCCAACGGAAAAGCCGTCTCAATGGATGAGACCGATGGCTACTGCAAGCTGATTGTATCAGAGAGCGGCTCAGTCCTGGGTGCACACCTTATGGGTGCGCACGCATCGGACCTGATCCATGAGATTGCCGCCGCCATGAACCTGGGTGCCACGCTTGAACAACTCCAAAGCGTCATTCACGCTCATCCCACCCTCAGCGAAGTGCTTCAATCAGCACTCCACAATTAAAAAAAGGCGACTTGAAAAAGTCGCCTTTTTTATTCTTAATCGGTTTTTTAGAAGCCGCCGAAGCCACCTCCGAAGCCGCCTCCGAAGCCGCCTCCACCAAAGCCGCCTCCACCGAAGTCGCCGCCCATCATCATGAAGTCACCGCCGCCAAAGCCGCCCATGTTCATCTCGCTGACCTTGCAGCCCTTGGGGAGTACAAAGAATGCGGGATCAACATCCTCGGCAATGAAGTTCTGTGCAGTCTGGCTTGTGGTTGACCAGTCGCTCTCAGTTACGGTTGACAGAGGAATTCCCTCATATACGCATACTGTGATGTTCTGTGTGAAACCCATCTGGTTTGAGGGGCTCATTGAGTACTTCTTGCAAGTAACGCCTGCAACTACCTCCTCGCCAAGCTCCTTGATCTTGTTGCGACGGATGGTCTTCTTGTCCAGGTTCATCCAGTCAATCTCACTGAGCTGACCTATCTGGGCACCGCCCATACCGAAACCGCCACCAAAGCCGCCCATGCTGCTACGGCCGCCACGTGCGCCGCCGAATATAGGCATTGCGGTTGCTGTGTTCTCAAGCTCGTTGATAGTGTAGGTTGTATCACCTATTGCTATGGTACGTGTGATGTTATCTCCGTATTGGGTTATTCTTGCAGTCTTCTTTCCGTAGTCGTCAAAATAGATCTGCTCTCTCATGTCACTTGAGTTGAAGCTGTTTATTCTGGCCAGGAAAGCACTGTCATTGAAAGCAGCTACACCGCCGCCACCACCCATGGCAGCCATCTGTGAGAAATCAGGCATGTCACCCATATCGGATGTAACTGTGATAACTCCTGACTTAACGCCGAAAAGTACCTCTTTTACCTCTTTTTTCTTTGCTCCTGCTGAGAAGCATACTGCCATCATCAGGGCAGCCATCAAAATCTTTTTCATTGTCCTTATTTTGTTTTTTGTTACTGTTTCAGGTTGTCGTAAAGAATATACCGTACAACCCGAAAAGTTAAAAAGGACAATGAATTAATATTGTCAGAATAGTTTTGAGATAAGGTCCGGACGGCCTATGCGGCGCAGCTCGGCAATAAGGCGGTGGCGTTGAGACGGGTCATACCAGAAAAAGAACTGGCGCTGGGCCTGCTTGTCACGCTCCGTGCGGGCTGTATAGACCGGTTGCATGGTGTAGGGATTTATGCCGGTGTAGAAGATCTCGGTGCTCAGTGTCATGGGCGTAGGCGTGAAGTCCTGTATTTGCTCCAGCTTGAAGTTGAGCCGTTTGGTGATTATGGCAAGCTCAGCCATATCCTCCTCAGAGCAACCCGGATGGCTGCTTATGAAATAAGGAATAAGCTGTTGACGCAGACCGCACTCCTTGTTGATCTTGTCAAATGTTTTCTTGAACTGCTCAAACTGGGTGAAAGAGGGCTTGCGCATAAGTTCAAGGACTGAGTCCGATGTATGCTCGGGTGCTACTTTCAGGCGGCCGCTCACGTGACGGCCTATCAGCTCGCGGGCATAATCCAGGTGGGACTTATCAGCCTTCTGGTCCGGGTCACGGTACTGCAGGATGTCATAGCGGATTCCGCTGCCTATGCAGGTCTTCTTGACTCCGGGCACTTTATCGGCATCCTTGTAGAGCTGTGTGAGGGCAGTCAGGTCTGTGCCCAGGTTGGGGCATACCTTTGGGGTAAGGCATGTGGGGCGTTTACAGTGCAGGCACTTGTTCTTGTCGCGTCCGCCGGTACCGTACATGTTGGCCGACGGACCACCCAGGTCCGATACATACCCTTTGAAATCCTCCATCTGCGTGATCTGACGCAGCTCCCGCATTATACTCTCTTTACTGCGACTTACAATCTGCTTGCCCTGGTGGGCCGATATGGTGCAGAACGAGCAGCCTCCGTAACAGCCGCGGTGAATGGTCACCGAGTGACGTATCATCTCATAGGCCGGGATGCGCTTGCCGTTGTAACGCGGGTGAGGCAGACGGGTATAGGGCAGGTCGTAGATGGCATCCAGTTCCGGTGTGGTAAGAGGCGGGTAGGGAGGATTGACCACCACAAAACTCTTACCTGTGGGCTGGATTATGCGGTGGGCCTCAATCATGTTTGACTCCTCCTCAATGATGCGGAAGTTTGCAGCCTGAGAGCGTTTGTCGGCCAGACACTGCTCATGTGATGCCAGTACCTTATCCTGGTCAGTAATTCCTCCGGGCACCTCTTTGGCCAGGAACGCCACCTGTTTCATTGTCAGGATATCCTGCGGGCGGCCCTGGTCAAGTGCATCAGCCAGGTCAATGGTGGCTTTCTCACCCATACCGTAGGTAAGGTAATCAGCCCTGCTCAACTCCAGTATGTTTGGCATGAGCTTGTCCTGCCAGTAGTCGTAATGGGTGAATCGGCGCAGTGAGGCCTCGATGCCGCCTATCACAACGGGCACATCGGGGAAGAGTTTCTTGAGTGCTTTTGTATAGACTATGGTGGGGTATTCGGGGCGTCCGGTGTGTCGGCCATCCGGGGTATAGGCATCCTCGGAGCGAAGACGCTTGCCGGCGGTGTAACGGTTCACCATGGAGTCCATGGCTCCGGCCGATACGCCAAAGAAGAGCCGGGGCGCACCCAGCTTCTTGAAGTCACGCAGGTCATCCTGCCAGTTGGGCTGGGGGACTATGGCTACCTTGTATCCGTGCGCCTCAAGGACCCTGCCTATCACGGCTGTGCCGAATGACGGGTGGTCCACATAGGCGTCACCGGTAAAGAGGATCACGTCCAGCTGGTCCCAGCCCAGACGGTCACACTCTTTCTTGGTTGTAGGCAGCCACTGCGGCATGTTTACTGTGCAGGCTGGGGTTCAGGGTTCTCAGTGCACCACTTGTCATAGAGGGCTATAAGGTTTCTGAGACCATAAGCCTTCATGTCGCGGTGGTAGATTACATCTATGCAAAGGTCAAGCAGCTGCTTGTCGGACCCGTCGGGGGTGGTAAGCAGGGAGCGGATGTTCAGCTTGAGCTTGTCAAGTGCCTGCTCGGTTACGATGCCGCTGCTGTCAATGAGCAACTGGAACAGAGAGAAACGGCGTATGGTTGCCAGATTCTCATCGGACACGTTAATGCTGCGTGTGCCGGATTCGTTAGCCTGAATAGTGTACATAGTTATTTAATTTTCTGTAAGATATCTGATTATTGCTTTCATCAGCTTGTCGCGGTCGCGGTCAGATGTGATACTTTCAAACGGGAATCCCAGGGTCAGACAGCGGGTCTTACGGTCCTTGAATCCAACACCGGCGGTACGGCCGCTCTTGGAGTACGTCATGACGGTAGTTCCCAACTGGGTGGGGCTGAGCACATCGGGACGGGTCACACCGTAGCCCTGGACATCGGCGTTACGTCTAATCTGAGTCTTGGAGCGCAGTCCTTTTATCTCATTGTCTGTGGCCGATGGCAGAGGTCCCTCCCAACGGTAATGCAGCATCTTTGTGGTGAACTGTTCATCGGCCAGGTCTGATATCATATCGGCACCCACGTAAGAGCCGCTTGTGAGCAGTTTGCCGCCGCTGTCCAGATAATAGGTAAGGTAGCGTTTCAATGCGGGCGTGAATGTGGAGTAGTCCTTATAGAATATGGTATCCTGGACTGAGCGTTTCTGCAATCCCAGGATAAGGTCAACTACGCGGTATTTCTTAAGGTCAACACTGCCGTCCTCCACTGACTGGCGGCTGCACGATACGAATGACCAGCCTGACTGTACTATTGAGCGGCCGTGTACCAGGGGGTAGTCAAACGTGTTGCCGGCCAGCAGGGCACCTCCCAGAGTCTCATCGCTGGTACCAAGCGATACCTCCTCTGGTGAGTCTATGCTGTCAATCAGGAAAATCTGCTGCGCGCCGCACAGTATGGGAGAGCGCATATACTGCACACCCGGATCAGTGAGTATGTCGAATCCCTGGGTGCTGTCAGTCTCAACGGTCTGCGGGGCACTCAGGCGCTGGAATCCGTTTATGATCAGAACCGTTCCCTTGCTTTCTGAAAGTATGGAGGCCGATAGGGTCTCGGACGGCAGGCTCTCGCCGCCCTCGTTTACAGCCGTAACCTTGAAACTGTAGATATGGTCTTTAAGCGGAGTGAATGAATAGCTGTTCCTGCGGGTAAACGTGCCGTTGTCAAAACCGCCGTCATCAACCGCAGTATAAACGATGTATCCTCCGGGAACGGCCGTAGCCTCAAGCGTATCTTTTACTGCGACCCAGCTGAGATTCAGATTGCCTCCCGATATCTCAACGCTGAACTTTTCTACCGGCAGCGGCTGGATCACATAGGGGCGGTCATGCAGGAAAGCCTCATACTTGAGAATGGATTTATAAATGGAGCGGGATGCCATGAATCTGAAATTAGGATTCAGTGCCAGCTTTACATCCCAGTAGTTCTGATGGGAGAGCAGTTCCAGAAGCATGGACAGTATCTGCGGCTCACGGCTCTCACAATAGTTCTTGTCCCAGATGCCCCTGTATACCCATTCGCGGTCCAGCCCTGCGTTCAGGTCATCAAGCAGACCGGTAAGCACCATATCCGTAAGGTCACGGCTCAGGTATCGGGAGTGACCTTCACCCAGTATGCCGTCGTTGAAATTGGTGGTGCATATACCCAATGTGCCTACCAATGTATCCCCATAGGCGTATCCGGCATCAGTATGCAGTGCAAAAGAGAGCTCCAGCGGAACGCCCAATCCCGGGTTTGCCTTGTTGAATATGGAACCTCCCGATATCCAGTTGACCATATACGGGCGGGTCCAGATATCCTCGCGGTAATCATCGGCGCCGTCATATTTGCTGTACACACTGTCAGGCGCACCTGCAAAACGGGTGTAGTATTTGGCACCCATGTTGTAGCGCGGGGCTTCAATCTCAAGACCTTCACGTAGCTCAACAGCCGTTCCGCCGCCGAATCTCACGGCATCGGCATTTACGGTTCCGTGCATCTGGCTGCTGTTGTCAAGCGTGACCATTCCCTGCGGACTGCGTCCTGCCCTGAAATGGAACGTACCCAGATAGACCCATGTGCCGCCGCCCATCTGCTGGTTGACGCGGAACGTGGTGGAACCTCCGGTATGGAAAACTATGTACCTGGCATCATCAACGCTGGTTGAATCAGTCTGATAAGTTACGTAAACGGCGTAGTCACCATCCTCCGGAATGTCCGGAATCCACATGGCCGATGATATTCCTATGCCCGGCCCGCTGCCTGCCTGAGCAGTGCGGGTGCCTACCATTATGCTATCCGGGCATATACGCATGGAGTCCTGAAGCCAGCCACCTGCAACATGCCGCTGCCAGGAACCCTCTTCGCGATAGCCGTCATCGCCGCTCTTTACAATGACGCTGTTGGTCTGCCAGTCGCGTTCACGTGCGGTGTAGACTACGGCCCCGGCATTCTCAAGCATGGGGATCAGATAGGGGTAGGCGAATGATTGGGTGAGCAGGTCCTCACGCGTGCAGTACAGCGGCGGGCGCTGCCATTCCCAAAGGCTGTCCTCATTGTCATAGTAAAGGCCGTGGCTGGGAGTTACTGCCATGTGAATGCCTGTAAGGCCTTTTGTGGGAATATAGGGACGGCTCTCGTTTGACACCCAGGGCAGTCCGTCATAGAATGTCTGGTTCCAGAGGTCTTTCTGGCTGATTACCTTCCTGGCCCAGTTGGGTATGAGCTGCTCAATGGTGCGGTCAGCGGTGTGTATTTCCAGACTCCAGCGGCTTACATCCTGCGGCAGTGACTTGCGCAGGTCAGAGTAGATGGTGTCTATCAGGGAGTGACGGAACCTCTGGTAGCTGAAGTTGGGGTTCAGGTAGATGTCAAGACGACGGCCGTTGCGGTTTATTGCCGTACGGTCAACCTTTAGGTTCTTGAGGTCTACATCGGCCTGATATTGTTCAAAATGGGTGCTTACTGCGTTGCGTATGGAGGTATTGTCCGTCTGTGCCCTGAGGCTTGAAACGGACAATATGACGGTCAGTGCCGCCAGCATAGCTCGCACGCACCGGGACATAATCCTTAGAGGTGTTTACTTTTTGAGTTTGGTCAGCTTGTCAATGACATCTCCCATCTGCTTCTGGAAGTCCTTGACAAGAGTGCGGTAGTACTCCTTGGCCTTGCCGGGCTCAGTATGACTGATACGGGCAATGAAGTCGTTGTCAATACGGAGCAGGTCAACAATCAGTTCATCAGCTGCTTTTGCATTGGTACCGGGAACAAGTTCCTTATATATGAGACACTCGGTGAAAATGTCACCAATTACATAATTGATGTCCTTTTTGAGATTTCTGCGACTTGCCATAGTTGTACAGTTTAATGTTTACGCGAAGATAAGCATTAATTTGGAATTATGAAACTGATGGCAGAGGGTATTATCTCGATGTGGAAATCTGTGCCTGGCAGCATCTCGCCGTCCAGGCAGAGCTCAATCTGCTTGTCGCTGTGGACATCGACAGTCTTAGCCTGACGGTAGATGAAGTGCTTACTGGCCTTGGGGTTGTCCAGATGCTGTCCGGCGGTGTAGATGGGGAGCAGGCCCAGGAATCCCAGCAGGGTAGTGGTCTTGCAGTAACCCACCTCAACCAGACCGTCATCGTTCTTGGCACGGGGTGAGCAGAAGAACTCGCCGCCCACGTGGTTGTTGTTGCCCAGGGTGCACAGCAGCATGCGCTTGCCCTCATTGAGCAGCTCGCCGTCGGCCTTAACCTGTATGCGGTTGAAACGGCCGCAGAAAATGGCCTTTACTATACCCCAGCGGTAGGGATTCTTGTTTCCCCTGCGGCTCAGTTTATTTGCGGTCGATGCCACTATCGAGTCAAAACCAAAGTTGCAGACATTTATTGAATAGTGGTCCTGACCGACCTTGATTATATCGATCTTGTGGGCCGTACCTTTTACTAGGTCAGTTACGCTGCGGAAGTCCTTTCCTTCGTAATATTTTATGAAGTCGTTGCCGCTTCCGTAAGCCAGGACTGCCAGATGCTTGTTCTTTGCTCCAACCATACCGGTTGCAACCTCGTTTATGGTTCCGTCGCCGCCGCAGGCTACAAAACAGGTCTCCTGATCAGGGTTTGCCTTGCAGTAGTCGCGTACATGGTCAATGGCTGTTTTCTGTGCGGTTGTAAGATAAATTTCGAAATCAATGGGTTCCGGAAGTTTTTCTATGTCGGTACGGATTTTTTCTGCGTTACCTGCTTTTCCGGGTTCGTTGTTAACAATGAAACAATAATGCATAATCCTGATAAAATCAGTTAATTTCAAAAAACGTGCAAATATAACATTTTTTTACATATCTTCGTAGCAACAACTAATGAATTAAATATGAAAAAGACAATTTTTTTCATAGTTACCGCGCTCTGTATGAGCCAGTCTATGATGGCCATAAAGCCGCTTCTTACAGAAGGTTACGACAAATATAATAACAGCTTCAAGCTGGACCTTGTGTCAATAGGTTACTTCTCTCCGCAGATAGCCTGGGAGCATTACACCAACACCCGTTTTTCATACGGAGTTTCTGCACAGCTGCATTTCGTGAACCGCAGTACATTTGTAAGATCTCTTGCAGATGGTGAGACTTATCCCACCAGCGTAGAATTGGATGGAAAGACTTATGCCTTGGACTGGTCAGGCCATCCTGCGAAATGGTATGCCAATGTAGCTATGGAAGACGGCACCCATGAGGTAAAGTGGGACCGCAAGTATGCCGGCGTCATGATATGCCCCGAGGGCCGATTCTACTGTGGACGCAAGCCGGACAGAGGATTCTACCTTGTGGGAAGAGCTGATGTGGGACTTTTCCGCGAGCAGTTCGTAGTATCTAATACGACTTTGAGTAAGGAGTACATAAACGGCCTGACTGATGAGCAGAAGACAACCGATGAGAGATACCTCAACTATAAGGAGGATATGTGGCATAAGGCTAACGTAGAGCAGGGCGAGACCTTCGTTGCCCTAGGAGTAGGCGGCGGACTGGGCTTCCAGGGCTGGTTCAAGAAAAACTCACACTGGGGCTTTGACATGAACTGCTTTGTCAAGTCAGACTGGAAGTTCTCCGAGGATGATAATGTATGGGAATGGTTCTGGGGAGTAGGACTTCCGGCCGATTGGAATATGTCCCTTATATACCGCTTCTAAATAACAACCAAATATTTGCAAGGATGCGCAAATTTGACGAAATTTGCGCATCCTTAATTTATATAGGTAGTTCTAATAAATCATATAAGCAAAATGAGTACAAAAAGCGCATTACAGATTGCACGCGCCGCTTATCAGCCCAAACTTCCCAAGGCTCTGCGCGGTGCTTTGAAGGCTGTTGAGGGTGAGCCCACACAGTCAGTTGCTGACCAGGAGGAGGTAAAGAAGCTCTTCCCCAACACTTACGGCATGCCGTACCTCAAGTTTGAGCCGGCCGATGGCGCTCCCGCCAAGAAGTCAATCAATGCAGGCGTTATCCTGTCAGGCGGTCAGGCCCCCGGCGGACATAACGTTATAGCCGGTCTGTTTGACGGACTCAAGAAGCTTAATCCCGCCAATAAGCTGTATGGTTTCATCCTGGGCCCCGGCGGTCTGGTTGACCACAACTACATGGAGCTCACAGCCGATATCATTGACGAGTACCGCAATACCGGCGGTTTCGACATCATCGGCTCAGGCCGTACCAAGCTGGAGAAGAAGGACCAGTTTGACAAGGGTCTGGAGATCCTCAAGGCACTTGACATCAAGGCTCTGGTTATCATCGGCGGTGATGATTCAAACACCAACGCATGCGTTCTGGCTGAGTACTACAAGGCTATTGGCGCAGGTGTACAGGTAATAGGCTGCCCCAAGACCATTGACGGTGACCTCAAGAACTCCGAGATTGAGACCTCATTCGGCTTTGATACCGCTACCAAGGTTTACTCAGAGATTATAGGTAACATAGAGCGTGACTGCAACTCAGCACGTAAGTACTGGCACTTCATCAAGCTTATGGGCCGTTCAGCCAGCCACGTAACTCTGGAGTGCGCTTTGCAGACACAGCCCAACATCACCCTGATTGGTGAGGAGGTTGAGGCCAAGAACCAGACTTTGGATGACATCGTAACATATATCGCTCAGGTTGTTGCTGACCGTGCTGCACGCGGCATGAACTTCGGTACCGTTCTGGTTCCCGAGGGCCTGATCGAGTTCATCCCCGCCATCAAGAAACTTATCGCTGAGCTCAATGACGTTCTCGCAGCCAACCAGGCAGAATTCGACATGATCCAGGCCGATAAGAAGATCCAGTACATCGTTAGCAAGCTCTCCAAGGAGAATGCAACCATATTCAAGAGCCTGCCCGAGAGCGTAAGCCGTCAGCTGGCTCTGGAGCGTGATCCGCACGGAAACGTACAGGTATCTCTGATTGAGACCGAGCAGCTGCTGGCCGATATGGTAGGCGTCAAGCTGGACGAGTGGAAGAAAGAGGGCAAGTTCCTGGGTAAGTATGCCACACAGCATCACTTCTGCGGTTACGAGGGCCGTTGCGCAGCTCCGTCAAACTTTGACGCTGACTACTGCTACAGCCTGGGTTACAACGCATCAATGCTGATTGCTGCCGGCAAGACCGGTTACATGTCATCAATCAAGAACACCGTAGCTCCTGCCGACCAGTGGATTGCTGGTGGTATACCTATCACCATGATGATGAATATGGAGAAGCGTAACGGTGAGATGAAGCCCGTTATCCGCAAGGCTCTGGTTGAGCTTGACGGCGCTCCCTTCAAGGAGTTCATCAAGCACCGCGCCGAGTGGGCCCGCGAGACCAGCTTCGTATATCCCGGTCCTATCCAGTACTTCGGTCCCACCGAGGTCTGCGACCAGCCTACCAAGACTCTCCAACTCGAGCATAAGTAATAAAAAAGCACACATTGGGGTCTGACCCCTTTGTGTGCTTTTTGCTATTGATATGCCAAAGGCTAAGGGAAAGAAGAAGAAAAGGGTTTCCGTTCCTAAAAAGAAAGGACGGAAGCCCTTTTATATGTTGCCTGACTGGCTCTACTGGGTAGTTACAGTTGCTCTCCTGGTAGTTATATCCACGGGAGCATACTATCTTTTCCTGCGTCCGTATTTCTATCGCTGGCGTCCCTGCCAGGGTACAAAGGAGTATGGAGTCTGCCTGCCGTCCGGTTTCCTGTGTTACGGAATAGACGTATCACACCATCAGGGAAACATAGACTGGAAAAGAGTGGCGCAGACTTCATCGGCAAACGGACTTCCCATAAGGTTCGTGATGATGAAAGCCACCGAGGGCAGCACATTCACGGACTCCAGTTATGAAACCAATATCAGGGAAGCTCGCAAGGCGGGATTCGTTTGCGGCACGTACCATTTCTATGACCCGTGGACATCGCCCGACAAACAGGCGCAGCATTTCATAAACACCGCACATGTAGAAATAGGTGATATGGCTCCCATCGTGGATGTGGAACGGTCGGGCCGTTCGTCGGGAGACCTTCAGCGTGAGTTGCTGGTATTCCTGAAAGCCCTTGAGAAACACTATGGTGTCAAACCTATTATATATGCATCGGCCAAGTTCCGTAAGAGACACCTCAACAACACCGCATTTGACGGTTACCCGTTCTGGGTGGCTCACTATTACGTGGTCCGTCCTGAAACTTCCAAGCCGTGGGTGATGTGGCAATTCACTGACCACTCCAGCGTGGAAGGCATAAACGGATATACTGATTTCAACGTATTCCGTGGCTCAGAGGCCGATTTCAACTCCCTCCGCATAAAATAAACTTTTAGGGATTTTCCCCTGAACATGTAGGGAATTTCCGAGTACCGGGTATTATTACCGTATTATTTTTGCATTGGAAAGAAACCAAAAAAAATATACGGTTATGAAAAAGTCAGTTTTGTTTATGGCATTGATGGCAGTCACAGTGGCAGCCGGTGCTCAGAGAAATGACTTGTACTCATCCGGTAAAAACGGAAAGTCTTCAAGTACGACATCAGCGAGTGCTACAGTTACTCGTACACCTTCTTATACAGAGCCAGCCGCACAGGAGCCCGTAGCTCCGGTAGAGCAGGCAGCCCCGGTGGTAAAGACTACACCGCAGATCATAGTTGACCGTGATCCCGATGAGTATAACCGCCGTTACACTTACGGAACAAGTCAGATACAGTATGAGGATGGCACTATACTGGACGATGTCCCCACCGTTTACATTCACGATACCATCTACGTGGTTGATCCCAACAACAGTGACAAGAAGTACGTGGTTGTGGATGACGGATCATACGCCGAAGGTTATAATGATGCCGTTGAGGATTATTACCTGACACGCCGCCTGTACCGTTTCCGCTACAACGGCCGTCCTTACTTCACACTGGTTGACGATATCCTGTTTGACGTAATATACTGGGACCGTTACTTCGATGACCGTTACTGGTACTATTCAAACGTATACTACTACGATCGCTATTACTACGATCCCTGGTATTACGACCCTTGGTACTATGATCCCTGGTTCTATGCCAACTATTACTACGATCCCTGGTATCATACCTATTATTACCCGCGTCCTTATTACAGGACTACCTATTATAGCTATGGTTCCTACCGTAATATAGACAATAGGGTTACCTACTATACTCCTAACCGCAGTGTTAACGGAGGATGGGACAGGAACCTGGCAGGTCGTTCAGTAGGTAGGGCCAGTGCCGACGGTAACCGCAGCGTAAGAGTGGCAAGCACGGCAAACAACCGCAGCGTAACCGCTACTACGGCAAACAACAACACCAGCAACAACCGTAGCGTGTCAACAACCGCAAACAACCGCAGCGTAAGTAACAATACTACTAACAACAACCGTAGTGTAGCTACTACCAGCAACAACCGTAGTGTAGCTACTACCAGCAACAACCGCAGCGTAAGTACGGCTCCGGCAAGCAACTCAACTACTTCACGCTCAGTAAGCACTGAATCTTCAAGATCTACTCAGTCCGGTAATACCTATAACCGCCCCAGTAGCACAAGCACAAACCGCAGCGTAAGCAGTTCTACTACAAGCCCGAGCAGCAACCGCAGCGTGAGCAACTCAAGCACAAGCCGCAGCGTGAGCAGCAGTTCCAACAGCTCCAACAGCAGCCGCAGCGTTAGCAGTTCAAGCAGCAACCGTAGCGTAAGCAGCCCCAGCAGTTCAAGCCCCAGCCGCAGCGTAAGCAGCTCAAGCAGCAGCCGTAGCGTGAGCAGCTCAAGCAGCTCAAGCAGCAGCCGTAGCGTAAGCAGCAGCTCAAGCAGCAACCGCAGCGTCAGCAGCTCCAGCTCAAGCCGCAGCGTAAGCTCCGGTAGCTCAAGCTCCAGTCGTAGCATAAGTTCCGGTAGTTCAGGCGGCGGCGCAAGCCGAAGCGTAAGCTCCGGTAGCTCAGGCGGTGGCGCCAGCCGCAGCGTAAGTTCCGGCAGCTCCAGAAGGTAATATGTAAGGCCCTTATGGAAGGAATACAGAGATAATTATAACCCGATATAGAAACGATTAAAATATACAGATATGAAAACCTATAGATTAATACTTCCGTTGTTTGCAACGATGATAAGCCTTGGCGCTGTCGCACAGACCTCATTTGATGCAGCCAAGCTGTATGACGAGGAACTTAACGGAACAGCCCGTTACGTAGGAATGGGTGGAGCCATGGGTGCTTTGGGAAGTGATCCTTCAGTAATAAGCCACAACCCTGCCGGTATAGGCACATACCGTAACAGTGACATAAACACCTCTTTATCAGTGTTCGGTACATCCGTAAACACAGATCCCGCGTACACTAATGCAAATCAGGGTGCATCCGGCAACATCAGATACTATTCCAATGATGTCAAGTCAGATATAAACCTGAGTTTTGACAACGTGTCGTTTATATTCTCAGGCAGTGATAACGGAAACAATTATATGAATTTCGGTATATCATACAGAAAGCTTCAGAATCTGGACCGTGGCATGGAGTATTATGACGCTTTCCCCGACGAGGACGGCTATGAGGTATGGCGTGATTACTGGAGCCACCAGCGCAACAAGGTCCATTCATGGGACTTCAACCTGTCATGCAACCTGAATGACCTGGTTTATCTGGGCTGGACGTTCGGTGTATTGAGCTCCGATACATGGACAGAGGGATATTTCCATGATTTCTATGCCGCAGGCAACCATCCGGATTATCCTGACGGACTTGAATATACTTATGTTGACATGATGAACACAGCCGAGGGCGGCGGTTGGAATATGGCATTCGGAATGATCATACGTCCTGTACGCCCGTTGCGTCTGGGTGTAGCGTTCAAGACTCCTACCAAGTTCAAGCAGACTCTGGATTATGCCGATTTCCTGGATGCTACAATGGGCGTAGCAAAGGACGGTAGCAAGTTCACAAACTCTGTTGAGTACAAGTACTCATCACCATGGTCAGTGAACCTGAGTGCCGGTCTGACATTCGGCAAGACAGCCATAGGTGCTGAACTTGAGAAGCATTTCACACAGCGCTCATCACTTTCCATCGGCAATACCAAGATGGTAAACCAGGGTGCCATAGATTACAAGGACTTCACTACCTTCAAAGTGGGCGTTGAGCAGAACATCAGCAACATAGCATTGCGCGCAGGATACAATTACGTGGAGTCCATGTTCAATGACAATTCATATCCCTTTATGTATGACTCCGATTTCAACGGATGGGGTTATGATGAGAACAATGACTTGATATTCGGCCGCGGTGATTTCCAGATTGACCGTCTGGGCAAGACCCATAATTACACATGCGGTATAGGATACTGCTCAGAGCCTGACAGGGACGGAGCCCAGTTCTATTTTGACCTGGCATACGTTCACGGCATCAGAAAGAGCGTATTCAATCCCAATGAGCCGGATGCTCCCAATGCCGATGTTGACTACAAATACACTTCGGATAAGGTAATGTTCACAATAGGCTGGACATTCTGATCAGAATTTGCCCAGGATGCGGTCCATCACCCAGTTGGTAGGTGTGGCGCTTATGCCGTCGCATGTGCAGACAGACTTACCGTTAAGGTGATCCACCACAGCCTGAACCAGCGGGAACTGTACATGTTCAGGGTTAGGGATGTCAAACTCATGACGTCCCTCGCTGTCATGCAGGGCGATGGGTTGGAAGGTGAATATGGAGAAACAAATCATACCCTTGTCGCCTATAAGCTCAATGCGGTCTTCCTTGGCTGACTCATCGGCTACAAAACACCATGAACCTGAACCTACCAGACCGTTCTCAAACTTAAAGCAGGCGCTTACCGTATCTTCGGCTTGATATAATCCGCCGCGGTTGCTGCAAAGTCCGTAGGCATCGATGATGCAGCCGCACAGCTCCTGTACCATATCAATCTGGTGGGGAGCCAGGTCATAGAAATATCCGCCGCCCGATATGTCCGGGATGACGCGCCAGGGCAGGTTGGTGCTGTTGTAATCCAGCTCCCTGGCGGGCTGGGCAAAGCGTATCTGTACGTTTATGAGTTTGCCTATCTGCGGAAGGAGCTCCTTGACCTTAAGGAAGTAGGGCAGATAACGGCGGTAGTAAGCCACGAAACAGGGTACTCCGGTCTCGCGTGACACGCGGTTTATCCTCATGCACTCCTCATAGCTCTGAGCCATAGGCTTCTCAATATAGACCGGCTTGCCGGCTTTCATGGCCATTACGGCGTATGTGGCGTGAGATGAGGGCGGGGTTGCAATGTAAACGGCATCAACATCCGGATCCTCAATCAGGTCCATCGCATCAGTATACCATTTGCCTATGTTGTGCCTCTGGGCGTATGACTGTGCCTTGGCCTTGTCGCGGCTCATCACAGCCTCAATGGCAGAGCCATCGGCCTTGGCGAATGCAGGACCGCTCTTTTTTTCGGTCACCTGGCCGCATCCTATAAATCCCCATCTGATCATATCTGGAAAAGCTATTGAAATCAATCGTAGAAGGTCCAGCTCAGGCCGAACTTGAACATTGACGGGTTAGCGGGATAACCTGGAACAATGAATGAATCGCGGTTGTTCATCTGCCCGTAGTTGGCATGATAGTACAGCACGTAGAAACGCACTCCGCGGAGCGAGCAGTTCACGTATCCGGTCAGGAGCGGATATCCGCCCACTTCCTGTACGCATCCGTCATTCTGTATATGATACATGCCTACGGCCGGACAGTAACCGGGAGCCTTGTATCTGGTAAAGTAAAGGGCATTGGCACCCACCTCCAGGTGCAGCCTCTTGTAGTATATAAACTTGAGATAGAGGTCAGTGAAGATGTTCAGGTCCGGCAGGGGGATAACATTCCTGTTGCCTGACAGCTGGTATGTAACATGGTTGTCCCAATGCAGGGGGCCCAGTTTGAAGTTCTGCTGCAGAGTGGCGCTGAGCACCTGGATGGAGCCGTCATACTGCGCCGCAGTAATGGAGTAAGAAGGCTGGGCCACAGGCGGAGCATCATTGTTGTAATATGCTCCGGCGTCATTCCTCAGATAGATATAGTTGGCTACATTCTCCACGTCAAGCTGCAGCCTGGTTCCTGTCAGGTCCAGGTCGATGTAACCGCCAAAGTGCGTGCGGAACTCTTTCTTGAAATTCTTGTCCCACCATGCATACGTAGAGTGATGGCTGGCCATGAAGAACGGTGATTCCTGGGCCGACATATCTGCATATGCTCCTATCGTGGTCTCCCTGCCGAACAGGGGATATTTGAGTTCCATCTCGCCTGAGAGGTCAAAATCACCCAGGTTGGATCCCAGGATTACAGTCTCTATGCCTGCCCGGAAAGTGAGGTTCTCACCCCGCTGTTTCTCCAACTGACCTCCCACAAATACATTGCCTTCGCTGTAACGGCGCATATACTCTCCTGCACCCGCAATGGTGTCAGGCATAGAATAGTTCTTGTATTCGTAGCGGGCAAATGCCGATAATCCCGCAAACGCCCATTTGGTGGAACCTTCAAGCAGTGACAGCGAAATAGTGTTTGACACATAGAAGTTACGCATATGGTCAGTCGAGTCGTTATTGAGATAGGTATGTGCGTAGAAACCATCGGGAATCTGATAGTATATATATCTTCTCTGCAGTTTTCCCATCTCAAACGTATGCGCAAGCTTTCCAAACTCCGTAACTCGGCTGAACGTATAAACCGTATCGCCTATACTGTCTGTGCGGTATGTGGTGGCCCTTATGGTAAGTTCCTGGTTTATGAGAGCCTGTGAGCGTTTCAGGTTGTTCCAGTTCTCATACAGACGGAACGGAATGTCCTCTGGTGAGTAGCTGCGGCGGCCCTGCTCCTTTGACTCGGGATTGGTGACATAAAGCCGGTCATGAATGCCTCCGTTCTCGGCAACCTTAATCTCATCCTTGTTTGCGGTTGCGTACACTTGATATACGTCACCGCGGTAATAGGTGTAAAGACGTGCGTCAAACATTGACGTTGCCTGGTTCTCGTAACGTCCGCGGCCCAGCTGGTAATCCAGGTCAAAACCTATGCCCACCTTCCTGTTGAAGTTTGCCGCAAAGTATCCTTTTATGTGCTCCTCGCCCGTACGTTTGTTACCGCCCTTGTAGTAGTCGATGCTAACGTGCGGGGTCTTGGTATCGGTAAAACGGAACTGGTCCGGGTTCTTTATCCAGAAATCATACGGAGCGTCAAAGATGAAATCATCGGGCTTTTCACGTTCAAAATAGAGGCGTGACAGACGGGGAGAACCCATATTGCCCAGATGGCTGTAAGTGCCGTACATTCCTTCAGTCAGGTGTACGTTATGGAATGAGTGGTGGAGCGTATCGGGCTGGATTATGTCAGGCAGTCCGGTATTGGTGTTGATGGTCCACTGATAATATTCATGTGATACCTTGCGCTCTATCACGGTTGAGTCCTTGTCCGGGTCCATGTTCATAAAGCCGTCCATGGTCTCGCCGTTGAATCCGTCCTGATTCTGTGACAGCGTGCTTTGCGCCTGCATCGGCCCCGCAACAAACAGCAGAGCAGTCAATGCTATGAGCAGTGAATGGAACTTTATGGATTGACCGGATACAGGCATCTTGTCAGGAAACGAGTCTGAGGATATATTCGGCCACCTTCAACAGCAGTGAAACGCCGCAGGTCCAGTAGAAAGGCACGGCACTCCACGAACCTCCCCAGTGCATGATGAAGCAGATGGTGGTAACGGCCGCTCCTGCCAGAAACAGGGTGTTAAGAGCAGACCTGACTTTCAGAATAGGGCTTCCCTCTTCAGGACTGGTCCTGCGCCTGCGTACGGCCTTGTATTTGCCGGTCACGTCATAAGCTGCACGACGGTCCATATCGGACAGGACGGCATAAGCCTGGCTTATGCTTGCATATTTGGGCGATCCCTCGGGATTCTCTGTAATTAGACGCTCGTATGCCGATTTTATCTCAGCGTCCGATGCGGTCTCATCTACGCCCAAAACGGTGTATAGTTCCTTGGTGGATGCCATCAGGATTATCAGATTTCAGATGTGGCTTCATAGGCCTTCTGGAACAGGATGTCCTTAAGGTCTATGGTCTTGATACGGAACTTTCCGGTGCTCTTGAGGAACTTGGTGCCTTTGCGGTTATAAGCCTCCTTGTCTGTAATCCAATCCTCGGCCGGGAATATCTTGCCGCCTCCTTCACGACCCTCCTCATAACGGTACTTGATATCAGTCATCTTCATGGTGTACTTGCCGTCCTTGACGGAGACTGAGAAGTTGTATGATATCTTGGACTCATCGGCTGAGAGCGGGGTGCTCTTGAAGTAGATCATCTGATCAACGTGGAAGACGAAACGGTGTGCCTGGGCATCCTCATTAAGGATACGGCCGGCATTTGCGTATGGCAGGGCAAAACGTCCCTTTGCCCAGTTAAGCAACAGCTCATAACACTGGTCTTCTGTCATACCTGCAGGCACGTCAAAAGTCTGTTCGAAACAAACCATTCCGTTCTCATCAACAGGTACTGCTCCTTTACCGTATTTGGGGTCCTGCTCGTTGGCAACCTTTGCAAAGCAGATCAGGGTGACCAGAAGTGATGCTATTGTCAATAATGCTTTTTTCATACTACACCTCTTTTTAATATGTACAGCACAAAAATACTGCTTTTTGCTGAAAAAGAGAAAACGCGTTATGTATTATTGGAAAAGAGTGCCAGAATTAACAACTAGTGTACATATAGGGGTGTTTTAGGGCATATTTTGGCCTATTTTTACCCATTGGAGGAAAATTTTCACATTTTTTCCAAAAAAAGATGACCTAATCTTTGCGACTATTGGAATTAGTATTATTTTTGCGTCAGTATGGATTAACCAATTAATCATTTCAATAACAAACAACTATGGAGAAAATTTTGAAACAGGCTGCTGAGCTTTATGCAGCATTCGCAAAGGACGCTAACGCACAGGTAGAGAAGGGTAACAAGGCCGCTGGTACTCGC
>Ga0265298_10003593_pt1 | contig 20393 bp, 13 predicted proteins | sample AusTroGonzalo_MG_3_FD_193486 | JGI IMG/M metagenome (GOLD analysis project Ga0265298, IMG submission 193486) | Bovine rumen microbial communities from tropical cattle in Woodstock, Queensland, Australia - Gonzalo_01 | ecosystem: Host-associated > Mammals > Digestive system > Stomach > Rumen ... | reverse complement strand
ACGGAGAGAACCCTTACAAGTCGCCGACCGACATGGGTGTCAACATGATTGGCTATTGCTTGAGCGACGAGGAGGTGTGTTGCGAAGCCTCGAAGCAGGAAATCATTCGCCGTTATTATGCCGCCTTGTGCGATTTGGCAACGGGTAAAGGCACTGAAAACGAGGTGAATAAGATTGCCCTGCTGATGAAACAGGCCAAAATCAGCACTGCCGACCGCAAGACCACCATAGCGGCCAAGGAACGCAAGGAAAAGGAAGGTGCCGCTGCTGCCGCCATCGAGTTGCCCGATGGAACCATCATTACGGCTCACACCAGCACATTGCTCGGCCCCAGTGCGGCCCTGCTGCTCAACGCCACCAAGCATTTGGCCGGCATCGATCATGAGGTGAAACTCATCCCGCAGGCCATGATTGAACCCATTCAGAAGACCAAGGTCAGTTTCTTGCACGGCAACAATCCGCGCTTGCACACCGATGAAGTTTTGGTAGCGCTTTCCATGCTCAGCCTTTGGGACGAGAACTGCAAGAAAGCCCTTGAATGCCTGCCGCAACTGAAAGGCTGTCAGGTGCATAGCACGGTGATGCTCAGCGAAGTAGACCGGAAAATTTTCAAGAAACTCGGCATCGGCCTCACTTGCGACCCTGTGGCGAAGAAATAACATCAGAAGTTTCTCACCGCCCTGACGTAAAGTTCTCGGTCTTTAACGGTCTCAATAACGACAACGCCGTCGTCTTGCATCCGCAGGGCGGCGGCGCTTCTTGTGCCCAGTTCCGTGCTTGACCAATAGGTCTTGTCTTCCAAAGTTGGGTAGCCCAACGAATCGAGGGTGGCATTCACCGCCGCTTGGTTTTGCAAGAGTTTGCTCAATTCGCTGCTTGAGGGTACATACCATTGTTTGGCAGAAATCTGAAGGTAATTGTAATATACCAAGTGCCAAGTGTTTCTTTGGTGGCTCCATTGAATGGCAGGGTAATGCCGCATGTCGTAGTTCGACATCAGGATGTTGGTGTTGTACCAGCCGTCGTAAGGGTTGGTGGCTCCCGTTTCACTGTTGACATAATTGGGTATGCACCAAGATAAATGGGCTTCTTCAAGGCTGACTATCATTCCGTTATGTGCGCCGTAAGTGAGAAAGACAATCCCTTCCAGTGTGTCGTTGTGGAAATAGTCGCCGATTTTGTAGACGGGATCGTGATGTGTGGGCAGGGGGGTGCCGCCACCTGATGAAGGTGATTCATACTTTTTGCAAGCTGAGAAAATTGTTGTCGACAGAGCAAGGATAAAAAGCAGTTTTTTCATGGAAGGAATTTTGGACAAAAGTAAGAAAAATGTTGGAGTAGAGGATAGCATGAAAAAAAATCCCTATTTTTGCCTCAATTATAAATCTAAACCTATGAAAAACCAATACCTTATTGTCCTCCTTGGCCTCGTGCTGTGTTTCGGCTGCTCGAAAAAGGAAACCGACCCCGAAGTTGTCGCCATGCGCGGATTGGTGAACCGAGTGGTGCCTGAGTATTCGCAAAACATTGTCCTTGAACATCTTACTGACACGATTGACCGTTTTGAAATCGAAACTGTCGGGAAAAACCTTGTCATTCGTGGCAACAACGCCAACAGCATGGCCGTCGGCCTGAACCACTACTTGAAGTATTATTGCATGGCGCAGTATTCATGGTTTATGGAAGAGCCTTTGCAGATTCCTGCCGCGATGCCGAAAGTCGCTGAAAAAGTGGCTTTGAGTGCCCGTGTCCCCGACCGTTTCTTCCTGAATTACTGCACTTACGGCTACACCATGCCGTGGTGGGGCTGGTCGCAATGGGAGCATTTCATCGACTGGATGGCGCTCAATGGCATTAACCTGCCTTTGGCCATTACAGGACAGGAGAGCGTGTGGTATGAAGTATGGAGCGAACTTGGCCTTACCGATGAGGAAATCCGCAGTTATTTCACCGGTCCGGCACACTTGCCGTGGCACCGAATGCAGAACATTGACCGTTGGGGCGGACCGCTGCCCATGTCGTGGCTCGAAAACCAAAAGGAACTGCAAAAGCAAATCGTTGCCCGTGAGCGCGAACTCAACATGAAGCCTGTGTTGCCCGGCTTTGCTGGACACGTACCGCCTTGCATCACAAGGATTTATCCTGATGCTCCTTTGGCTTCTTTGGGCGACTGGGCTGGTTTCGACAGCACATGTTGGTGCAAGTTCCTTGACCCTGAATGCGAGTTGTATTCCCAGATTCAGAAGAAGTTCATCGAGAAAGAAATTGAATTTTACGGCACCGACCACATCTATGGCATCGACATCTTCAACGAGATGATTCCGCCGAGTTGGGAGCCTGAATACCTTGGTCGCGTGAGCCGTCAGGTGTATGAATCTTTGGAAGCCGCTGACCCCGAGGCCACTTGGTTGGAAATGACTTGGCTCTTCTGGAATGAGCGCCAATATTGGGAAATCGACAATCGCATCGAGGCTTATATCACTTCTTTCGACAAGGAAAAACGCCTGCTCCTCGACTATTACTGCGAGCGTCAACCGATTTGGGAACGCACCAATTCCTATTACGGCGTGCCATACATTTGGTGCTATCTCGGCAATTTCGGCGGCAACTCCATGCTGGCCGGAAACCTTGACACTGTGAACGTTAGGATTGAACGCGCCTTCAATAAAGGTGGGGACAACTTTGTTGGTATCGGCTCCACATTGGAGGGCTTCGACTGCAATCCTTTCATGTATGAATACGTCTTCGAGAAGGCTTGGGACAACCCGCTCACCAAGGATGTGGACGCTTGGGTGGAACGCCTCGCCGACCAACGCGCGGGCAAGGAAGACCCGAACATGCGTGCTGCTTGGAAACTGTTGGCCGACAGTGTATATAATAAGGTGTCGTCGCCGGGGCAGACCGTGCGCATCAACCAAAGGCCGACGATGGGCGACATTAAGGAATATCGCCAGTATTATGTCGCGCCGACTTATAAATACAGCAATATTACCTTGCTGGATGTCTTGTACAACCTTTTGGCCGCCGACTGCAACACACGCACGCGCCATTTTGACGTGGTGAATATTACAAGGCAATTGTTAGGCAACTACTTTAGCGACCTTTACGCTGATTACGTAAAGGCTTATCAAGAGGGTGATTACGAGACCTTACATCAAATCGAGAAAACCATGACCTCCATTCTTGATGACACGGATGCTATTTTGGCTACAGAGAGTGCCTTCCTCGTTGGTCGCTGGATTCGCGACGCAAGAGCCATCGGCACAACGGAGGAGGACAAGGACTACTTCGAGAGCAACGCCCGCAACATCATCACCACTTGGGGGGAGGAGGATGCCTTGCTGAACGAATATGCCAGCCGCGCTTGGGCAGGTCTCACCGCGACCTATTATGCCTATCGCTGGAAGGAATTCTTCAAGGATGTGGATGCCGCTATCGAAGCAGGCCAACTCTTCGATGAGAAGACCTACCACGACCGCATCTGCAAGTACGAAGGCCAGTGGTGGCGCGAACACATCGGCACTTTCAACGCTGAGCCTCAGGGCGATGGCATCGCCTTGGCCAAGGCCATTGCTGAAAAATATCGTGCTGAATTAGAAGCCCGTTACAGGAAATAAAAGAGTCCCGTAGGGACGACATATCAATAAGCAGGCGGTGTCAACCCCTGCCAGTCAAAAACAAACGACCATGAACATCACAGAACAAGATAAAACCTTCATGCGCGAGGCCATCCGCCTCGCTGATGAGAGCGTCAAAAACGGTGGCGGTCCCTTTGGGGCCGTCATCGTGAAAGACGGAGAAATTGTGGCGGGCAGTGCCAACAGCGTAACGATTGACAACGACCCCACTGCCCATGCCGAAGTGAACACCATCCGAAAAGCCTGCCGCAAATTAGGTACTTTCGACCTTTCGGATTGTGTCATTTACACCTCATGCGAGCCTTGCCCGATGTGCCTTGGTGCCATCTATTGGGCGCATATCAAACGTATTTATTACGGCAACACAAAAAAAGATGCCGCCGCCATTGACTTCGCCGACGACTTCATTTACAAGGAGTTGGAACAGCACATAGAGCATCGTTCCGTGCCGTTCATTCCCTTGTTGCGCGACGAGGCCATTAAGACCTTCCGTGCTTGGGAAGCGAAGCAGGACAAGGTGGAGTATTGAATTGTTGAAAAATTGTTATTTTTGCATGCAGAAAAAGGTCCAAACAGATGGATAAGCAACAAATACAGGAGATTGTTTCAAAGTATTTCGCCAACCAGCCTGTGCTGAAGGCATGGCTGTTTGGCTCGTTTGCCCGTGGAGAGGAGACCCCACTGAGCGATGTCGATATACTTGTCATCCTTGATCCTTCACAACGTGTAGGATTGAAGTTTTTCGGTATGTGGAACGACCTTGAAATACTGCTCGATAGGAGTGTGGATTTGGTAACAGAAAGATCCTTGGCTCCTTTTGCTAAAGAAAGTGCCAACCGTGATAAAATACTGATTTATGATAGAGCAGCTTAAAGACAAGAGCCGGTTGGAGCATATTCTTGCTGCTATCGACATTATTTTGGAGAAGTCGAATGGTTTGACTTACGAGGGTTTGGTCGCTGACAAAATAGTCTTTGGAGGCATTGTATATTACACTATGGTTATTGGTGAAGCCGCATATCATCTCAGCAAGGCTTTCAAGGAAAAATATAATGAAACAGATTGGGTTCAAATCACAAGAATGCGTCACAATTTGGTGCATGGTTATTACCAAGTTGATCCCGATGTCGTTTGGTTTGTCCTTCAAGATGACTTGTTGCCTTTGCGTGAGCAAGTGACTCGCTATATCGTTGAAACAGATTGGGAAGAATGGGAGAAGAATACTCAAGTTGTCACGGAATCTGCTGTCCATAAGAATCTTGTTCAGACCGCCAAACGCATGAAAAGCGACGGATGGACCACACAACTGATTTCCAGATACACGGGGCTGACCGCTGAAGAAATCGAAGAGATTTGAGAGTAGTCCCGTAGGGACGATGGATATTAGGCAGGTGGTGAAGCATAGCGGAACCCCTGCCAACAATCAAAAAAACCATATTAATCGTATTATTTTGAACCATTTGTTCAAAAAATCGTAATTTTGCACCCGCAAAACCGCCGCACATCATCTGAGATGAAGACAATGCGTTGACATCGAGGTCGGTGCGGGAATCATAACAATCTGATCCGGAGGAACTTCAAATGGAAAGGAGAATAGGCACAGTCCTTATTTATGTGGAAAATCGAGAAGCCGCGCCGCAAGTGAACGCGGTGCTTTCTCGTCATGCGGGCATCATCATCTGCCGCCAAGGTTTTCCGCGCGAGCATTACAGCCTCATTTCCGTCATTTTTGAAGGCACCACCGATGAAATAGGTTCCCTCACAGGCCAGTTGGGTCGCATCGAAGGCATTGAGGTGAAGTCGGCGTTACTGAAAGGACGTGAGACTTCGAGACACGAGACGCGAGACAACAAATAAGCAAGTCTCGCGTCACGCAGTCCCGTGTCCCGCGTCAAAAAAATTCTGAACAATAACTTAAAACTATATCAGATATGCAATTTCATCCGGAAAAATGCCGCATCCCTGACGAGCCCAACAAGCCGTTTATCTCATCCGAAGAGATTTGGGACTACATCAACAACACCCAAAGCACGCCTGAGCGTGTGCATGAAATCATTCAAAAGTCATTGGACAAGAACCGTTTGACGATGGAGGAAACCGCCGTCCTTATCAACACCACCGACCCGAAATTGGTCGAGGAAATCAAGGAAGGCGCGAGAGAGCTGAAACGTCGCATCTATGGCAATCGCATTGTGCTGTTTGCGCCGCTGTATGTGGGCAACTACTGCGTTAATAATTGCTCCTACTGCGGTTTCCGCTCCTCCAACAAGGAACAAATCCGCACCACTTTGACCGACGAAGAACTCGTCCGCAACGTGGAGGCCTTGGAGGAAGACGGCCAGAAGCGCCTCATCCTCGTCTATGGCGAGTCGCCGAAGTATTCGCCCGAGTATATCGCTCATACCGTGAAAGTTACATACGCCACCAAGAAGGGCAAAGGTAGCATCCGCCGTGTGAACATCAATGCCGCTCCTTTGGATGTCGAAGGTTTCCGCACCGTGAAAGAGGCGGGCATCGGCACATACCAGATTTTCCAAGAGACCTATTGTCCTGAGATTTACAACGAATACCACCCGAAGAACACCTTGAAAGGCAATTACGAATGGCGTCTCACCGCCATGGACCGCGCCCAACAAGCGGGCATCGACGACAACGGCCTTGGCATCCTTTTCGGCCTTTACGATTGGCGATACGAGGTGTTAGCCATGATTCGTCATACCAACCACTTGGAGGCTTGCTTTAACGTGGGACCTCACACCATCTCGTTCCCGCGCATCAAGGATGCTTCGGGCTTGAGCATCGACAAGAAGTATTTCGTGGACGATGACACTTTTGAGAAAATCATCGCCATCTTCCGTTTGGCTGTGCCTTACACCGGCATGATCCTGACCGCTCGCGAGGATGCCGCTTTCCGCGTGAAAGCCATCGAATACGGTATCTCGCAAATCGACGGTGGCACCAACTTACAGATTGGCGACTACAAATACCACCACGAGGAAGAGGAGAAGAACAGCGACAAGCAGGAAAACCAGAACCTGCACCGCGAGCAGTTCAAGATTGGCGACGACCGCACCCTTGGCGAGACCATCGACGAACTCCTTGACCACGACTTCATCCCGAGTTTCTGCACGGCTTGCTACCGCCTTGGCAGAACGGGCGAGCACTTCATGGAATTTAGTGTGCCGGGCTTCATCAAACGCTACTGCACTCCGAATGCCATTCTCACTTTGACTGAGTATTTAGTTGATTACGCCACCCCCGAAGTAGCGGCCAAAGGCTGGAAGTGCATCGAGAACAATTTCAAGAACGTCGACCCGAAATTCTTGGACGAGTTGAAAGTCCGTATCGAACGCATCAAGCAAGGCGAGCGCGACCTTTATTTCTAAAACCTAAGGTTCCTGAGCCCGTCGAAGGGCCGATTCAATTCAAGTCGCGGGCCTTTCGACAGGCTCAAGGACCCTAAACAAACCTTCCGATTAGAATTAACCGATAAAAGAGAAAGGTGCCGATGAAATTTCTTTGGCACCTTTCGCATTGTTATTCAACTGCTTTTTCAAATCTTTGGGCAAATCTCTCTTGCTCGCTTTTTGGGATTTGACATTGATTCGCTGTAAGCCGCCATGATGAAACACCTTTCTTGACTTCTTGGATGATGGCCTCGGCTTCCTTTCGGTCAAGCATATATTCTTCGCAAGCGTCAAGGAGTACAGTCAAGGAGGCATCGTTGGAGTTGGATGAAATCAGAAGGCTTTGGGTCGTCATATTGGTGGGATTCAGGTCGTAAGCGGGTGACAACTGCCATCCACGTTTGTCCAACAGGAAGCCGTGGTTTCTGAAATGGTCGTCGTGGTTGCCAATGCAGATGCTGAAAGCCACGCGACGGTACAACTCTTTTAGCATGGCGTTAGTGTCGGCAACCCCTGTTGAACCAATGAGTAGGTCCACAATATCCAAGTAGCCGTGCCCGTTAGAAGCATTGTCTCCGTCTTTTAGTCCGGCCAAGGTCAAGGCGGAGGCAAAATGCTTGCGCCTGTGGTTGTCAGTACGGTCGAAACGGCGAGATAGTAAGGTGTGGTATCTCACGCCGTCTAATTTCAATAGTCGGGTTTCGGCTGCAAGGATGCCAACTTTTTGCGCCAATACATGGGCAAAATGTTCCCATAGGGCCACATCATAGTCGTCGGAAACAGATGGAATTTTGGCCATGCACAAATGACCACTTTCATCCATAACGTTGGCCTTTGGACGGGCACCTCCCAAGGATGAGCCTTGATGGAACAGGTTGTCGAGCCATTTTTCCGAAGTCGGTTGCCCCAATTGTTCGTTCATCTCATACTCATGCGCCATGAAAATGAACTCGCGCAGACTGGCTAAAGGCGGCACAGTCATCTCATGGTCTGTCGTTCCCAAGAAAGTATCACCTTGTTTGAAACGGAATGCTCCCATACGCGAAAAGTCGTCCAATTGGATGAGATAATCGAAATCGGAGAAGGTTTTCGGGATGCGTTTTTCTTGGTCGGCTTTTATTCTTTCTCGCTTGTCTATCAGTCTTTTACCCCATCTGTCGGGCATGGCATCGCCAAAACAACCGAAAATGTCGCCCGTTTTGTATTGGTTGCCAGTATAATTCATCAGGTCGCCACTCAAAAGGAAAGTCCGGTGCGATTTAAGCCATTCGGCATCGAAGGAAAAACCGTAAGAAGGCGTTCCTCTCAACATCTCAAAACTCAATGTGCCCATCAAATTTGGAACTGGAAGCCAATCGAAAGCCGCGTACACTTGTAGTTTTTCCATCAATCCGTCTTTTTTGAGGCCCTTTGCCGTTGTTTCAAGTCCAAATCCTGCAAGTTGCGGCCAATTTCATCCTTTTGGGCCAACAGCAGGATGTCTTCGTCTAATTGCAGGGCATACAAGATGCGCAAATAAATGCCGATGGCCACGGTGGGCAGGCCTTTTTCCACGCGCATCACCGACAATTGGGAGCAGGTGGCGCGTTCTGCCACTTGCGATATGCTCAGGTCGCGCCTCAGTCGGGCCAACTTGATTTGTTCCCCGACGATTTCAAGGTTTTTGGAGAGTTTTCGGGGCAACAGTGTTCCTTTGGTTGATTTTGTCATGATAAACTATCATTTAAGACTGCAAAAATAGGAAATAGTTTTATTATATGATAGTTTATGGAGAAAAATTTGGATTTGTTTCGTCAAAAACAAAAAACAGGTTTCGCCAAAATAGGATGACATTCATTATCGTTTTTTAGCCCAATTTCCACCCCTCCACCACCCAAAAAGTATGGACATAGCCTCTTGGAGTGGACTTCTATATCATTGATTTCCAACAAAAACCAACAAGGACATTCCAAAAAAGTAAGGACATGGCCCCGTGGTGCCCCGCGTACCTCTTGACAAGCGTTTTTTCTGTATATTTTTGCGATGTGTATCGGACACGAGACACGAGACTGTGAGACACGGGACAACCCCAATGGTCTCGCGTCCCGCGTCCCGAAGTCCCGCGTCAAAAAATAGAGTCTATGAAAACAAACCTGAAACTATTAATCCTAACAACGGTAGCCGTCGCACTAACGGCTTGCGACAGCCCAACGAAACGAATGCAACAAGCGCAGGCCTTCTATCAAGAAGGTGTGCAATTGCGCGAGCAACGCCGCTCAGAGGAGGCTGCCGAGAAGTTCCTGCAAGGGTTGGCCATTGTGCAGCGTTCCAAGAAGACCGCGGAGGTCGTCCAACTGGAAGGCCAACTTTGCGACAACCTCGGGGCTATGTACCTGAAACACGGGCTTTTCGAGGATGCCTTCAAGCAGCACCAGCGGGCGCTGAACTGTTTCAAGCAGACTGCCGACTCATCGGGCATGATGAACGCCTACCGCAACAGCGGACGGGCGGTGCGGGCGCAAGAGCAATACACCCAAGCCAAGCAATACTACGACTCGGCTTTTCGCATCGCCACCTTTATCGACGACAAGGCCATGCAGGGCGACCTCTACTTGGAGATGGGCCGCGACTACTACATGGAAACGGGCAACTTCGCCAAGGGCATCGAGAGCGTGAACAGGGCTTTGGAAAGCGGCCTCAACGACAATGACACCGACATCGCCCACATGACCCTTGGCATCCTTTATTATTACACGCGCGAAAACGACAAGGCGAAGCAGTTCTTGAACAAAGCCCTTCGTAGCGAACGGTCGGGATTGAAAATGTCTGTCTATCAGACGCTTTACGCCATCGCTGAAAGCGAGGGTAACTACCAACAAGCGGTGCAATACCATAAACAGTTCGCCGCCTGCATGATGGAAGCCGATGAAGAACACGCTAACGAGACCATGTTGCGGATTAAATCGGAATACGAATTGAAGGCGCAGCAGAGCGAGTTGGAAAGCCTGCACCGCAACCGCGATCTGAAACTGTATCTGATTATCGCCTTGGCGGTGATTGCCTTGCTCGTCATCGTCCTGATTGTGAGGAAGAAAATCGGCGACCACAAGTTGGAGATGGAGCAATTCGGGCGGCAGGTGGAGCGCGACCAGAACCGCATCCACGAGTTGGTGAGCGACATGGAAACCCTCATCCGCACCAACGACGAACTACGCCGCCAACAGCAGACCCTCCCGCCGAAAGATTTGATGTCGATTCAGAAAATCATGACGCGAAACAAGATTATGACCACTGCCCAAGCCCTCAGCGAGGAGGTGAACAACGACTCGCTTAACTTCGAGCTGACAGACAACGACTGGAAGGACTTCATCAGCCTGACGGACTTGATTTTCGATGGCTTCTCGCAGCGCCTCCTCAGCCTCTATCCCAAACTCGGCCAATGGGACGTGCGCATCTGTTGCCTGTCGAAAAACGGCTTCTCCAACCATGTGATTTCCATTCTGTTAGACACCCAAACCGACTCTTACTACAAACGCAAGGCAAGAATAAAGCAAATGAAGATGGACCTCGGCAACGACAACCGCTCTTTTGAGGAAATCGTCAATGCGGTTTAATCACAAAACCTTCAAAACAATGCAAAACTCTAAAAATAATCACATAGCGGCTCCACAACCGTGTCGCCGCTCGGGAAGCAGCCGGTTGGCGTGCTTCCCCCGACCAAAAAAATGGTTTTGTGAGTTTTGCTTGTTTTGTGACAAAAGAAATCAAAAAAATAACAATCAAATAATTAAACCTATGAAAAAATTAGCATTAACTTTAGCGATTTGCCTCGGCTGCTTCGGCATCCTTGAGGCACAGAATGTTTGGAAGTCTATCAACTGCGACACCCCATTTCTCGGTGCGGCTTCTAACGGTGACCTTTTTGCCATGGCTGGCTACAGCGGTCTCCTTCGTTCCCAAGACGAAGGCGAAACGTGGACTCAAGTCAACGGCAATTATATGCATCAATGCATAGCCTTCAGCCCCCAAGGTCGCATTTTCGTGTTTCCTTCGAGCTACACCTATCTCCAGTATTCTGACGATGGTGGCGACACTTGGCATGAAACCGCGATTATGTCCTCATGTGCCTTGTATGATGTGGCGGGACTATGTGCTCCGTCCAATGACATCGTGGTAGTGTGGAGCACGAACGGTGAAACCTATTGGACCATTGACGGCGGCACGACATGGAGCTTTGCAGGTCTTGAATTGGACGAAGAGGCCCAAATCAGCGACATGATTGTCAATGCCGAGGGCGATGTGTATGTCAGCACTTGGTCGTATTCGGATGGAGATGCTGGCATTTTCCACTCTACCTTGTCCGACATGCAAAACTGGGAACTCGTTGCAGCCGAGGGCATTAACATTAAGGATATGGCTTTCGATCCCGAAGGCAATGTGGTGGCTTGTGGCTGGAGTACCGAAGGGAGCATTGGTTTTCAGCATACTCCAGGCTTCTATCTGTTCGATGGCACAAGTTTAGCCATTGGTGATGGAGGAATTGTGTACACGCCACACTTCATGGGACTTCAGGCTGTTCTTTCTTATTCCACCGACCATGGGGAGCATTTCACTGGAATTGGAGAGCACATTCCCCTTGTTGATATTGCTCCAGGCGGTGAAAATGCCCGTCTTTCCAAAGGGGCTGACAACCATTTGTATTTCGATGGCGGTGGAGAGTATTGGAAGACTGTTCGCGATGCCGACCACATCGATAACTACCATCCCGTTGTTGAGGATGGAAAGCAATGGAATGTGCTGTTTTCCTATCCGTGGAATCCGCCGGAGCCGCAGCACAAGTACACCGACATCTACAAAATTGAGGGTGATACGCTGGTGGACGGTGTGTCGTACAAAGTGATGTACACCACAAGGAACGAAAACCTTACGGGTTGGAGTGTTTGTGGCGTTATCAGAGAAACCGAGGACAAACAAGTTCTCTATCGCCGAGACGGCTCTTCTTACGATGAGATTCTTTATGATTTCTCAATGGAAGTTGGAGATACCATCATCATGAATGGCAATGGGTTTTACCCAGACATGATGTTTGTCATTGAAACCAATGAAATCCTAGTTAATGGGGAGCCACGACAACAAATCGTGTTGGAATATCCTTGGGGCGACCATGAAGTGTGGATTGAAGGTATAGGTAGCCTTTATGGAATCATCGATTCGGGTTCTCTTTTCTTGATGGGTGGATCGACCAATCTCCTTTGCTATTATGAGGACGGTGACTTGATTTGGCAGAATACTACTTCGGGATACGATGAGTGTTATATGGTCTACCCTACACCGCCAACGCCACCAGAGCCTCATTCTTTTGCTCCCCAAGGGGCGGAGTGGTATTTCCATGTGTGGTCTCAAGGGCCGATTACGGAACCTCCTTTCTATTACATCAGGAAATCTGTGACTGGCATTGAGGAAGTACAAGGGCATACTTGCAGTGTAATAGATCTTTATGACTATGTTTATGAGGAAGACGACGTCGTCTATTGGTACAACCAAGAAAATGAAGCATTTACAGTGTTGTATGATTTCACCGCTGAAGAAGGTGATTCTTGGATTTGTAATGTCGGTGAATTTCCGTGCCTTGTTACAGTTCAAAGCGTTGATAACGTTACTTGGAACGGCCATACTTACCGTACCCAATATGTGACAGGTTATATTGATGATTATGGGACTATTTTTGATGGACGAATCATAGAGGGCATCGGATATGAAAAAGGACTGTTTCCAGTATTGAGATTTGACGGCCCGGAATATGAATACATGAGATGCTATCTTGTCGATGGCAATATGCTTTACCATGAAGGCAGCTATGATTGTGATTATACTCCTAGCAATTCACAAGGTAGCCCCGAATGGTACTATGAAATCCAGAACGAGAACGGCAGCATCACCTACCAACACCTTTATCAGGCGGGCGACACCATTATCAACAATGACACAACCCATATCCTTGTGAAAATCAATACGCTTTACGACAAGAGAGTGCATGAGAATGTGACGCACGAGTATGTTTATGAACGTGATAATAAGGTGTATTGGTGGAATAAGACCTTGGAAGAATTTACCGTGCTGTATGACCTTGGTGCCCAAGAAGGCGACACTTGGGTTATCAAGGTCGGCACGGAAACCCTCACCATGCATGTGGATGCCGTGGAATACATCGAATATGAGGGCACATCTTATCGTGTGCTGCGCGTCAGCGACCCCGAAGACCTCTTCAGCGGCAACATCGTGTGCGGCATCGGCCACCTCACCAGTTTCTTCCCCGAAAGGCTGATGAACAACGGCGACGGTGTGCGCGTGGAGGGTCTGCGCTGCTATTGGGTGGAGGACGAACTGGTGTTCAAATACGGCGACGAGGACTGCGATGCCATCATTAGCGACCTACATGGCGTGGAGGAAAATGCTGAAAACCAATTCAATGTCTATCCCAACCCGACCAACGACATCTTATTCGTTGAGACGCACGGCCGTGCGTCTCTACCGAACGAAACCTACCGCATCACCAACCTCATGGGCCAAATCCTATTAACGGGTCAAATTACCGCTGAAAACCAACAGATTGATGTGTCGGGATTGCCCGAGGGAATGTATTTCATCACCGTTGGTGATGAGACGCGGAAATTTGTGGTGCGTTAATTGCAGTGTTGTAGGGCTGTCGTATTACGGCAGCCGCGTGAGGTTCGTCACAGCGGCTGCCACAGTGTGACAGCCCTACAGCCTAAAACGAATAAATGAATAACAATCAAAAACATACAACCATGAAAAGACTAGTATTAGCACTAACAATTCTGTTTGCCTTCGCCCTTGATGGCGCGGCGCAGCAAGGCGATTTGGTGATGAATCCCGACACGTTGTGGTTCTACCACAATGGGGAAATTGAGTACTTCACCGTCACAAACGAATACAACTACCCAGTGCAAATTGATTCCATGGGTGACTATGGCGGATACCTACTGCCTGGCTATGACCTCCCCGACCTCCCCTACACTATTGAGCCGGGAGGAAGCGTGTCGTTCAACTTCTGTTTTACCTATCCAGTAAAAGGCCATCAGGACTTGAGGGATTATGTTACAACAACGATAACAATCTACACTTCCGTTGGGCAAAGGGAACTGCCAGTAATGATTGACGAAGCAGGCATGGTGAATTTCGTGTACCAAGATGTAATGTATTTTGATGACCCAACTTTGGTCATAGAATCATCTTTCTTCAACAAATCTGTTTTTGTTCCTATAATCAGGGTATTTTCCATTGCCGAGAAAGACACTGATTATTTGAATATTGAAACAACCCCCACCCCACCTTTCGATTTGGAATTCAACGGCGAGGAAGCCTTTATGTTCGTGAGTTTGAAGGATTTCGCAAAAGGTTATGTGCAAACAAGCATCGAAATCGAAACGGACTATGGTATCTTTGAGATAGCGGTTTACATCAACGAGGAAATCATTACCATCAACGGTATCTTGACCCAAGTAGAGGCACCGTATTTCGAGCAAAACGTCAGCGAAAACCGTTTGGCCATCGTCACAAGTGAAGAAACCTACTATACAACAGTAGACGGCTATTGGCCTAATCCCGATGGTGATGCGCTCATCGTCAACTTCGACACCATCCCGATAGGCTCTGAAATCGAGGTCGGTGGAACTTGTTCCATAATGGAAGACGAAAACGGCAACATCTTTAAAGTATTTGATATCAAGAGGCTTACTCATCCCATTTACACCTCCGCCCTCGGGTATTTGCAGAAAAGCGCAATCGCTTTGGAGAGTTCACAATTTATTTATGCATGGTCCATCTACGACCAAAAACAACCTAATACGAATCCTATGACGTATTTTGTGACCATCAACGGGGAAATCCAAACCGAACTGCCTGTGCTCAACGGAATGCAACTCAACGATTCCATCCGATGCACTTTTGTAGGTATCCCTGGCATCATCTTGGACTATTTTGGCAATTCCCAAAACGTCCTTGAACTGACCAACGTCATCTCTTACGAGCCTAACTTCACCGTCAGTGGCTTCCTCAGCACCCAAGGCGACCTTTGCCTTGCCACCCCATGTGGCGAAACACCTTATTTGTCGTTAGACGAAGGCGACGAGCGGCATTATCTTACCCTTATAAACAAGTTGCAGCATAACTATATCAACGACATCTTTTTCAATGAGGGTGTCACAGCAGAGATTCACGGCATCGAAGCCACGCATTACGACCTCTTTGGAGCACCGTTCCACACCTTGGACATCCTTGAAATGGAGACTTCAGTCGAAAAGACGTTAGTGGGGCCTATGGTTTCCGTTCCCAATCCGTGTATTGGCTTTGAGTGGCCTTTGGGAATGGAATTCGCTTTCTATCACAATGGCATTGAGTACTATACGCCCAATGTCTCGGAATGGTACTATCCTATGGGTATGAACTATTTGATGTGCTATATTGTAGATAGCGATACCTTGTTTGCGGGAAAAGAAGTGACAGCCAACCTCACGAGCACCACCATGCGCATCGACAATTACCTGAAGCCTCGCTATTGGGCCACCCTCAACCATGCTGAATACTATGACCATTTGGAGACGCTTCGCGGCCGATTGGCCATCACCGAAGAACCTTATAACATGCCTGTTTACGCTTTCGTCACCAACGACAATACAACCTATCTGATTGAGCCTTATTTCCTTACCTATGCAGAGGATGACCATATTGTTATCAACCACGACACCCTGTTTGTGGGCGATTCTTTCACGGCTACGGGCGAGGTGTTCAATTGGTACGATGACTCCTACGAATATTTCAATTTCAACGGCATCCACATCCTTGAAATAAGCGACATTGTAGAACCCTTCCCACTCGGCTCCGAATGGTATTACGAAATTCAGAATGAGAACGGTAGCATCACCTACCAATACATGTATCAGGCTGGCGACACCGTTGTCGGCGATGAGCCTTCGCATATCCTTGTGAAAATCAACACGCTTTACGACAAGGATTTGCATCAAGATGTGACGCACGAATATGTCTATGAGCGCGATGGCAAACTGTATTGGTGGAACAAGACCTTGGAAGAGTTCACCGTGCTTTATAATTTTGGAGCCGAAGTAGGCGACGAGTGGGAAATCAAGGTGGGAACGGAAAGCCTCGTGATGCATGTGGATGCGGTGGAAGAAATCGAATACGGAGGCAGAACCTATAGGCTGCTGCGCGTAAGCGACCCCGACGACCTCTTCAGCGGCAACATCGTGTGCGGCATCGGTCATCTGACGAGTTTCTTCCCCGAAAGGCTGATGGACAACGGCGATGGCATTCGTGTAGATGGTTTGCGCTGTTATTGGATTGAGGACGAATTGGTGTTTAAAATCGGCGATGAGGACTGCGATGCCATTTATGATGAACTGCATGGGGTGGAGGAGGACGGCCCTTCGACTCCTTTGACAGGCTCAGGAACCTTAACGGTTTATCCCAACCCAACCAACGGCGTTTTATTCGTTGAGACGCACGGCGGTGCGTCTCTACCAGTGCAAACCTACCGCATTATCAACCTCATGGGTCAAATCCTAATGACAGGTCAAATCACAGCTGAAAACCAACAAATTAATGTTTCGGTGTTACCTAAAGGCATGTATTTCATTACCGTTGGTGGTGAGACACAGAAATTTGTGGTGAGATAAGCCATTGTTTTTATACTTTTGCCAAAAATAAAACCCTACAGTGATGAAAAAGACATTCTTTCTTTTGCTTCTTGCCGCAATGAGCGTTGTGGCTTATGCGCAAACGTGGACGATTCCGGAGGTGTCGGTCGGCGACATCCTTTGCGAAGATGGTAGCGTGGTTAAACTCGATGACTATCTTGCCGCTCATGACAGTCCCGCCCTTGGTGTGGTGTTTTATGCCGACTATGAAACGGGACAAGGCTGGGCCGTCAACCTCCAGTTCTCGGCCTGGGGGCTGCTGTGGGGCAACCGTGGCTACGACATCCCCGAATTGCCCAACTACACCGATGGGCGCACGGCCATCACCGACTTTAATGGCTACACCAATACCCAAATCATCCGCAACACAGGCGATGCCGAGATGTATCCCGCCGCTTGGAGCGTCGATTTCGACAACGGCTGGTATATGCCTGCCATGGGACAACTTCGCATCCTCTGCACTAACTTGCTCGAAGTGAATGCCTCACTCATCGCCATCGGCGGCGAGCCTTTCTCAAGCGAAAACAAATGGTTTGCTCAAGCCTCCACCGAAGCCAATGAGGATTGGGGTCTGCTCATCAACTCGCGCTTCACCGTGACGCGCTGCCCGAAAGACTCCTCCATTGATGATTATTGCGTCCGCAGCATCCGCACCTTCGAGTTTGAACCCATCGAAAGGCCTTTTCATCTCGGCGACTTGATAACCAATAATGACGGCAGTCAAGGTGTTGTCTATCAAATGGATAAAGATGGTGGCGGTGGATGGATGGTCGCCCTTGAGGACAAACCCGAATGTGAGTGGGGAGAAGCCTATACCAATGTGCCTGCATTGCATGACTTCCCTTATCGTACCCAATATCTCGGTATGAAGCTTCTGATTGATGGCGACGGAACTGAAAACACAAGGAAACTTCGCGAATTCCAAGACCCCAATGCTGGATTTGCCGCCCAACAGGTGGACTTTGAGCATGGCTGGATTTTGCCCACGGCGACGCAACTTTGCCAAGTTTACACGGCACTTCCGTTCATCGAGGAGCCTTTGGAGAACGCAGGCGGCACCACTTTGGACCGCTGCTATTACTGGTCGAGCAACGAATTGGATGACGAGGAGGCTTGGGCTGTCATCTTTGGCCAAGGTTCCTATTATTATAATGGTGACCCGGCTGCTTTTCCCAAAGGCTACACTTGGTCGAGAGTCAGAGAAGTGCGGCATTTCTCGGTGGAAGGGGCGCTCAACGTGGGATTCCTTTCCTTGCCACCATCGTTGTGCGGTGAGGGTAGTCTGCAGCTCACCCCTCCCGAGGTGCATAACGCCATTTCGCAAGGTTGGCAGATTTCGCAGTCCTACGATTTCACAAACGCCATCGACTATACGGGCCAAGTCCTTGATGACAGTTACAACAACTGGCTGATTCGCTTCTGGGCCAGCGACGGCACGCAGATTTCCTACAGTAACACTTCCATCATCAGGGCGGGACATCCCGAAGAGAGCGAAGAAGAGGAGACTGCCTGCGATATGTTTTTGTGGCACGGCAACATCTACACGGAATCAGGCGATTACACGGTAGTTGTTCCCTCTACCTATTACGACTGCGACCATACCGTCACCTTGCACCTCACCATACTACAATCCGTTGCTATGAGCGAGATACAAGGCGAGACCGAGGTGCAACTCGACCCGGAAAACCCAACGATAACCCTGCCGTATGAGGTGGAGATTTCCGACCCTGACGCCCAAATCCAATGGGTGTTGAGCAATCCCGATTGGCAGTTGTCCGTTGGAAACGACCCGAGACATTGCGAGGTCACCATCAATTCCTTTGGCTACGGCACGCTGTCCGTTATGGCCGAAAACACCTGCGGTGTCGATGCACGATACCTGCAGATTTCCTCCACGATTGATGGAATTGGGGAAGCGATGACTGCATTTGCGGTTTATCCTAATCCTACCAACGGCGTTTTATTCGTTGAGACGCACGGCCGTGCGTCTCTACCAGCCCAAACCTACCGCATCAGCAACCTCATGGGGCAAACTATCCTTTCAGGCAACATCACCGCTGAAAACCAACAGATTGATGTGTCGGGATTGCCCGAGGGCATGTATTTCATTACCGTGGGTGACGCGACGCGGAAATTTGTGGTGCGTTAATTGCGATGTTGTAGGGCTGTCGTATTACGGCAGCCGCGTGAGTTTCGTCACAGCGGCTGCCACAGTGTGACAGCCCTACAGCATTACAGATTATCCTTAAAATACTGTGTAATCTTTGTAATCAGATGCGCCCTGTCCATGCCGTAGACGTTGTGGTCGTGGCCGGGATAGACGAAATAATCGAGTTGTTTGCCGCTGTGGATGCAGTTCTCGACGAAAACGAGGCTGTGTTGCCACATCACGACGGGGTCGGTGGTGCAGTGGATCATCAGGAGTTTGCCTTCTAATTTGTCGGTTTTGTTTTCGAGGCTGGTCAGTTCGTAGCCTTCGGGGTTCTCCTCGGGCGTGTCCATGTAACGCTCGCCGTACATGATTTCGTAATATTTCCAATCCAATACCGGACCGCCCGCCACACTTACCTTGAACACATCGGGATGATTGATTTTCAGCGAAGTGGACATGAATCCGCCATAACTCCAACCATCGGAACCGATGCGGTCGGCATCAACGTAAGGCAGAGTTTTCAGCCATTTGATACCCGTCATTTGGTCTTGCATCTCAAGTTGTCCGCACTGGCGGTGGATGCACTGCTCAAAGGCCTCGCCACGGTCGGCGGATCCACGGTTGTCAAGGGTGAAGACGAGGAAGCCTTCTTGGGCGAGGTAGTTCAGGTAGATGCCCGCGCCTGCCGTCCAAGTGTCGGTAATCAGTTGAGCGTGAGGGCCTCCGTACACATAAACAATGACAGGATATTTCTTCGAAGCATCGAAGTTGTAGGGCTTGATGAGGCGGGTGTAAAGGGTCTGGCCGTCCTCAGCCTTCAGGGTGCCGAGTTCGGTTTTGCCGATGTTGTAGTCTTTCAGCGGGTTTTCGGCCTCGTGCAAACGGTTCAAGAACTTGCCTTTGGCATCCATAACATCCACATTGTAAGGTACATCAGTGCTGTTGTAGAAGTCGAGGAAATACTTGCCGTCGGCGGAGGGAACCACATCATGCGTGCCGTGTTCCTTGGTGATTTGGGTGACGGTGCCGCTCTTGAGGTCCATCACATAGCAATGGCGCTCTAACGGACTGACCTCGGTGGAGCGGTAGTAGATGCTCTTGCCGTTTTTCAGGAAGCCGTTGAAGTCGGTGATGACGAAATTGCCTTTGGTGAGTTGGCGCGATGTGCCTTTGCTGATGGTATATAAATAAAGGTGGTAGTAGCCGTCGCGCTGGGCTTTCCAGATGAATTGGTCGGGGTTGTCGGGCAGGAAGTAGGCGGGACCTTGCGGCTCCACATATTGCTCGTCGCGGTCTTCGAAAATGGTTTGGATGAAGTTGCCCGTTGTGGCATCGTACTCGTTGAATTTCAGGTGGTTTTGTCCACGGTTCAACACACCGATATAAATGCGCTTGTTGTCGGGGTTCCAAGTGATGGCCGTGAGATATTGGTCAACAGGTTCGCCCGTTTTGACGACGATTTCCTTGCCTGTGGCGATGTTGT
>Ga0265298_10003592_pt1 | contig 20396 bp, 17 predicted proteins | sample AusTroGonzalo_MG_3_FD_193486 | JGI IMG/M metagenome (GOLD analysis project Ga0265298, IMG submission 193486) | Bovine rumen microbial communities from tropical cattle in Woodstock, Queensland, Australia - Gonzalo_01 | ecosystem: Host-associated > Mammals > Digestive system > Stomach > Rumen ... | reverse complement strand
CCGCTCAGATTGTAGATTCCCACACGACCTTCGTACTGATAGATCGTGCCGGAAACCAGCGGGATGCCACAGTGAACGCAGGCGTCATTAAGAAGATATCTTGCCTTGTAATTATCCGTGCAGTCGATGACGAGATCGTAACCGTCAATCAGTGAAACCACATTGTCAGCCTCAAGGCGTACATTTTCAGCTTCAAAATCAATGTCCCGGCTGATATTCCGAACCTTATCCTTTGCGGATGCCACTCTGGGACGCTTCAGATCCCTGCTGGTATGCAGCACCTGTGTCTGCAGATTTTTCAGTGCCACCTCATTTGCGTCCACCACCTTGATGGTTCCGACACCTGCTGCGGCAAGATACAGGATCACAGGTGAACCAAGGGCGCCTGCACCGGCCACTACCACCCTCGCAGCTTTGATCCGTTTCTGTCCCTTCACTCCGATCTCCCGAAGAAGGAGATGATTCTCAAAACGCTCAATCTCGTTATCATTTAATGTGACGGATTTCCGCCGGTCCTCCGGAATTATGCTTCCGGTTGTCTTTTCCTCCACCGGTGCACCTCCTGCTATGGCCGGAAGCAGCAGAAGTTCCTGCCCTTCTCCGATTTCTTCATCCCAGTGATGGACACTTGTCCGATCTTTTTCTCCCACATAGATCCGTATAAAACTTCTTAAAACTCCGTCTTCCTTATATAAAACCTTCTTTGCATCCGGGTATTCATCCGTAAGCCAGTCAAGGGCTTTTTTGATGGTGTTCTCCGGAACGGAGATTTTCGCATTTCGTCCGAAAAATCCCCGCAATGTTGCTGAAAGATAGACTTCCATTTTTGTTTCCTCCCAAATCCTGCCTTTCCATGGTGCCTTAGCAAAACGATCACTGACCGGTAAATACGATTTCCAAAATCTCTCCGGTCGCCTCATCCTTTATATATCCTCTTTTCTCATCACATTGTCCGCAAAATACGGAAACGATGAGATAAAACTGCCCCGGGATCATATATTCCCCGTCCTCTTCCGAAGGAACGGCGTTGCAGTCCGGATGGGAATGATAAACCCCGAGAACCGTAAGGCCTTCTTTTTCCGCTTCCTTTTCGATGCGGTACATTTCCAAAGGGTCAATGTTGAAATGAACTGCCGCCGAACTTTTATCCGAATGATTTGTCAGCGGACATACCTTCTGTATAAGATAAGAGCCTTCGCTTTCCCCGGGAAAGCCCACTTCCTCCGCCGGTATCTTTCCCAGCAGCACTCCGCAGCCCTCCTGCGGATACGCTTTCGTAACATGCTCGCTGATATGACGGAAAGCCGTGCTTTCGAATTTCACTTCCTGATTTCTGTATCTCATATATTTCATTTATTCCCCGGAGCCGGAACATCGTATTGCTTCCGTGAAATCGGCGATCAGATCCTCCGCATCCTCGATACCGACGCTGACCCGAACCGTATCTTCATATACCCCCGCAGCTTCCATTTCCTCTTTGCTGGTGTGCAGGTAAAGGGTGGATGCCGGGTGGATCACCAGCGTCCGAAGATCTCCGATGTTGCTGGCAATCAATGCATATTTCAGTGCATTGATGATCCGGAAAGCCTTTTCTTTGGAACCGGCCCTAAAGTTCAGGATCCCTCCGCCGAAGCCGTTCAGCTCTCTTTCCACATATTCGTGATACGGGTGATTTTCCAGGGTAAGGTAATTTACCTTAATGCCGGGAAGCTCATTCAGCGCATGCGCCAGCCTGTCCGCATTGGAACAGATCCGGTCCATTCTGAGTCCGAGAGTATCCGTTCCTATATAATTCAGAAACGCATTCATCGGCGCCATACAACACCCGAAGTTTTCCCAGATATCCGTCCTCAGCCGCACCAGAAAGGCAGCCTTTCCATACTTTTTAAACTCCGCAAGCGCAGTGTATTTCTCAAAATTCCAGGGGAACTTTCCACCATCCACGATGATCCCGCCGATGGCATTTCCACCGCCGTTCAGATACTTGGAAGTGGAATGGATCACCACATCCGCCCCAAGCGTAAGGGGCCGCGCGATGTAGGGAGTCGCCGTAGTGGAATCCACAAACAGTGCAATTCCCGCCCCATGCGCCACCTCCGCCAGTTTCGGAATGTCCAGCACCTTAAGCGCCGGATTGGAGATCAGTTCTCCGAAGATCACCCTGGTTTTCTCCGTGATCAGGGGACGTATCCCTTCTTCGGTCATCTCCTCCGCAAAAACCACCCGAATCCCAAGCTTTCCCAGATCGTGAAAGAGATCGATGGTTCCGCCGTATAGTCCCCGTCCTGCGATAATCTCGTCTCCGCTGCTACAGACCGCCAGCAGAGCTGTTGTGATCGCGGCCATTCCACTGCTGCAACAGACCGCGCCGGCACCGCCTTCCAGCTCCTTGATCCTCTGTTCAAATGCACTGATGGACGGGTTACCGATCCGTGTATAGGCATATCCCATGCTCTTATGCTGAAAGACCTTTTCCAGTTCCTCCATATTTTCATAACAAAATGCACTGACCTGCGAGATCGGAGGAAGTATTTCCCTCCCTGCTTGTTTACCTATGGATTTTCCATGAAGCAGTTTCGTATTGAATTGCATATCCCTGTCTCCTGAATGAAGATTGATTTAACGCTTATCACAAGCTCATCACCCGCGCAAAAATGCCCGGGAAGCTTACCAAAAGGTTCCCGGGCAAATGACTACAGCTGGAAAATCATGGATTACTCCGCCATTTCGAGATGAACGGACAAACGCCCGAACACCCCGGCCATGTGATATGCCCGGGAATATTGCATTCGACAACAATATGCACTGTTCAGTTCCTGCCAAAATGCTGTGTTCATGATCCGTCTCCGTTCCTCATATTTCTTATTTCAAAATCTTATGGAATGACAATATCACCATTTACCTACCGTGTCAATAGGTAATTTATAACAAAAAAAAAGAAATGTGTTTTCACACATCCCTTTTTTTCATCTGTTTCTTCTATCCGGTCTCTCCTTTTTACGATCACTTCGAAAAGAAGGTTCCCGCCTTCTTCAGAAGTTCCTCCGGATAGTAGATCTGATTTTCCGAGAGAATCCGGTACTCCCCGGACTCCTCATCGAAATGCACCACATCCACCCCGCAGTTCGGCTGCAGACCGTTGCCCCAGAACTTTCCCATATCCTCTTCCCCGCGGATATGCATGAGAAGCCCCTTATTGCAGACTCCGTGGGCGGAGATCAGGATACGCTCCGGATTTTCCGTGAAACTGATCCGGTTGATCAAATGACCGGTTGCACCCGGATCAGATTCTTCCGGTTCTTCCGGCTTATTTTCCCTGCACTCCACAACCTCCCGCAAAAAATCTGCAGTTCTCTTGCAGAGATCCGTCAGGCTCTCCATGGAAGGATCCATCGCCGCTCTCCGGTCATACTCTGCCGTATCCTTCTTAAAGTAGACAAAAGGCACATCCTCCCGGAGCAGTTCATCGATATACCTTCCCTCCTGATTTCCGAAGGCGAGTTCCTTTAGCCGTGAATCTGGGATGATCATCGGAATTTCCAACGGCGACAGTTCGGCACCCATTCCGATGGCCAACAAAGTTGTTTCGTAAGCCCGGGAAAGCGGACTGGAATATACCTCATCAAACCGAATCCCCATTTTCCTGAATGTAAGCCCGGTCTGCCTTGCCATTTCAACTCCCAGATCATCCAGGGGAATATTTGTACTCCCCTGAATCCGATATTCCTTATTCCATGTAGTTGTTCCGTGTCGGAGAATATAGATTTCCATGTAAAACACCTGCCAATTTGTCCATACAAAACTGAAAACCAGCCGCCGCATGAAATCTGAAAATCATGCGGCGGCTTTATTTTACAAATTCGTCCCTTCGGACAGTTTCTTATCCTTTGCATAGAGAATCCCGAATACCGCACCGGAGATGCCGCCGATGATGTGGGTGATATGAGATACATTATCATTTGCGGTAAATGCATCAACCAACTCACTGCCCAGATAGATCACGATGATCAGGATCATGGAAAGCGGAATCCCGCCGTCTTTCAGATTCACTGCGGAAGTTAAAATGATCATCATGAAAACCAGTCCGCTGGCACCGAGAAGCATGACCTTCGGGAAGAAGATCATTTGGAACACTGCAGTGAGCACACTGGAAATGATCATCATTTCCAGGAGATTCTTCTTACCGTAACGATTCTCCAACTGCGGCCCCAACAGAAGGAACAGCGTCATATTCGACACAAAGTGCGTCATGTTCGCGTGGCCCAGGGCGTGGCCCACAAGGCGGATCACCCAGAAGAAACTGAAGTTTGAGCGGTAAACCGAGAAAAGGTTCTCCGTGGTCCAACCGTTGGTAACATACCCGAGTCCCAGCGCCGCAAGAGAAAGCAGGGCAAAGGTAAGGGTTACCGGTGCATCATAACGGATCCGGAACCTGCCCTTAGGTTTCTCCTTTTCCGGTTGTGTCATTAAAGGATTTGTTGACATATGTTTGCTCCTTTTCGTTCTCTCCTTTTCGTTCCTCAGAATGGCAGCATATTGTCATTCTCCGCCGTTCACAAACTACTCCGCCTTCATAAAATACAGCCTCGACGCAAAGTCAGGCATGTGCCGCACCTCACCGGAATATCCGGTTCCGGAGAAGGCCTGGGCTACATGCACGCCGGCCTCCATCAGTGCGTCGCCGTACATTACGATATCCTCTGTCTCGCCGTCCATCTTTACCCTTCGGGCTATGGCATTATGCAGCAGGGAATCCGGCTTCACATGAATGGGAGCCTGGGTGTTGATGAGACTTCCGAAATCCTTTATATTATACGCTTTTTTCTCATTTTGGAAATGATATTTTGCCCCGGGCAGCAGTCCCTTCGCGAAGTAAACCTCCGTCTGGGTATTTGGCCTGGTAAGGAGTTGGAACAGAAGTCCCGCTGCCTTTTTCTTATCCGGAGAAACCACGGTCCACTCCGTTACATTTCCGGGACCGGGAGAAAGGAGACTGAAGCCTTCTCCTGCCGAAAGCCCCTGCCCTACGGACCTGCCCCGGTAGAAATCACCGAAGAAGAAGGTGTCTCGCCACTGCTTATAGATCGCGATCTGTACGGCAAGTTCTTCCTGTTCTTCCTTCTTCATATCGGAAATGTTGCACTCATAGCCCAGTACACCGAAGGCCGCCACATTGAACCTGGTGATCAGCGGAGTGCGCCGGAGGGTCTGGTGGTTCGGCACATCCGATACATGGGAGGCCACCGTACTGAGGGGATACCCATAGCTGTAGCCGGTCTGGATGGCCACCCTGGCCGCCGCATCACTGTCATCACTGGCCCAGATCTGCGGGAAATACGAGAGGATTCCCAGATCAAACCGGTTTCCGCCGGAAGCACAGCCCTCGAACAGGATCTTCGGGAAACGCTCCGTCAGCGTCTTCATGATCCGGTACAGTCCCAGCAGATAGCGGTGCGCCGTCTCTCCCTGCCTTTCCGGAGGAAGTTCCTTGCTGAAGACATCCGTCATGGTGCGGTTCATATCCCATTTTACATAGGATATCTTTGCCGACTTAAAGACCTTTGTCATGGCACTGATCACATGATCCTGCACTTCCTTACGGGTAAGGTCCAGAAACCGCTGGTTTCGTCCTTCGGAATGCAGATGTCCCGGGATATCCATGGCCCAGTCGGGATGCTCGCGGTAAAGGTTACTGTTTACGCTGATCATTTCCGGTTCCACCCAGAGACCGAATTCCATCCCCAGAGCCCGCACCTTGTCTGCGATCCCAGCAAGTCCGCCGGGAAGTTTCTTCAGATTTACCTCCCAGTCTCCCAGTGCCTTTGTATCATCCGTCCGGTCTCCGAACCAGCCGTCATCCATGACAAAAAGTTCGATTCCCATCTCCCGCCCGGCCTTTGCCAGAGCAAGAAGTTTTTTCTCATTGATCTTGAAATAAGACGCCTCCCAGCTGTTGAGAAGCACCGGACGCGGCTTGTCCCTCCAGCTTCCGCGAACAATATGTTTCCGTACGAAATGGTGCATGTGCTGACTCATTCCGTTAAAGCCTTCCTTTGAAAAGGTCATCACCGCTTCCGGCGCGGCAAAGCTTTCACCCGGAGCAAGCTGCCAGGAAAAGCCTTCCGGATTGATCCCGGTCATCACCCGCACTTTCCCGAAAGGACTTACCTCTGCCGCCTCCATATGATTTCCGCTGTAAACCAGATTAAATGCATAGACTGCGCCGTGATCTTCCGATGTATTCGGTGCCGAGATCATAAAGAAAGGATTCGCCCGGTGAGAAGACACGCCCGAAGTTGTACTGCTCACATGCTTTCCCGCAAGGAGCGGAATGTCGTGGCGGCACATTTCACGGATCCACGCCCCGCTGAAGGTGGACATCCGGTAAGATCCGGAATCCAGATCCATCATAAGGCTCATCAGACGTTCCACGGTCACTGTTTTCTTACTTTCATTTGAAAGAACCGCCGACCGGGTGATCACATCACAATCCGGGAAAACGGTGTAGTTAAGGGTGAGGGAAATGTCGTAGGAATGATCCGTCATGGTGATCCGGAGAGTCTGGGGGAGGATTCCTTTAGCCTCATTACCGGCTCCCTCATTTTCGGAAACCGTCTCCGTATACGCCGATGGCATCCCCGGAATCTCCACTGTTCCGCGGATCAGTTCCGCCTTTTCAAAAACAAAATCCGAGGTTCTCGAACCATCCGCATGGCGCACTACCACCGCCGGTTCCCGGAGGTCACCCTTTCCGGGCCAGCTCATTTCAAGCCGCATGTCCTCAAGTGTATACCGTTTCTCTTCATCATCATAAAGTGCCGTGGTTCCCGGCGCGAAGGCATGCCGCTCATCGAGCCCGGCAAAGCTCTCCTCCACCGTAATCCGCGCACCATAGTAAAGATGCTCCAACTGGCCGGTGGGAAGCACCCGGAAAGCATAGGTGGTATTCTTCGTATCCAGAATAAACAGTTCATTTTTAACATTTCGGATCATAACCTGCTCCTCCTTTAGGTCCATCATGCAGTCACATGCCGGTACATTTTACGAACATCCTCACTCATATTCTGAGGAACCAGCCGAATTTCCGGATTTTCCTTTGCGAAGACGCTGAACAGCTGGTGGGCAAACCCCTGCCCCATCCATTCAATATCCGAAAAATCAAGAATGACCTCCTCAAATTCCTGCAACCGGTTGCATAGCCGTTTTGCCTGCGACCGGCTAACAGGTGCCTTATCCAAAACCTCAACCATACGTATTTCCGTTTTGGAACTCCCACCATCGATCTCTTTTTTTTCTCGGGTAAAACTCATATAACTCCGTATCCTTCCTGAAATACACGGTTTCTCACTAGTTTAATTATATTAATCCTTAAACCCAAATCAAGGGTAATTCGTTTTAAAACAAAAGAAATTCGCCATAAATAATTTTATAACGAATTTCTCAAATATAAACATTCTAAGTCAAAATGAATCGACACTCACTCCGGCAGATGAATCTTCTCTTTATCCAGCAGTGTTCCGCCTTCGGTGATGAAATATTCATGGGTCTCCGAGCCGTCGTAACGGGTGAAAACAACATGCCAGAAAACTGCGGCATAGGTGAGGAATGTGGTGTCTACTGCCTTATAGGATTCTGCCGTCCATGTGTACCATTGCTGGTATTCGGAGACGATGGGGTAGGTATAACGACTTACGATCTCGTAGCGCGTGAAGTTACATTCATTCTCCGCTGCAGGAGATATCTCGCTTTCCCATTCTCCGTAGATCAGACTCTGCCGCTGCTCTTCCGTCAGCTGGCGGGAAGCATTTTTCACTACAGCTTCCGACGGTCCGGCATAGTAGTCCGTGGGTACCGGCTTTACGATTCCCACCTCTGCGTCAGCGCTCTCACGGACAAGCGAGCCCGGCAGCACAAAAGCCGTAGCAACAGTTGCTACGGTGATCAGCAGGAATAAACCGGATAATATATGTGTCCTCAGAGGGTGTTTCATAACACATTTCCCTTTCATGATGAAAATGGCATTCTACTCCGCCATATCGCTCTTCAGCGTCACTGTAATTTCCGTCCCTTCTCCGGGAGTACTCTTCAGGTCGATCTTCGCCTCGTGGCGTTCCAGGATCACCGCCACAAGGGACATTCCCAGTCCGGCGCCGCCTGCAGCACGGGTTCTGGATTTATCCACCATATAGAATTCATCAAAAATCTTCTTCTGGTACTCTTCGGAAATGCCGATACCGTGGTCGCGCACGGTGAAAATGTAGGCGCTGCTCCCCTCATCCTTTTCCCCGAGAAACTCCACCTCACTCCCCGCTTTCGACGCTTTCCTTGCATTGTCGATCAAGTTGATAAACACGGTCTTCAGCAGTTCAATATCCCCTTCAAGGACGGCCGGCGTTACATCTACCCTTAATTCCACATCCGAAGATTTCATCAGGGGTCCCATACTGGTTGCCACCTGGGAAGCCATCACCTCTGCGGCAAAGGGCTTGCTGTCAATGGGGTGATCCTTCAGATAAAGCAGGTCGAACAGCTTCATCGACATCGATTCCAGCCGCTTACCCTCCGAGAAAATATAGGAAAGGGCGGTCTCCTGCTCCTCCCGGGAAAGGTCCATGGACCTGAGGGTATCCGAATAGCCGATGATACTGGTCATGGGCGTCTTGATCTCATGGGTGAAATCCGCCACAAACTGCTCCCGCCTGTGGATCATGTCATTCAGCTCATCCACATGCTCCTCCACGGAATCCGCCATGGAATTGAACCGGTTCGCCAGATGTCCCACCTCATCTCCGGTATGAATACCGGACCGGGTGCTGTAATCCCCATTGGCGAAGGCGTCCGTGGTTTTGGAAAGATCCTCCAGCGGACGAGTCAGCAGTCTGGAGAGGATAAGAAGGATCAGCGTCGCGATGGCCAGCAGCACCAGGGTGATCCACTGATAATCCCGGATACTCTGATCGATGAGTTTTTTCTGCTCGGAAATGTCCCGCCTGGTCACTATATTCAGCGCTTTTCCATCCACCCGCGAATCCGTTGCAACATAGAGGAAAAGCGAGCCCTCCTCATCCCGAAGCAGGTAATTCTTATGATTGTTTTCCGGGAAGACGTAGAGTTCCTCCAGGGGATCCTTCACTTCCTGTTCTTTATTTTCCGTGGAAATGTTCTGCCCGGCGTTCCCCTCCGGATCAACCACTTTTTCCGCGCCGTCACTGACATAAATATATTTCCCTCCATAGCGGATCAGCAGTGCCTCCTCACCGGAAAGCATGCCGCTGAACACGGCCCGTCCGATTTCCGGAAGACTCTCGGAGAGATTGTAGCCGGAGGTATTTACCACATCCAGAAGGGAATATTCCACAGAGGACTGCACCAGGTTATTCTCCGTGATGGCGGATTTAATCTCGGTATCCATGGTAAGTTTCACGCTTCTCTGCATCAGAAGAAATCCCACGATGCCTGTCGTGAGGGAAAGCAGAAGTAGATTGATTAAAATGACTTTGTAGCGAAACTTCATGGATCCACCTATAAGACCGGGGGATTCTTCGCCGCTGCTTCGCAGACGGCTCAGAATGACATCAACCGGTCACCATATACTCTAACTATAAGTATTTGGGTTCATCTGTCCGATTTACTGCTCTACCAGCCGGTACCCTGTATTATAAACAGACTTGAGACAGTCCTTTAAGCCCAGCTTCCGACGGAGCCGCTGCACATGGATATCCAGCGTCCTGGTATCCCCCATCCAGTCTGTCTCCCAGACAGATTCATAAAGCCGCTCCCGGTACAGCGTGATATTCAGATTCCGGACAAACATCAGGAGCAGTTCAAACTCCTTTGGCGTAAGCTCTATAAGCTCCTCCCCCTTCATCACACTGCGGTTCTCCGTATCCAGGGTAAGGTCCCGGAAATGCAGCACAGTCTCGGTCTTGTGGAACCTTCGGAGCACGATATTGATCCGTGCCAGAAGCTCCACCACCTCGAAAGGCTTCACCAGATAATCCTCCGCTCCGGAGGTCAGCCCCTTCATCCGGTCATCCAGCGAGGCCTTCGCCGTGATAAAGATCACCGGAATCCCCATGGGCCGGATATATTCCATCAGTTCATAGCCGTTGATCTCCGGCAGCATGATATCCAGCAGGATCAGGTCGTAGGTATGATCCTCCAGAAGATCCGCCGCTGCCTTCCCGTCATAAACCGCCGTACACTGGTAACCTGCCTTGGTGAGATTCAGCCGGATCAGATCCGAGATCGGCCGCTCATCCTCAACGATCAGAATTTTGATCATTTTATACCCCCTTGAAGATACATTTTCACCTTTACGTCATCGGATTTTCGATTCCGCAGAAAAACGCAAAATTACCGTATCATGAAAATGTATCTGAAATGTAACATTTGCATTGTACCACCTTCCCCCCTACAATTCTATTGAAAGTTCTCTCTTCACGGAGTATTGTAGAGGAAATGCTTCTCACCCGAAAGGAGAAACCATGCAGAACTTAGACCGGCTTTTGCAACAGAATGACCACAGGCCCTACCCCGCCTACAAGGCGCTGAAGGGGCGATACCGTTTTCCGCAGTATACTCTTTCCATTGACCATGTGCAGGGGGATCCCTTTGCGGCACCTTCCTCCCTCAGTCTCCGGATTGAGAAGGATAAGCACGGATTCCCTTCGGAGTATTACACCCTTCCTCATCGGCGGATCATGCTGCAGGACCTTCTGCTCCGCAATTTTCATCGGGAACTCGGGAAATGCACCCGCAAGGCAAAGGGGTCCGGCAAAAGCGGTACGCTTTCCGTGAGTCAGTGCGGTCAGGAAGTGCTGGAGAGATCGGCACTTTCCATCGAGCCCTCCACCGGTACCATCACAGTCCGTTTCTCTGCAGGTTTTCCCGCTGCAGGCCGTACGACGCTGGCCATGGAACTGAAGAAAATGCTTTTTGATTTTGTTCCCGAAGCGGTGGAACACAGCCTTCTCTCCCGGGCAGTACCGAAGGGGACACTGGAGAAATGGATCTCTCTTTCCGATGACCAGAAAGCCATCCGTGATGAACTTCCGGAAATGGACCTTGTGGCATTCATCGCGGACGGCGCTATCCTTCCCCGGAAAAGCGGTGTGGACGACAGCCCCATGGCATCAGCCGTTCCTTTTGAAAGCCCGGCAGAAGACCGGGTAACCTTAAAACTCCCCAATGACCGGACCATCACCGGTCTCGGGATAAAACGCGGCATCACTCTCATTGTCGGCGGTGGATACCACGGCAAGTCCACCCTTCTTCAAGCCATCGAACGGGGTGTATATAACCATATTCCGGGAGACGGAAGGGAATATGTAGTGACGGAAGATACCGCCATGAAGATCCGGTCCGAAGACGGAAGAAGTGTGAAGAAACTGGATATCAGTGCGTTTATCCGTAATCTTCCCAACGGAAAGGATACGGTTTCCTTCTCGACAGAGGACGCCAGCGGAAGCACCTCCCAGGCCTCCAATACCGTAGAGGCAGTTCTTTCCGGCAGCCGCACTCTGCTGATCGACGAAGATACCAGCGCCACAAATTTCATGGTACGCGACGCCCTCATGCAGTCCGTGATCCACCCGGAGCAGGAACCCATCGTGCCCTTCCTCGGGCGCATGCGTGAACTTTTCGAAGACGGGGGCATTTCCACCATTCTTGTGGCCGGAAGCTCCGGAGCCTTTTTCCATGTGGCTGACCGGATCCTGCAGATGAAGGAATATAAGCCGCTGGACATCACAGAGATTGCAAAGAAAGCCGCTGCTACCGTGCCGGAAACCGATGTACGGATTTCTGTACCCTCATCACAACCCAAAGAAACGCCGGCCTCCTCTGCAGATGAACGAAAAATAACCGTAATAAAGGACTCCCGTGTCCCCATCCGAAATGAAGCGCTTCTCGACACCCGTCGGGTAAAGGTCCGGGGTTCCGGGACAGACAGCATTTCCCTGAATCACGAATCCGTGGAGCTTCGTTTCGTGGAACAGGTTGTGGACCACGAACAGGCAAATCTCCTGGGCATGCTGCTCCGTACGCTGGAAGATGACTTCTTCGACGGACGAACACTCCTCTCTGCCTGCGTAGAGCGGCTATTTCAGTCCCTTCAGAAACAGGGATTTTCCGCTATCCACGGAGACACCATCCCCGGGAACCTTGCGATGGTAAGAAAACAGGAACTCTATGCCATGGTGAACCGCTACCGGGCACTGAAACTGAAATAATCCAAAAAAAACTTCCAAATCCCATTAATTCACATGAGATTTGGAAGTTTTTCGTATTAGTATTTTTTCCAAATCTATCATTATTACCTATGATTTGGAAATTTTTCTCTGTCATTCCACCACCCGGAAGTCAAGACTTCCTTCCTCGCACTTATCCGTTGTCTCAATAACGAAGTAAACCTTTCCTTCTTTGAACCTTTTTTTCGTCGGTTCGATCTGCTCTCCTGCCTTGAGGGAGAACCATTCGGTCTTTTTTCCGGCATCATCGTAGTACACCACAAGACTTCCTTTGTCCAGTTTTCCCGAATATTCGATCCCGCTTCCTTCGCTGTTTCCGCATTCCAGCGTAAAGGCCATGGCCCCGTCAAAAGAACCGAAGCTGAGGAACGCTGAATCGGAAGTATTCGAATGCGCGCAGGATGAAGCGACAAAGTGGGTGGTATAAGGGTTGCAGGCAGAAAGGCCGAGAGCCAGGGCCGCGAGCAGTATGATAAAAAATGTCTTCTTTTTCACCTTTGTATTTTCCTCGACAAAACATATTTCAGGATCCTTGCCATGCGCAAAGCGCTATCGCTCTTTCGGTCAGTTCAGGATGACAGACTGTCATTCTGACGAGCGCAGCGAGGAAGAATCCCCTCACTTAGTCAGGTAATCCTTCGCTCAACTCATGGATGACAGGCTGTCATTCTGACGAGCGCAGCGAGGAAGAATCCCCTCACTTAGTCTGTTATCCTCAGAACTCCGTAACATCCGCCCGGCTCATGCGACGTCCCTTGGAAATGATCATCGGCACCATAACCGTGAGATTCGCGATAAAAAAGCAGATCAGCCCCAGCATAGAGAAGTACGGCAGGTACCGTCCTTCGGGAATGTAATAAAGTTCATTCAGCAAAAATGTAGTGAGTGCCGCAACTCCCACACCGATCACCACCGCGATGAAATCCATCAGGAGCAGCTCGCCCGTGGTCTTCCGGATGATCCTCCCCTTGGAAAGTCCCAGCGCCCGGTAGACACCAAATTCATAGGTCCGTCGGATATACTGTCCGTTCACCACAGAGTTCACGGTAACCGCAAGGATGATTGAAAGAAGTACCGCTCCGGCGATCATAACGAGGTACAGTGGCCGGATCTCCTTCTTCAGATAGTTCCTGAGCAGGTCATCCATTTTGACCTTTCTCCCCCCGATCTTCTCCGCAAGGTAGCTGTGAAGTTCCTCGCCCTCCATTTCCTCACTGTAGACATAGGCTCTTGCCCGGTTTGTGCCGGTTTCCGCGATATAAAAGGTTGCATAGAGATCTTCATCGATCAGCGCATCCAGGGTAAAGGCCCGGGACAGCGAACGCTCCACAGTACCGTCCACGGTATCCCCAAGATTGAGTTTCCGGTTTCTCGCCAGTGCCTTTCCGACGATCACACTGCCCTCATGAATCCCCGAAAGATCCGCATGCAGTCCCAGAAATTCAAAGACTTCCTTTAATTCCTCAGGTGAATTAAAGACGTAACTCTGTGCTCCGATCTCAAAGCCGAGGGTGGAATTCCAGGAAAGACCGCCGAAACCGAGTCCCGTGCGATACAGGATATGGAGTTTCGGATCCGCCTCTATCTCCTCACACACCGCGTTAAAATCCCTGTCTTCTACATCGGTGGGAAGCAGGTTCAGCAGTACGATCTTGTCGTCCACCCGGCTGCCCTCTTCCCAGTACCAGTCCATGCTCTGGATGAAATTTCCCGCGATGAACATACCGATGGTGAAGAAGAGCATGAAAATGATCAGCGCTGCGCGGCCTTTATTATTTTTTATATAGTAAAACGCAGATAGCGGTTTCATTTTTCCCTCCCTACGATACCTTGCTCACCATGCCGTCCCACATTTCCACGGTCAGGTCCACATCCGACAGGATGGAACGGTCATGGGTCACCACCAGCACCAGCCGGTCCTTCGAGTATTCCTTAAGGATCTTCATCACATTAAATGCATTCTCATGGTCAAGAGAGGCTGTGGGCTCGTCGGCGAAGATCACCTTCGGATCATTGATCATCGCCCGGGCGATGGCCACTCTCTGGCACTGTCCGCCGGAGAGCTTCGCCGGCCGCTTGCCGAATTCCCGCTCGGAAAGACCCAGTTTCTTCAGGAAATTCTTCGCCCGCTCTTCCGTCTCCTTACCGCGTCCCGTAGCCGCCACCAGCACATTATCCAGGGCCGTCATATAGGGAACCAGGTAATGCTTCTGGAAGACAAAGCCGAACTCCTTCCGCCGAAGTTCCTCTCTCTCATGGTCGGAACTCTCCGTCACCTCCGCGCCGTTATACAGCACGCTGCCCTCTGTGGGCTTTTTCAGCGTGGAAATGCAGTACATCAGCGTACTCTTCCCGCTGCCCGAAGGCCCGATGATCCCCACCAGCCCGGTGTCCGGGAGCGAAAGATCGAAGCCGCCCAGGGCGTACATTTTCTCATCCGTATCGGAATCGTAGATCATGCTGATATTCTTTATCTCAAACATTGTTAATCCTCCATAAGATCAATGGTGCGAATTCGGAAAACCGTAACCAGTATTGGGATCTGAAGCACTCCCACCACTGCCGCATAGGCAGCCAGGATGGAAATGATATGCTGCGGATACCACCATGCGGAAAGCAGTCCCGCGGGCCGGATCAGCGTTGCGTCCAGCACCGCCATGGTGACTATCGCGCTTAACGCTCCGAGAAGTACTCCCACGCCGAACATGATCCCCATTTCCCGCATGATCATGCCGTAAATCTCTTTCTTTGAATAACCGATGGACGCGTAGAGGCAATACTCATTTACCCGGTTCCGCATGAAGGAGACATAAGCCACAAGTACGGATATCGCAAGGAAAATGATGACCACAAGCAGGATCACGCTGTTTACACTGTCCATCACATCCTCTACATCCTCTTTGAAAGATTCACGGTTATGCACCGCGTCATCCACCGAATCCAGTGCATTTAACTTAAGGCCAATCTGATCCGCAATCTTACTGAAATCCGAATGTGCCTCATCCGTAAGGATCGTGATGTACCAGCCGGTATTGTTGTAGCCGTTGGGAGTCCCGATACAGACCATTTCCGGGGAGGATATGACACCCACCACCTTAAAGGTCTTTCCGTACATGTTCTCGAAAAACCAGTCCCCCACAGAGAAGGACGCGTTCTTCATGATCACGCTGTCGCAGAGGATCTCGCCGTCACCCTTCGGCATTTCTCCTTCGATCAGTTCCGCGTTGAAATGTTCCAGGAATTCAGGGATCTTCTCCGGCTCCACCAGCGGGAAAGAAAAACCGGTACTGCCGAAGACCGCCGAATAGCGTGCATTCAGCACCTGGTTGTAATACGCGTCCCGGATTCCGTCCGTCTGCTTCAGCCTGTTCATCAGTTCATTTCGACTCTCCGCAGTGGCCTTGCCGTAACCTCCATCCGGGTAATCCTCCGCATTCACCCCCAGCGTCTCCGCCGTGACGGCAAGATAGGTCACCTTTTTTGGCATTTCCAGATAGATCGGCTTGAAACTCTCCCCCGTCACCATCAAAAGGTAGTTCACCACATACATCGCCATAAAGGTCAGCGCCAGGGCGATGATCAGCACGAAGCAGGTTCTCTTGTTGTTCCGTATGTATTTCGAAGCGGATAAACCGGACTTCATAACGCCTCACTCCTCCTCATCTCAGTGTAGTTAAAATGTACCACTCCCTCAGGCATAAAAAAAGTGACCGCGGTCATATCTTCCCGAAAGAAGGGTATGACTGCGGTCATACTTTAATGCAGGCCGGTCTCTTAATCCCCGGAATTCTCCGCTTCATAGATCAGTTCCCCGAGGGTCTGATACAGATGATCCGGTTCTACCGGTTTGGAAAGGTGTGCATTCATTCCTGCCTGAAGCGATCTCTGCACATCTTCATCAAAGGCATTGGCCGTAAGCGCGATAATGGGAATCTTCTTTGCATCCGCTCTTTCCAGCGCACGAATAGCCACAGTTGCTTCAAGTCCGTCCATAACCGGCATTCGAATATCCATCAGAATTGCCGCATAGGTTCCCGGCGCACTCTGATCAAACATCTCCACGGCGATCTTACCGTTCTCGGCATGATCCGATTCCACCTCTTCCATTTCCAGAACATCCATGATGATCTCGGCGTTCATTTCAATGTCCTCAGCGACAAGAACCCGCCGTCCCGCCAGGTCTGCCCGTTTCTTCTCCTTACTGAAATCCATATGGTTGCGATGCGCCGCTCTTTCGAATTCCGCGATCACATTTGAGGCAAAAAGCGGCTTGGCGATGAATCCATCCACTCCGTTTGCAAGCGCCTTATCCATGATCTCATCCCAGTTATAGGCGGTAAGGATGATGATGGTCGTCTCATTATCGTAACGCTCCCGGATCTCCTTTGCCGTATCCACGCCATCCTTATCCGGCATTTTCCAGTCCAAAAGTACCAGATTATAGGGTTCCTGCTTCAAATGCTGTACCTCCAGCATTCTCAAGGCATCATCGGCATTCATGCTGACATCTGCCCGGATCCCGGCTTCATCCAGCACCATTCTCGCATGCTCGGCCGGGATCGCCTCGTCATCGACGATCAGAACCCTGAGATGATTCGGGTCCAGAGTGCCTTCTCCGAACATATCCCGGCGGAGAGAATTCCTGAGGGTAACCACAACCGTAAACTCAGTTCCCACACCTTTTTCCGAGTCCACACTGATCGTGCCGTTCATCATCTCGACGATATTTTTGGTGATCGCCATACCGAGACCGGTACTTCCGTATTTACTCTTTGTACTTCCATCCTCCTGGGAGAAGGGCTCAAATATCCTCGGGATATACTCTTTATTCATCCCGATACCCGTATCCTTGATACAGAACTTAAGCGTAGACTGGTCTTCAAACTCTGCCGTCTTTTCCACCGTCATGGTGATATTTCCCGGCGCATCGGTGAATTTCACCGCATTGGAAAGGATATTGATGATCACTTCCTTGAGCTTCATATCGTCACCGATATAGAAGTCTTCCACCCGGCTTAAGATCCGGCACTCATAGTGAAGCCCCTTATCGGAACACTGTGACGACACCATGGTATTGATCTGTTCCAGCATGGCGCTGAAAGAAAATTCTTCTTTCTTCAGCACCATACGACCGGACTCAATGCGGCTCATATCCAGGATGTCATTGATCAGTGCCAGAAGATGACGGGCACTTCCGCCGATCTTCTCCAGATAATCCCGGGTCTCCTTCGATATCGTCTCATCATGCAGGGCAAGGGTATCCAGTCCGATGATCGCATTCATCGGTGTCCGGATCTCATGGCTCATGTTGGAAAGGAACGCTGTCTTTGCCTTGTTCGCTTCCTCCGCCAGAGTCAACGCCTCAACCAGGGCATCATTTTTCGCCATGGTCTCACGCATTTCCGCATCGATCTCCGTAAAGCCGAGTCCGATAGCATGAACCATATGGTCATCACGTTCCTCCGCGCGGCGGACACCTGCCACACGGATCATTTCATAATATTCATGATCTCCGTTCTTCGCCAGATAACGGTAAGCTATGATCGGCTCGGTATTCAGCCGTTCCCTTATATTATTGGGGTCGGTAAACTCGAAAAATCCTTCCCGGTACATTTCCGTAACATAATTCTCTGCGTACCAGTTCACCCTCTCCAGATAAGTGAAATGCACTCCCGGAGGGGTCAGATTCGGATCTCCGGGATCATTGCGGTAGCATACGCCGTCATTTTCATCCAGATCTATGTAGTAGACCGACCGATAGTCCGCGGCCATCGCCGTGATCATCCGGTCTGCCTGTGATTTTGCCCGGGTATCCGTCACATCGGTACAGACGCCGAGTATACACGGCCGCCCGGCAGCGTCGATAAATTTAAGTTTCGTCGTCTGCAACTGCCTTTGTGATCCCCTGGCATCCAGCACATCCTCTAAGTATACGATCGGCTCATCTACGGAAAGCGCTCTCTTATCCGTCTCTTTAAAATGTGCCGCCGTTTCGGGATCGAAGAGCTGCTCGTCCGTAAGGCCTGCCACCTCTTCGGTATTATTTAATTGTGCATACGCTGCAAAGGCCTGATTGCATGCCAGATAAACTCCTGTTCCCGCATCTTTGGAGAAACTCATGGCCGGCATGTTATCCAGAAGTGCGCTGAGGGATTTATTCTGCATTGTCAGCTGTTCTGTCAGTTCATTCAGCTCCGTGATGTACTTTTTCTGATGTGACGAAACGCTGCTGAAGGTCCTTGTCAGTTTTCCGATCTCATCGTCTCCGTCATAACTGAGAGTATGATCATAATTGCCTTCATTGATCTGCTCTGCCACCACCGTAAGATCCCTGAGGGGCTTCGTGATTCTTCCGGTAAACCGCAAGATAAAGACGATGAACACAGCAAGCAAAAGCAGGAAGGAAATGATGATCGTATTGATCCATATACGCATTCCCGCATTGATCTCTTTTACCGGAACCGAAACATTTAAGATGTCCCCGTTGACAAGCGGAAGACTGAAAGCCATCTTATCCACGCCCTCATAACTGTAGTGGATGACATCCTCCCTGTTCGTGATCCCCTCCGGAATATCCGGGAGTTTATCCATCGTTGTTACATCCATCTTCGGATGATATACGATATTTCCCTCTTCGTCATTGACAAAAGCATAGCCGTTATCATACAGCTTGATGTTATTCACCAGCTCTGCCATGTAGGTGTAATCCAGTTCGATACCGATCACTCCGACAAACCGTCCGTCCAGATACACCGGGGTATTGTAGGAGATCACCTTCGCATCCAGATTATCCGTGATGTACGGCGGAAGCCACACGGACTTTCCCGTAGCCTTCGGTACGGTAAACCAGACCAGCTTAGATGTGTCCTCCGTATCGTACATGGTAATGTCCGTTACTTCATGTTCCTTGAAGCCTTCACCGGGAGTATTGACAAACCAGAAGCCCTTCACCTCAGAAGATACTGTCGGATCGATCCGGTAGTAATAGGTCATGATTCCGTTTGTATTCGTCAGTATCTTTTTGAAAAAACCACTGATCCGGTCAAGATGCTCCTGCAGTTTCCGGTCTTCGAGTCCGTCCAGATCCTCCTCGACATAGGTCAGTATCGTCTGAACATCCTTTTCAACACCGACAAGATTTGCATCAAGATTCTTCTGACCTACCTCGCAAAGAAGTCTCAGCATCTGCCGTGAACTGTTCTGATTGATATTTCTTATCGCGACCACGCCAAATACCGCGGCAATGATCATGGTAATAACGATCGCGCCTATGGTAACCGCTGAAATCTTTGTTTTGATCGAATGCATATCTCCACCCCTTCCGTCTGTTCATCTTCATTTGCCCGATGATATGCAGTTTAGCGCCGTCCTTACACGCCCGTCACCCTTTCAGGGCGATGGCAAGCTTCACCCGGTCATGGATCCCGGTTTTATCATATATACTGGAAATGTAATTCTTCACGGTCCCCTCGGATATATACAGCCGGTCAGCGATCTGCCGGTTGGAGAGTCCTTCAACAATAAGGGTACAAATCTCCTTCTCCCGGTCGGTCAGGGGCTCCAGCGGTGTTATTCTGTCTGCGTTTTGAGAAATGCTCTGCTTTGCCGCTCCACTCTCTTCCGTATTTTCCGCATTCCCCGCTGCTCCTCCGGTCATGGCCGTTCTCTGGTTCACTAATGCGGTGAGCCGCTGCATCACCTTCTGATCCAGCACCGTACTCCCTCCCATGATCTGACGGACTGCCCCGAGGATCGCGTCCTTCCCGCTGTCTTTAAGAAGATATCCGTCCGCTCCGCGGCTGATGGCATCCGTGATATTCCGGTCATCGTAAAATGTAGTCAGTACCAGGATTTTTACCTCCGGATACAGCTTCTTCATCTCACCGATCAGCTCGATCCCGCCCATTCCGGTCATATTCAGATCCACCAGCGCCATATCCGGCTGCTCTTTTGAAAGCAGCTCCAGCGCCTCCACGCCGTCGTGGGCCTTTCCCGTGATCTCGTGATCATTCAGGGATAAAATGATCTCGAGACTGTCCAGAAGCATGGTTTCGTCGTCTACCAGGAGGATTTTGCTCATCTTACCACTCTCTTTCTGTTATCTTTGTCATTCTGCGGCTGTGTCCACCACCGGCAGTTCCACCA
>Ga0265298_10003591_pt1 | contig 20404 bp, 17 predicted proteins | sample AusTroGonzalo_MG_3_FD_193486 | JGI IMG/M metagenome (GOLD analysis project Ga0265298, IMG submission 193486) | Bovine rumen microbial communities from tropical cattle in Woodstock, Queensland, Australia - Gonzalo_01 | ecosystem: Host-associated > Mammals > Digestive system > Stomach > Rumen ... | reverse complement strand
GTTTGAACAATCTCTCCCATGCTGGGAGCTCGGTTATCTGGTGCATGTTTCTTCTCCATTGTCTGGAATCTGCCTTTGAAGGGCCTGCTCATTATACCCTTTGAACCCTTATCTCGCAAGAATCAGAAGGCGATCATTCACGGCTGAAACATTGCGCGAAGTGGTGGTCGCGCTGTCGCTGGACTCCGGTGATTTCTCGTGCAATATGCGCTCCATCAATCAGCGGATCAAGCTTGATTCCTCAAACTTCTCGTGTGTCCCAGATGACAGCAGCGGAGAATCAGGACGATTCTGTTGGAGAAGTGATCCGATATACGCTGGATGAGCTGTATGATAAGAAACGAATTCACGCGCAAGGAGATAGTACAGGATGATATCTCAGATCAGGAGATTTGCAGTCGTTTCAGACATCAATGGTAACCTTCCAGCGCTGAATTCGGTACTCGATGACGCAAAAAAACCGTGGGATTAACGAGTTTAAACTGAATCGAACTGGAGACAAAGAAAAACTGATGATTGAATTTAGAAAGTTTACGGATTTTCCGAGAGGAACCATGTACGACATATTGTGCGATGCCTATTCCTATGATGATCGGAATAAAGTCATTTGGGATAGCAGCTGGAAGGAATCGGATGATTTCTTTTACGATCATCCGGATATTGCTGACAAATACGGGCTGGTTACCTGTTTGGACGGAGAACCGATAGGATTTGTCACCTGGGATCCGCGTAATCGACCTGAATATGTTGAAATCGGACATAACGGAATCAGAGAACAGCATAAGAGACAGGGATATGGATACATGCAGCTCGAAGAAGCCCTTCGCAGAATCAAGGAATACGAGGGATTGAAAAGGATAATTGTCTGTACTAACAATAATTTGGCTGCGCCAAAGAATTATGAGTCGGTTGGTTTTCGGTTGTATGACAGGAAAACGAATGAGACTGAAAGCGCCTATACAGGCGATTACCTGTATTATGAGATTGTGCTTTGAACAGGGCTGGAAAGAATCATTTCAAGTTCAATCTCATGCTTCAAAGGAATACCGTTCATGCCGATCAGCGGGATTTCAGGTTTGATCTGCCTGGCCTGAACAAGCGCATTACAGGAAAGCCGGGACATATTAAATCGATTGCCGTTTTCTGCCCTCCGACAGTAAATCGTGACGGTGAAGAAAATTCAGGCTATATGGCAATATGGTCAAGCAGCCATTTTGCAACACCATCTTCTTCGTTGCTTCCGATTACCCCGGTTGCAGCAGCTTTCAGTTCAGCTACAGCATTCGCCACCGCATAACATTCATCTGAAATTTCAAACATCGGAATATCGTTCACAGCATCTCCGAAGGAAATAATCCGGCTGCATCCCCACATTTTCTTCAGCTTCAGGATCGCGTTTGCTTTGGATGCCATTACAGGCATAATTTCACACCAGTATTCGGGACGGTACAATTCTTGCTGCAGCGTGCATCGGAAATGGCTGTTGTTGGAAAACAACTCAAAAATCGGCTGTAATTCATCCTTTTCACCGATGCACGTGTAATAAAATATGTCGCCCTGATACAGTGCATCAGTATCCTGAACAGCCCGAAATCGCCTGTCTCCCTGTCTGCTGGAAAGATACCTGCGAATACCGTCGTTTTCATGCTGCGGAATCCAGGAAACTTTTTCATCCCCATTGATAAATGAATAAACAAGAGGACTGATCCGGTGCTGATTCAGGCTCTCTCTCACTGTGCTTCTTTCCTCATCCGTAAATCCCTCACGGGAAAGAATCTCCCCGGTGGATGGCTGAAAAATGAACGCGCCATTATAGGCAATGACCGGGATTTTCGTGCTCAGACCTTCGGTGACCTTGGATGCGGATACCAGAGATCTGGCTGTCGCATAGGTAAACAGCAGTCCTTTGTCGATCAATTCGTTAATGACCCGGGCACTGAACGGGCTGATCCGATCCTGCCTGTTCAGCAATGTGCCGTCAAGATCTGTGACATACAACTCGTTCAAAATTCGGCACCTCTTCTGCTTACGGAATACGAACCGGCCGAAAGCGGCCGAAAAAAACATGTTGTGGCTGGTTGAGGTCATTATATCAGACAACGGAGGAGAAAACAATTTCAGGAATGACGGGGATTCACAGTAACCCGGTTCCGCCGGCTTTTGCCGTACCCGCTTGCGAAGGCTTTACAACAGACGGTTCGATATGATATCCTGCAGCGGAGAAGTGGAAAGGACTGACAAATTGTTTTTTCGAAACGTATATATGTACGGGAACATTTTTTGCTTCCGCAAATCAATAAAAGGAGATGTATAAAAATGAAAAAAATCGTTGCCTTGATTCTGGCTGCCGCAATGCTGCTTCTGGTATTGGTATGCGGGGCATACGCGGAAGACGGGACGGAGAATTCCGTTGCGCAGATTACCGGAAAAATCGACGACGGGGCCTATGTGCTTTCTCTGAAGACGGATCCGAAGGATCCGGGCGAATGGCGCGCGGATGAGATGGCGCAGGATGATTCGGTGGTGAAGCTGGCTTCCTCCGGCGTGGAAAACGGCGTGTTTACTGCCCGGTATGAACCGACGGGGGACGGGGAAGTTACTGTATCCCTGCGTCATATCACTGAGCACAATACCTGCAATGAAATGCATACCTTTGACCTGCTGGTCAGGGACGGAAAGGTGCAGGAGGAGACGGGCGGGTCATATCTGGCCACAGCACCGGATGATGTGCTGGATCCGGTGCTCTCCGGGAAATGGCTGGAAAAAGATACCCAGTTCACTGTGCTGAACGCGACAAAGAAAGACGGAGACGGATGGGACGTGGAGATCATGTCACCGGTTTCCCACGGGGCATGGCTGATCCGGGCGACGGCATACCAGGATTGCGAATACGAAGGACTTGTCTACGCAGACGGGGTCAGATATGACCTGACAACGGACGGAGAGCCTGCGGAAAAGGAAGCGGCAGACGGCCTCTGGGGCACGCTGAGCTTCGGCGGCACGGCGGACAATATACAGCTGGTCTGGTATGACATGGAGATGTCTGAAAACGGTGAGACCGTGACGTTCGAAAAAGCCGATACATGAATGTTGTGCGCTGCTTGAGGATGCGGATGATACGCGGGCGGTTTTACTGAACTGCTCCGGCAACGGAGTGAATACTGACCGGGAAGGTGAAATAGAGACCCGGAAGGGGATGTTTTTCTGTTTAAGCGTTTTCACAAGGTTCTGAAAGGCAGGCCGGCTGTTGTCGAGATCTTGTTTTCCTATGCCCAGATTGTGCTCGGAGCACTGATCGGCGGTGCGGCCTATCCTCTTTTCCTGACGCCGAACCGGATAGCCCCCGGCGGGATCACGGGCATTGCCACGATTCTGAACCATTTGACGCAGTGGCCGGTCGGCGTTGTGTCGCTGGTCCTGAATATTCCTTTATTTCTGATTGGCTATCGGGCCATGGGCAGAATCTTTACGCTCCGCAGCCTGGTGGCGACCATCCTGTTTTCTTTGTTTATCGATGTTCTGCCGCTGCAGCCTCTGACGGAAGACCCGCTGCTGGGCACGCTATACGGCGGTGTGCTGCTGGGCGCCGGGCTGGGGCTGATTATGCGCGGCGGGGCTACCACCGGCGGTTCCGATATGATTGCCCGCATGGTACACCGACGCTTTCAGTATGTTTCTGTCGGTTCTTTTCTTTTCGCGATTGACTGCGCGGTTGTCATTGCCGCGGCATTCCTGATCGGCACAACCGAAGCGCTTTACGCGCTGATCAATATCTTCCTTACCGCAAAGGTGATGGATGTAGTCATCATCGGTTTTTCCGCAAACAAAGCCTGTTTTGTGATCTCTTCCCGCTGGCGGGAGATTTCTCAGCGGATCATGCAGGACATGGGCCGCGGCGTAACCCGGCTGACTGCCCACGGCGCCTATACAGATGAGGAACGGCCCACGCTGTTATGCGTGATCAGCCGCAGCGAGATCATGGCTTTCAAACGAATTCTGCGGGAGGAGGATGAAAACGCGTTCGTGATTATTGTGGAAGCCCATGAAGCGATCGGCGACGGATTCTCCGGGATGGAAAAATAACTTCCCGGTTTTTTTCGTCGACGAAATCCTGTCCTCTTCGAATACTAATCTGGTATCTTGCTTTGCAATTGAGCGTTTTTGTGTTATTATGGCGATGATGAAACAGAAGTTTTTCACCGGGAAATGGGGAGGCAGGCGACTGTCCTAACTGTCCATGAAAAAATTGTGAGATTCAACAGGAGGATTTGGCTATGAAGAGACTGATTCCCATGATTCTTGTATTGCTTTTGATGATTTGTCCTGTCCGGATTTCCCCGGCCGATGAAATGCCGAACCCTGAGACCCTGAAGAGCCTGCTGGCGGACGAATTCTATGTTCAGCAGGGAATATACCGGGAACTGGACACCGTGAAGGAAGCCTCTGCAGGCAGATTACTGAGCTGCTTTGGGAATAACGCGGGATCGGCATATGTCGTATTCAGCCTGCCGGCGGCGCCGGATCAGGACACTTCTCTGGGCTCAGAACAATTGGGGTGGCCGGATGAGATCGCCACCGAATACGATCATCCTGAGGTGGAGAACGCGCCGGCAAATCCTTATTTCGCTCCCGGCGGATGGGAATACAAACTGCGCCAGGACGAGGTAATCGTTCTGATTACGCCCCTGCCGGGTGAATGCAAATACTATTCGTTCATCAATTACGTCATGTTTACGGAGCATAAACCCGGACGCAATTACGAGGGTGTTGCCGGGATGTTTACGGTCGGGAATGAGAAGACCGGACTGTATCATCCGATCTTCGGTTCCATCGGTGATTCGGTGAACATGACGAACATCCGCCACAGCGGCGATTCGGCCTTTGGTACTACGGCAGTAATAGTGATCGGCGCGAACAAGGATTCCGTGGATACGGTGGTGGCGAAACTGAACGAAGCAGGATATGACGACGGCATGATCAATATCATGACGACGCCGGCCGCTACCTACAAGATGGGACTGCAGAAGGGAGCGGATACCTTTTCCTTCCTTCAGCGGGTTTCACAGGCTGCAGACGGAGAAGGTTACCGGGATTACCTGGATCATATTTCCGAACGAGCGACGGTGTACAGGGTGACCCCGATTACTGAAAAAGACCCGAATCCTTATACTAACGCAACCGTCATTCCCCGGGGAAACGGTGTGCATGAAGCGGCGGTGCTGGGAAACGCCGAAGAAAAGCTGGAAGCCATTCGGGAAGCGCTGATTGCAGAATACGGGGATGAATATGATTATGAAGAACTGATGAGCGAGATTGCTGTTCCGGAGGGGTTGACAGCCTATTTTACGGATTTCAACGCCAAGGGGGATAACCGGGATGCCATGTATCTGATGACTCCGGAATTCACGCTGGACAGCGACGAGGACTTCGTTGTGATCTACGGTGTGAACCACACCAAAACAGGTAAAGGATTATACGCGAACGCTGTTTTGTATGCCAAGCCCATGCTGAACGGAGTTACCAGCGTTTACGATTCTTTGCTGGAAGGGAGCGCAAATACCTGGCTCAGGGAGGCGGATGACGGCGCGGACGCCTATTATGTGTACAGGCTTGCGAGGAAGGCTGCGGATGGTTATACGGCGACAATTCCGTATTCAACTGGGAACGAACAGGGGAAGTATTACGGCGTAGACAACGGAAATCCTGTTCTTGTTGCTTTCCGCTCCTATCTGGATAAAACAGGAACGGGAGCATCCTACTATGAAGTAATATACGACCGGGTTATTGTTTTCCATAAAAAAACAAAATAATACGTTTCCGGAACCGTTTCTTCGATTTGTTTTTCTGCGTTCTTCAGCCTTTTTCAAAAGGGCAGACCAGACCGATCTGCCCTCTGCATTTGTCCAGTAAAATGGACAGTGGGGATTGTCCCCGCTGTCCGCCATTCAGAGTGTGACATTTTGGAACACCTTATTGAAAAACAATCAAACAGGTTGTATAATTAATTCTATCCAATAATTTAATCAAAAAGGGAGGACTTTATCATGTACAATATCACAGCCGTAGAATTCGCTAACGAAAGCGATGCCCGCGAAGCCCTGAAGGGTCTGTCCGAGACCCCGCAAATCAACGGTACCACCATCTATCAGATTGCGCTGGTGAAGCGTCAGAATGGTGAGCTCAAGCTTTGCGACAACTTCACATCCGAGTATCTTACCGACAGCGATACCGCTAAGGGCGGCCTGATCGGCGGTCTGATCGGTCTGCTGGGCGGCGCCGTGGGCGCTGTGCTGGGCGGCGTTGCCGGTGCCCTGCTGGGTGATGCCAAAGGCGTTGACAAGAAGCATTTCAGCCAGGAACTGATCGCTCAGGTGGCTGAGAAGATGGAAGAGGGCGACATGGGTCTGCTCATGACGGTTGAAGAGAACGACGAAAGCATCCTGGACCACATGCTGGTGAAGTACAACAACAAGAACGTTTACCGCTTTGACGCCGAAACCATCGCCAAAGAAGTGGAAGCAGCCAAGCAGCAAGCTGAGCAGAAGGATGACTGATCTCCGTCAGCCCAACCCGACGCATACATAAACATCAAAGGGGGACGGCACTTCCATCATGGAAGCACCGTCCCTTTTCCTTAGTTGTGTGAAAAAATTCAAACTGTTATTGATGAAAACGACGAAGGACGGAGTAAATGACAGAGCGGAATTACCTGAATAACATCATATGCCGAAGAGCTGATAAACCTCTGTCGGATGCGCAGCTGAAAGAAATAGCAGGGTTGATCTATGACAGCGACCTGTATATTTATCCTGCCATGTTTAAATCCAGACAGCAAGCTGAAATCATTATTCCAAAGATGTTTCGCGCCGGAGATCAGATGTTCAGGGGTGATAACATCTTTGTTGCGATGGATGGAACGAAAATTGCCGGAGTCCTTATCTGGATGCGCGGGCCTCTGCAGTGGAATAAAAAGATTTACGAAGAATGCGGGGGCAGGTCGGAGCATATTGACAGGGTTGTTATGGAATATTTCAATCTGTTTGAGGAAGCTCCATCGAACATGAATACAATCGTCCGGATCAGTGTGAAAAAGGAACTGCGGGGCAATCATATCGGCAATTTGCTGATGAAAACCTTTATGGAGGCAGAGCAAGGGCCATATCAGCTGTTTGTTCTGTCGGATAATGCGGAAGCAATTTCCTTTTTTCAGGAGAAAGGATTTATCATACGGGAAACAAGACCGGGATTCAGCCTGGATTATCAGGTGCCGCCATGTTTCTGGATGATTAAAGCACGCTGAATATCGAGGATATCGGCGATCGGGATTTCCATATATGCACCGCCCGCGGTGACCTTCCGGTCAAGGATGATCTTCTGTTCCGCAGCGTCCACTTTCCGGACCGGTCCGCTGACAGTTTCATATCGTCCGCCGGGCTTGAAGGGATCCTTAATGAAATAGGTGACAGTGACTTCGGGTTTCTTTCCGCCCGCGAGGCTGTCGCTGATCCGCTTCAGCTTCCGGTTCAGCAGCCGCAGATCTTCTTCCCCGGGCTCGATTTTGTTATCCACCAGCCGGGCTTCTTCGCTGATCATATCTCCGTAGCCGACCAGGGCGGCATAGGGTGAAAACTGCGCGGCCCGGTCATGCAGGGACATACGCGGATGGCGGTCCGATACATGATGCGGCAGATGAAAGATATCGGCATAGACGATCTCCGGATCCGGTTCTCCTCCGGGAGTGTATTTACTCATTATTTTTCCGCCTCCTGATCCGTTCTTTTCATCAGGCATCCTGTTTCTGCACTGCCACCGGCCCGGTGTCCGCCGACCATACCATTGCGCTCGATGGTTGTCGCTTTCTCCTGGAGGTTCATGCCTTTCAGTACAGCGTTTTTGCCGAACCGCTCCTGCATGAGCAGCGTCGCTTTCTGCAGGCGCTTTTCTTTTGCGTCAGCTGCTTTCGTTTCTTTCTTCTTCCGCTCCAGCTCCGCATAATCCGTGAACAGGTCCAGCTGAACGGGGGATTCCTCCGGGATGTCATTTTCGGAAATCAGGCCGCAGGCGGCGACTGTGACGCGCCGGATCAGCAGGTCCGGATCGGTAATGCGGTCATAGAGTTCCATCATGGCTTTTATAATGGCCCTGCCGGAGGAGGTATAGCGGTCCAGGTTGCCGGTGCCGTGGGCGTGCTTCGGGCAGACGCGCCCATAGTAGTCGGTGCCGACGGTTCCGGTGTACGGTTTTCCGGTTTTCGCGACACCGTAGACGGTCTTCTTTGTGCCCGTGCCGGCGTTCAGAACGATCAGGCTTTCCCGGTCGTAGTTCAGCGTCAGGGTGATCTGCTTTGTGACCAGGTTTTTCCGGACGAGATCCAGCGCCAGCAGTTCTGTCATTTCGCGGACAATCAGCTTCCCGTCGACGGCGTTATACGGCTCCGGAAGTACCTGCCCGCTGCTGATGCTGTTTGTTTCCGGCCGGTATGCCTTGATATCGCTGATCCGCGCCGGCTCCCAGCCCCATGCATGGTCGATCAGAAGCTCTGCGTTGATCCCCAGCGATTGATAAAGCAGCTCTTCATTCCGTACGCTCAGGCGGGCAATATCGCCCATCGTGAAGCACTGCAGTTTTTCCAGACGAGCGGCGATTCCGCGCCCGACCCGCCAGAAATCCGTCAGCGGCTGATGGCACCAGAGCTGTTTCCGGTAAGTCATCTCATTCAGCTCGGCGATGCGGACGCCGTCTCGGTCCGCCGGCACACGTTTGGACACGATATCCATGGCTGCCTTTGCCAGGAAGAGATTTGTGCCGATTCCTGCGGTGGCGGTGATGCCGGTCTCATGCAGCACGTTCTGGATCATATCCCCGGCCAGCTTACGCGCAGTTTTCCCGTAGGTTTTCAGATAACCGGTCACATCGATAAAGACCTCATCGATGGAATAGACGTGAATATCTTCCGAACTGATGTACTTCATATAAATCCCGAAGATCCGCGTGCTGTATTCCTCATACAGTTTCATCCGCGGAGGGGCGGTGATCCAGGTGATTTCAGCATCCGGGTTTTCCGCCAGTGTCAGTGCGCTGTAAGAAGAGGAGGTAAAAACGTATTCACCATTTTCATTTTTGAGGATACGGCCGGACCGGATTCCTTCACGCAGCCGCTGCGCATTGGCGTCTTTAACTCGTTGAATGACCTCGAACAACCTGGGCCGGCCGGGGATCCCGTATGCCTTGAGACTCGGAGAAACAGCCAGACAGATTGTTTTTTCCGTGCGGCTTTCATCCGCTACGACCAGGTTTGTGGTCAGCGGGTCCAGCCCGCGTTCCCTGCATTCGACAGATGCATAGAAGCTTTTCAGATCGATTGCGATATATGTCCGATGATCCATCCGGCCCCCTCCTTTCCCAGCCGCTTATTATATCATAATCTAAGCTCCTGTCATGAAAAGAATGACGAATATTGATTTATATGATATTATAGATTAGTTAGTGCTTTCCCGGCAACGGGAAAAATAAAGAAATCGGAGAGATGAACTGTGCACTATTTTATCAATAAACTGCTCCCGGAGGAACGGGGCTCCATCCCATATCTGCCTACGACCGCGGACCTGCTGAAATTCCTGGAGGAAAAATACTCGAAACAGACAGCGCTTTCAGACGAGAACCGTACCGTTACCTACAGGGAGCTGGTTCAGCATGTCGGCTGCCGCCGGAGCCTGCTGGCGAAGAGGGGCATTCAGCCCGGAACGAATATCGGCATTCTCGGAAGAAACAGCATCGAAGCGGTGGAGTGGTTCCTGGCAGTGACGAGTTTCGGATGCACAGCGGTGATGCTTCCCGCGGTGCTGCAGCCGGAGGTGCTGGCCGGGGCGATCCCCTTCTATGAAATCGGGATTGTGATTCCGGATGCGGAGCAGCTGCCGAAGCTTTCAAAGATCCAGATTCCCTGCATCGGCATGACAGAAGAGGACGAAAGCTCCGCCGACGCGAAAGCGGTGAAAAAGACGGACAGGGCAGCCATTTTCTTTACCGGCGGCACGACCGGAAAACCCAAGGGCGTTATTCTGAGCCATGGCGCGATTATGCGCGGATCGCTGAACGGAACCTATCGCCCCGGTACCATGTACGGGCAGACATTGATTGCGGTGCTTCCTTTTACCCATGTATTCGGCCTGATCTTCAGCATGCTGAGCGCGCTGTATGCCGGATCACATGTGTCTGTGCTCGGAAACATGAACATGCTGTTCAATGAAATGATGCGTGTAAAGCCCACGACCATGATCGCCGTGCCCGGCATGGCGGATATCATGCTGAATATCGCGAAAGTCAAGGGACCGGCGGTGCTGGGCGGAAGGCTGAAGATGATTATCTGCGGCGCGGCGCCGGTGCCGGAAAAGCTGCACGAGGAATTCCTGCAGTTTGGTGTGGAAGTGCTGGCCGGATACGGAATGACGGAGACGGCCAACCTGGTCAGCGGTAACCTGGACATGGAGCTTCATCCCACGAGCGTGGGATGCCAGTATCCGGAACAGGAGATGCGCGTTGTGGACGGGGAACTCCAGGTGAAGGGCGATATGCTCTTTGACGGATACTGGAAAGATCCGAAGGGAACGGACGCTGCTTTTACTGAGGACGGATGGCTGCGCACAGGGGATCTTGCCCGGATTGAGCCGGACGGATTCCTGTATATCGTCGGAAGAATCAAGAACCTGATTATTCTCGACAACGGCGAGAACGTATCACCTGAGGAAGTGGAAGCATTTTATTACCGGAGCGACCTGATCCGGGACTGCCTGTGCTCTGAGTGCATCATCAATGGCAAGGCGGCAATCCAGCTGGAAGTCCTGGCAAACTCCGGGGTCACGGATGAGGACGTGACGAAGGAAACGGAGCGCATCGGGAAGGAACTGCCCTCCTACATGCGGCCTGCGAAGATCGTGCTTCGCCACGAGGAGTTCGAAAAGAGCCCCAGCATGAAGATTATTCGAAAGTAAGGTGTATAGAATGCCTCAGGAACTCATTGATATTCTGCTGAGAACCGCGCCGGATACGGATATTTCCAATCTCTCAGCAGAAAGCCGCCTGAAGGCGGACCTGGGCCTCACTTCCCTTGATTTTATTATGATCATGTTTGAAATCCAGGATCAATACGGTGTAACGCTTACCGGCGAGGAGAACTTCGAAACCGTCGGCGATGTAATCCGTTTCCTGCAGGAAAAAACAGGGAACTGACAGACACAGGAGTAGAACAGATGAAAACGATGCCGCTGCGCCACCGGAACGGAATGGAGCATCTCACGATGCGGGTGCTCGTCAGATCGTTGTCCCTGTTTATGCACTGCCGGTGCGATTCCATGGACGATTTGCCGGAAGAGCCGATCATTTTCTGCTGCAACCACTACGAACTGTTCGGGCCGGTCGCTGCCGTCATCTCCCTGCCGGTTCAGTTTAAATTCCTGGTGAATGCGGATATTCTGAAGCCCGGGGAAAACATGGAGGAATTGCTGACCGGTGTACGGAAGGCAATGCCGCGGCTGAATGAAAAGCAGATCCGCCGCCTCTACAATATCGTCAGCCCGCGGGCGGAAAGGGTATTCAGGCAGCTGGATCCCGTTCCCATGACCCAGGGCTGGGCCGGCGTGATTTCCGAAATGCAAAAAGCCACGGACGAGATGGTGAAAGGGAACAGCATTGTGATCTTCCCGGAATGCGGCATGCCGTCCTACTCCATCGGCGGCGTAACGGAATTTCGCCAGGGATTCGCAATCATCGGGGAATTCTACCGAAAACGGACAGGGAAGGACGCGCTGTTCTGCCCGACCTATATTGACAAATGGGAAAAGCAGATCCATTTCGGGGAGCTGATTCCTTACGGAAGAGGACCGGCCAGGGAAGAGTGCATGAAGGTTTCACAGAAACTGTATCACAGTATGATGACCATGGCGGAAATATACGGCCATGCCCCGCAAGAAGATGAAGAAGCCCTGAAAGAAGAGATCCGCCCCGTTCACGGTTAGGCCAACAGTCACAAAGCAGATCCCAAACAGAAAAGCGAGAAGAATCTCCGTATGATTCCATTGACGAATTGAAGGAGGGTATACTGTGCAGCAGGAGAAGATTTACAGAGCGGAACTGACGGCGTGCTTCGGGGATCCTGTGGATGAAAACCCGACAGGGGTCATTGAGGAGGCCGGCTATGAAGCCCTGGGGCTGAATTACCGTTATCTGACAGTCCGGGTTGAAAAGGATCATTTGCCGGACGCGGTGAACGGTGCGCGGGCGATGGGGTTCCGTGGGTTTAATTTGACGATTCCCCATAAAGTGGCGGTAATTCCGCTGCTGGATGAACTGACGGTGGCTGCCCGGCTGATCGGGGCGGTGAACACGGTGGTCAGCAAGGACGGCAAACTGATTGGAGAGAATACGGACGGAAAAGGCTTTCTGACTTCTTTACGGGAGAACGGAATTGATCCTTCCGGGAAAACCGTGACCCTGCTGGGAGCGGGCGGAGCTGCCAGAGCGGTCAGTATCGAGCTGGCGCTGGCTGGCGCCCGGCATATCAATATCATCAACCGCAGCGAAGCCAGGGGGGCTGAACTGGCGGTCTCTGTATCGAAAAAAACAAAAGCGACGGCCGCCTATATTCCCTGGTCCCGGCAGATTCGCATTCCGGCGGAAACGGATATCCTGGTCCAGTGCACGAATATCGGGTTGTTTCCGGACGTAAACGGAAAGCCGGATGTGGACTATGATTCGTTCCGCCCGGGAATGGTGGCAGCCGATGTTGTTTTCAACCGGCCTGAAACACCGTTTCTGCAGGAAGCTGCCCGGCGGGGACTGAAGACCATCACAGGGCTCGGGATGCTTGTGAATCAGGCGGCGCTGAACTTCAGCCTTTGGACCGGAGCGGATGCTCCTGTTGAGGTGATGACAGAAGCGCTGGCAAAGGAATTCGGATTGAATCCGTAAACCGGAGAGTCTGATGACCGGGCGCGTTTCAGGTTCTATCATTATGGGATTTATGTTTCCTAGCAATAATGTCTTCGTAAGACAGGAGTGATACAGCGATGAAGCTGATTGTGAAACTGCTTTGTGTTCTGGCCTGCGGAGTGATCGGGCTCAGCGTTGTTGTGCCGTTCATTTCCGCTTCGCCCGTTGATGTGACGATATCCAGGAATCTGATGGAGGGCGGCCATGGGACCATCGTCCTCATGATTGCCGGGGTCGGGCTGGTCTCTTCCTTGCTCGGCTGGTTCTTCCTGTCCGCCTTGTCGGGTGTCGCAGCCTTTGTCATGTTTTTTATCGAAAAGGGCTCCGTCAGCGATATCCTGGGCATTAAGGAAGTCGATGCGCTGATAAAACTGGTGACCAATAATGGCGCCGGGTATTATCTTCTGCTTATCGGGGCGATCGCGCTGGTTGCGTTTTCCATTGTCGGGATGATCCTGAAGAAAGTGTTTTAACAGGCCTGATTCATTCGGATTCTGAATCGGCCTTGATCTTCCCGTCCTTTTGTGTGTCCTGTAAATCTGTCCGGATAATCCAGCGGTCGCAGAGCAACAGCAGCGCAGGAAGCAGGGTCAGCACCAGCACCGAAGAAACCAACGCGCCGCGGGAAACCAGCAAACCGATGCTGGAAATATAATAAATACTGCATCTCTTCCCGATAATAAATCCGGCAATCGTCAGAATCAGGCCTGAGGTCAGGATTGTGGGGAGGGCTTTTCTCATCGCGCTGCACAGGGCTTCCCGGGCCGGAAGGCCCTGACGCCGGAGGGAACGGAACTGATCGCAGAGCAGAATTCCGTAGTCTATGGTCGCGCCCATCTGAATGGACAGGCAGATCAGATAGGAAATAAAGAAAACCGGTTCTCCGATCAGGAACGAAAACCCCATGGTGATCCAGATGGCTCCTTCGATGACAAATACCAGCAGCAGCGGCAGGCGGAAGGAGCGGAAGGAGACCGTCACAATCAGCAGAATGGCCAGCAGTGTAATCAGGTTTACCTTCAGCAGGTCTCCCTGAAAAGCATTGGCAATATCATACGTGGACATCGCGGTGCCGGTGATGAATACATCTTCCCCGTAAACCTCCGCCGCTTTTGACAGGATCTCTTCCATGGTCTGCATCATGGTCGGATCCGTCGGGCCGAAATTCAGTTCCGCGAGCATACGTGCTTTGCTTGGGCCGATCAGGGCGCTCCGCGCGGCCGCCAGCTGCTCCTGCAAAGCGGCGATTTGTTCGTTTCCTTCCGCGAGAGGCGCGGCGGCTTCCAGCAGTTTGTCCGCCCGGACAGCGTCGCCGAACCCGTTTAACATGAAGAACAGTTTAACTTCTGTCTCCGTTCTGCCGGTCAGCTCCGCCACTTCTTTCGGGGTATAGGAACGCAAGGCTGCTGCTCCTGTGGTCACCATGGCGGTGATGGCGGAGATCGCCGGTTCGCCGTTTGCCATGCGAACGGATTGAAGCTTTTCCACCAGTGAACGCTGCAGATCATAATCCGCGTCCTCTTCTCCTCCCGGCACAAGAAAAACGAGGGGACGGGACGCGCCAAACCGGGCGTCGATCTTTGCCGTCGCGCTGTCCGCCTTTGATTCCGCACTGGAAAAAGAGTATGTGTTCCGGCTGTTGCAGTACAGCCCGCCCAGTACGGCCAGAATCATCACGGCAGCCAGCGGCTTCTTCACGCGGTCAATCAGTGCGGCCAGATGATCACCGCCCGGATTCAGCGGACGGTGGCGGGTACGAAGCAGTGGTTTTTCAAGCAGGAGCACCACTGAGGGCATCAGCAGAAACACGCACAGCAAGCTGCAGACAATTCCTTTGGACAGCACCAGTCCGATATCAAATCCGATTGTGAAACTCATGAACAGCAGGGATAAAAGTCCTGCTACGGTTGTGAAAGCGCTGGAAGCAATCCGCATGAAGCACTCTGCCAGCGCTTCAGTCATGGCATCCCCGGCGCTCAGCCCGCTGTCCCGGTACCCGTTGAACGTGTGCAGCAGCATGATGGCATAATCAATGGACAGAGCCAGCTGCAGAATCGCACAGACGGCAAAGGTGATGAAGGAAACGTCCGGGAAGATGAAATTGGTACCCATGTTAAGAAGGATCGATACCGCCAGGACAATCAGCAGAATCACAGGTTCCAGCCAGGCATGGGACGTAACCAGCAGCATAATCAGGACCACGGCGACCGCAATGATCATAACTTCCGGGATTTCATCTCCCACACTGCGCTGCACGTCCAGCTGATCCGCTGCCGGGCCGCCCACATAATACTCTCCCGCTTCCGGGAACATTTCCCGCAGTCGACGGACTGTTTCCGCCGCGTCTCCGTCCTGCAGGGTTACGGACACCAATCGCCACGTTTTCCCGTCCGCCTGCCGGACGCCGGTTTCCGGGTTATATGTTGCTGTCAGTACGCCCGGAAGGTGTGTGATTGCGGCGGTATAGTCCGCGACGGATTCTTCCGGCTGATCTGTAAACATGACCCGGAGCTGTTCGCTGGCGCCGAACTCTTCCTCCATGATTTTCAGCGCTTTTTTGGTCATGGTATTGTCCGAAAGATAGCGGGTCAGATCGTAATTGATCTTTGTTTTTCCGATGGACAGCACACTCAGAACGGTGCAGACTGCCATCAGGGCCAGCAGCACATAGCGGCCCTTCACGATTCCCTGAGCCAGTTTCTTTTTTGTCATTTTGTTTCTCCCGGGTATTCTTCACGATGGCCTGCATGCCGGGCAGCATCCCGTGCGTTCCGTGCGGCCGGTCCGCGGCTGCCTGTATTGCTTCCCGCGAACATTTTTACAGGCTATCATACTATATACGGATTCCTTAATCAATGTTTATTCCTGCTGCCGGCGCCGCCGGCTTGTACAATGCCTCTCCGCTTCTGAAAAACCTGTTTCCTTTTTTAAAAATTTATTGTATCATAGCAACGGTACATCCCTGAATCCGGAATCAGTCCGGATCCCTGTCGGAACAGCCGCAACACAGAGGGAAGGAGCCCTGCGGTGCAGGGTGGAAAGAATGAAAAAACGTATTTTGCATTTGATGCTGACCTGTCTGATTCTGTTTGCCGCTTTTATTGTCTGCGGGCAGACAGCCCGGGCATCCTATATGAGCAACAAGACGGAGATCCCCGTAAATCTTGAGGTCTCCGGCGCGGAGGCTTTGTGCCAGACGGAGGACGGATATGTCTGGATTGCCCAATATTCCGGGCTGACACGGTACGATTCCAAGGAATACGTGACCTATAAGAGCTTTGAATACAACGGTCAGGAATATAACATTCTCAACGTGACCGCCCTGGCAGCCAAGGGCAACGTACTCTACGTCGCCACATCCGACCACCTTTATGTTTATCAGGATTATCATTTCGAGCCGCTGGTCGCGCTGAACGGCGTGATTACCGATATCGTTCTGGATGAAAAAAGTGACCTGCTGTATATCTGCACCCGGGAAAACGGCGGAATCGTTTACGATATCGCGGCCGGTTCGGAAAGCACCATTCCGGGAACGGAAGGGAAAGCCATCCGCGATTTTGCACCCGGGCACGAGAAGGGCAGGTATTACTACCAGGCGGATGAAGGAGTCTATGATCAGGACGGAAACGAAATTCTGCAGAATTCAAGACTCATGGAGCTGTATGCCTACGGAGCTAATCTGTATATCGTGGAAGATACCGGAGCCATTTTCCGGTACGACATGGTAAGCGGAACCTTCCTCGACGAGATCACTGTTCCCGACCAGGTCAATAAGCTCCTGTACTCTGAGGCGGATCAGATCCTGTTTGCGGCCTGTGAGAAGGATGGCATATACTGTATTGATTTCAGCACGGGCGAACCGGTCACGACCCTGGCGGGGAATCTGGACAACAAGAGCCAGCTGATGGACCTGATGATCGACTATCAGGGGAACCTCTGGGTGGCCTCGCATTTTATCGGCACTTCGGGCGTTTCCATTATTACCAGAAACGCTCTGAGCGAACTGCTGTATGACGATCCGATCTGGCATACCCTGAATGAACCTCCCGCATACGACAGGAATGTCTATGCGGTGGAACGGTACGGCAACATCCTGTACATTGTCTGCTCCAGCAGGATCTATCTGTACGACCTGACCCGGAAGGAAATTCTGCCTGACAACATCCTCATGCAGACCATCGACGAATATGCTCAGCGCCGGACAGAAGAAGGTCAGGCCAAGGGAGACAGCAGCTATTCGTTCGTCTATTCCCCGAAGGACGTCGAAGTATTCAGGGACAAGGTCTATTTTGCTGTTACCAACATCGGCCTGGTGGAATATGACCCGAAAACGGAACAGGTCGTGATCTACGATTACGATTATATCAGCAACCATCTGGGTACCCTTGTCAACGACCCGGATATCACGCTGACGGATAAAGCCCGGTCGATGAGAAGCTTTGATGATGCGCTGATTATCGGTTATTCCAGAGGAATCATGCGCTTTGACGGTGATACTTTTTCCGTGATCAACGTGGGCTCCAACGTTCTGTATATCAACAGGACAAAGGATGGAAAGATCCTGTTTGACCAGACCAAGGGCCTGTTCGTCGTTGACGATGATTTCACCACTGTGACGGAGATTCCGACGGAAAAGAATATTACGGGAAACCGGCTGAAATTTCTTGTGGACGGGGATGATCTTTATTATACGCTGAACAGCCGGCTCTTCAGGACGCATCCCGAAAAAGGCGACGGGGTTTCCGAAGAGATCGCGATCCCGTATGTCAAAGGCTCCATCGTTGAGCTTGCAAAGATCAGATACAACAACATAAATGGCGAACCCGCATATAAATATGTCATCGGGAGCCAGACCCAGCTCTACATTACCGATTCGCTGGAAGGCGACAGCCTGACCGAGTACGAATCCTACGACGCGATCAACGGATTGCAGCCGATCATCGCGAACACTTCCGGGTATTATGACGAATCGGAAATGAAATACTATCTCCAGTCAACCAACGGCATTTATGTCTACGAGCCAATGATGGCAAGCGAAGACCATCTTCCGGTCAAGATAGCCTTATCTTCTGTCGATCTCGACGGGACACCCAGTTACGGAAATCATATCATTCTGGGAAAGGACGTATCCCGTGTGGCCTTCAACCTTTCCGTTTTCGGATTCCGGCCGAACAGCGGTTTTACATCCTACTACAAACTGGATGGCGTGGACACCGACTATAACAGCTATACAGACGAGAACCGGAGCATTTTCTACACAAACCTCCCCGGGGGGAGCTATGACTTCCATTACTATGTTGTGGACGAATACGGCCAGGAATCCAACCGGATTCTGATTCACCTGGAAAAGGAAAAACGCTTCAATGAACAGTGGTGGTTCTGGGCGATCCTCTTTGTGCTTGCGGGCATGGCGCTGTTTGTGATCTCGTTCCTGATCATCCGCTACAAGACCAGGCAGTCTTTAAAGCGCCAGATGGAATACAAGAGCATCACGCTTGAATCCCTTCAGGCGATTGCCCGGACCATCGACGCCAAGGATGAATATACGAACGGCCACTCTATCCGTGTCAGCTACTATTCCAAGCTGATTGCTGAAAACATGGGCATGGAACAGGATGAGACTGAAAACATTTACTATATCGCCCTGCTTCATGATATCGGAAAGATCGCGATACCCGACAGCATCCTGAACAAGCCCGGAAGACTGACCGAAGAAGAATTCAAGGTCATGAAGAGCCATACAACCCGCGGAGCCGAAATTCTGAAAGGGATTTCGACGATTCCGCAGATCATCGAAGGCGCAAAGTCCCATCACGAGAAATATGACGGATCCGGTTATCCCGAAGGGCTGAAAGGGGAAGATATTCCGCTGGTGGCCAGGATCATCTGCTGCGCTGACTGCTTCGATGCCATGGCGTCCAAGCGTGTCTATAAGGAGCCGTTTTCACTGGAAGTGATTATCGGAGAGTTTGAACGATGCTCCGGCACCCAGTTCGATCCGCAGATTGCAAAAATCGTGATCGGTATGATTTCAACCGGCAAGCTGAAACCATATTCCGCCGATGATATCTATCTCGGGAGCGATGGCAAGACCCACAGGATCAGATCGGACGAGGGGAATATAATATAACTTAATCCTTTTACGGTATTTCCATCAATCAGTGTTTCAAACGGATTTGACAATTTCCTTCATAATATGAAATCAACTTATGGCCGTTCGTTGCAGCTGATGCAAATGGTTTTCAAAAGAGAAACGATTCAAAGAGGGGGTTCATTGAACACCCCTTTTTTAGTCACGTTTTGTTTGCTGTATTATTCTCAGAGCACAGGCTGTCGGAATGACCGTACGGCAGCCGCCTCAGGAATTGACACAATAATTCAGGAGTTAGCAAAGACGCCGGCTGGATTGGAAATCATGGTAACAAAGCCTGGTTCGGCTGTCTGGCCGGTGGAGGGAGAAAATTCCTGCCAAATGGAAAGGCTTGCATGGAAGGTGTTTGTATGGTAACATACAACAGATAAAAGACATATTGAAAGATAACGGATGACGCGTATTTTTCAATAATGCTGTTCAGTTTTGAAAGGGGAGAAACAAATGGCTAACAAAAAGAGTAAGGCAAAGTATTTCTTCGCACCTGTGCCCGGCTGGGACTGGGACAGGAATGACCAAAAGAAGCAGTGGAGAAAATTCAAATCCGGCATGGGGAAACTCTGGGATCAGTACCAGGATATGCAGAAGGTTGCCAGGAAAGCGTGGAAAGCGCAGTGGGGGACTTTCTTTGCCCAGCTTATGGACATGCAGCAGACCTTCGCGGACACCCTGCCGGATGAAAAGGTCGCTTTGCCCGGAATGCCTTCCGCTCCCGTGTCTCCGAAGGAATTCGTGGAAAAGGCAAAGGAATTCCAGGAAAAAGCCAACGCGCGCGCTGTAGACCAGGCTGATGCCATGTTTGAAATCCAGATTCAAACGCAGCAGCAGGTGAAAGATGCGGTTTCGGATGCCGTAGAGAACGTCGAAGCCAATCTGGAAGCGGTTCAGCCCGCTGAGGAAGAGGCGGAAGAAAAAGCAGAAGAGAAACCTGCGCAGAAACCCGCTCAGAAAACGGCCCAGAAGAAACCCGCCCAGAAGAAACCGGCACAGAAGAAGCCCGCAGAGAAAAAACCTGCGCAGAAACCCACACAGAAGCCCGCACAGAAACCTGCCGGAAAATGAATGCATTGAACGCAGGACCTGCCTTTTACGATCAGTTCAGGGAATGCCGGAAGTAAGCCCCCGGAGAGGCTTTCACAGGGGGAGAGAATTGACTCTCTCCCTGTCAGGCGTCACGTATCACGCGTGGCAGGGGGTATTTCTCCCTCTTTTCCGACAGAGCCGGGTGAAATTTCTATAATACATATAGGAATCTGTCCTTTCTGT
>Ga0265298_10003588_pt1 | contig 20417 bp, 19 predicted proteins | sample AusTroGonzalo_MG_3_FD_193486 | JGI IMG/M metagenome (GOLD analysis project Ga0265298, IMG submission 193486) | Bovine rumen microbial communities from tropical cattle in Woodstock, Queensland, Australia - Gonzalo_01 | ecosystem: Host-associated > Mammals > Digestive system > Stomach > Rumen ... | reverse complement strand
TCTCAGACGGTTCGACACCCAGAGTTTTAGCGAACAGCCTCATGGCTTCCGGAGACGGCTTGGCGAGGTCGAAGTCCTGGGAATCCCTTCCCACGACCGCATCGAATCCTTCCCTGACCCCCATCCTTGTAAGCGCTTCGTTACCGTACCGGCAGCTGCCTCTGGTGAGCAGTCCGACCTTCAGTCCTTTCGATCTCAGGATGGGTACGCATTCGAGGCTTCCGGGGAATGGTTTAGCCTCATGGATGAACTCAAGTTCGGAAGCTGTGAGCTCCTCGTCGATCTCCTTGTAAAGCGCATCGAACTCGTCCATCCTTCCGTTGGCCTCCAGCCATACCCTGATGGGTGCTCTCTGCCGCTTGATGGTGGGGAACTCGATATCGTCGAAAGGTATGTCGTGTCTGAGGCAGGCTTCGCGGTCGGCCCTGTTAATCCTGTCGTAATCCACATGGGTGTTCAGGAACGTCCCGTCAAGGTCGAATCCGACCGCCTTGATGCCCTCGAACATCTCACTGCCTCGCCGGGGGCCACATGCCGCGGAGCCTACCGCCCTCGCGTTCCGGATCCATCGTGCACACTTCCAATCCGGGCACGATCATCCTGACCGAAGGCACTCCGAGTTCGGGGCGTGTAAGGTCCGCGCAGATGACCTGATCGAATCCTGTATCCATGAGCCTCTGGAGCACCACCTCGATGTCGTCCAGAACGTAGTCGGTGGAAAGGTCCTGCATATCCTCGAGGTACACCTTCTTGGGGTGCTCTCCGAACCACATGTGGTTGACCTTCTTGATCTTCTCGTATCCCATGTCCTGCGTGACCTTCTGGAGCTGGGCGTTGATCTTCATTCCGTGCTTGTGCGTGGTCCTGCTCTGAGCTACTTCCGTGATGGCCCTTATCGCTGCTATCTCTGGATCCAGATGCGTTCCCACTCCGATGGTGAGGAGCTCGGGATCCTTGGTCACGGTATCATCAGCGGCTGCTCCTATGGTTGGAATACCAATGTCGCTCGTGAGGTCCTTCAGATGGATCTCTATGCCCTGAGCGTTGAACTTCTCGATAAGCTGCGCAGGTACGGAATCCTTGTCCCTTATCAGCACATCCGCGTTGGTGTAATCCCTGTATTCGGCGATGGACCAGGCATCCCTCTCGATGTCCTCGAACAGCGCGTGGAGGATAGCTTCCTCGATCGTGTTGCCTGATGCGATTCCGTTCGTATGCCAGCTGAATAGTTGCAAATCGGTGTCGGGGACGTATGGATAGAACACTGCGCATGCAGGCACCCATATGGGGCATCCCCTGAACATCTCGAACGCCTCGACCCATGCTATCTCCGTGTTCTTGTTGTACTTGTCCAGGACCCTGAGGGGGAGGATCAGGTCCACGGGGTTGCAGGCCATCATTATCTCTTTGGCTTCAGCATAGGAACCGTAGATGACCTCGTCGGTCTCGCGCTGCTCGGCGCTGTATCTCTCAATGGCCTCCATGATCGCCGATGCCTCGGCCTGTTCCACTGTGGCCCCCTTTCCGTTGTAGTACTTGGGCTTGCCCAGAGCGGTGTGCTGCCTGTCTACAGAGAACACGGGTATGCCGATGTTGTCCTTGTCCATTATGTTCTCCGGCTTGCCCATTCCTGCCTTGTCGAGAAGCGGGAGCACCCTGTCAAGGGTCTCCTGGGTCGGTATGGTCCTGATTCCGGTCTCTTTGGAATATTTGGGACAGCGCTGCAGCATCATGGTATCGCCTTGGAATGTGTGTCAGGTGATGGTAGTAGCCCCCCTTCTGTTTCAGGTGGCATTCAACTTCGCGTTCTACCCACGGGTCCCGGGCAGGTCTTCCCCGTTGTATGAACTTGCTCCGATGGGGAGTCGCCGTTTCACCAAATCCTCGGGAACGTCACCGTCTGACGGATCATCCTTTGACCGAGTCTGTGTCGTTTCTGGGCCCTTGCCACAGCTCTCGCCGTACAGGCTTACGCCTGTCCATCTTGCCCTTGGAGGAGGGAACTTCCTCAGCTGTCCTTTCGGACTACCGTCGGCCACCCTCCATCTCCTAACATCTCCGAAAAACGATTCATCATAGATAATGTTGATTCATTGTTGCTCAGAACATTCCAGAGCGATAATCGGATTCTCTGTTTTCGGTATCCGCTGCTGTTTAGAACCATCTAAATTTTTATGGATTCCTAAATTTTAATCTGGTTGATTTAAATATAACCTGTGAAAAATTTAGTCAAAACTAAAAAATTCTGCAGAAAATCAAAGGATTCTAGCATACAGATTAAATAGTCGAATCAGAGTGCTAAGTCTCGAGGTTATTAAAATGCCAACAATCAAAGAGTCAGAGTGTGTTGCATGCGGAGCATGCGCAGATGCTTGCCCCTCTTCAGCAATCACCATCGGCGATGTCGCAATCATTGACGCAAGCGCTTGTGTCGACTGCGGTGCATGCATCGACGAGTGCCCTGCTGGCGCAATCGAGTGAAACTGACTCCAAAAGAGTCATAAACTCTTTCCAACCCCCCATTTTTTCAATCACTTATACCTGACCACTGCCGGTACCTGGTGGCATAGGTCCTGTCCGAAAAGGATGTCCACAGAAGGCTTCCTTACCCTGAGTTCTCTCATATCGTCCTCGAGTCCGTGCCATTGCCTGAAAATCACAATATCATCAGAGGAATCGTCCGGGAAGATGCTGCAATTTCTGCCTGAGCCGTTGGATCTGGATGCGACGTAATCGACCAGATTGTCCCTGCCCATCCTGCGTATCCCGGTGACGGTATCGATGCTCCTGTCCGCTATGAAACGGTCTATCTTCTCCTGGAGATCGAGGTCGTCGTCCGCGCTCTTCGCACACAGCTCTTCCATGGATTCCGGATGCTTAGCAGCGATATAGATTATCACCCCGTCTCCTGATGTCTGGGAAGCAAGGATGTGGTAGGACTTCTATATATAGTTGTATGGTGTACGGGAATCAAGAGGGAAGGCAATGACTTCGACTAAATACGAACGCGAGATCCGCTTCTTAGGCAAGGAAGCGACACATCTCAAATCGGAGAAGGAATCCATTTTGGCAAAAGGACAGCTTACGGCAGAGGATGAGGCACGTATCAAGGAGATCGACGAGACCGTCGCGAGATACGAGGCACGCAAGAAGGAGATCGAGGACTCGTACATCGAGGCCGGTCTGGAGCTTCCTCTGGCATCAAGGAACCTCAACGCCAGCGTTTACCCTATCGGAGCATCCTTCGAGCCTGTCGGAAGGGACTACAGGAAAGAGCTCATCGACGAGACGAACGCCAGGAACGCCATCGCAGCAAAGGCATACGAGGGATACGAGGTGCCTGAGACGGATGACATCGACGAGCTCAACGCCATGGTCAAGGAAATGACCGAACGCCTTTCCAACATGGAACACAAGATCATGGAAGCGGACCTCGCCGACGAGCTCGGTGAGAAGACCAGGCTCCAGGAAGAGGCGGACAAGCTGCGCTTCAAGCGTGACAACACCGTCAACAAGATCAAAGCTCTCAAATCAGAGGGATACCGCTCCGCAGAGGGATCCGGACTCAGCAAGGAGTTCCAGGACAAGATCATGCAGCACGACGAGCAGATCGCGGCCGTCAAGACTCAGATCGCCATGGTCAGAGGAGAGATCTATGAGGTCAAGGACATGCTCATGACCATCATGGAGCGTCTCGGAATGGGAAGGAACGATTTCAATCAGGACGATTGAAACTAATATTCTCTGAAAATTTATAATTAAAAATAAGCCCCCGTAAGGGGGCGTTTTATGATCAGGCGATAGGCCTGAGTTCGAGTGTGTGCAGACAGGTGTTGGGGCAGACCCTCTCGCATCTCCTGCAAGCGGTTCCTCCGCACCTGTCGGTCATTATCTCGGCGTACTGGCCGTCTTCCTTCTTCACGATGGACAGGGCCTTCTCGGGGCATTCCTTGACACAGGACTTGCATCCGATGCATCCTTCCAGCTTTCCGGTGGTGATGGTACCGGCGTGGATGATCTTGACCTTGCATTCCTCTGTGTCGGGCAGATCCCTGACCGCGAGACGTTTGTGCTTGATGTCCTCCGGTTTGGGGAACGGCGGGAGGGGCTTGATTCCGTAGATCTCGAGCATGTTGTTGTACTCGCTGAAGGGCATGTCTCCGCACCAGAACGAGTATTCGACCGAGTACAGGTTCTTGAACATGTCCGATGTTGCGAACATGACGTGCTGTGCAAGAAGCTTCTTCGCGAAGACCTTCAGCTCGTCGAGGGAGATCTCTCCGAAGATGAGCTTCCTTGCCATACCGATGGATGTGTTACCGAACTGGACGATGTCTGTTGCTCCGGGGATGACCATTCCGACCTCCATTGCCTTGAGGGGGTCGACGTAAAGTCCGGATGCTCCGGACATGTATGCCTTCTTGACATCCTCGACCCAGATGCCTGCTGCATCCAGCAGTGTGAGGAATCCGCAGCGGAGCGCTCCGATGGCCTTTCCTGCCTCTTCGACATCCTTCGAACTGATCCTGATTCCGTCCTGGAGTGTGAGGTATCCGTCCTCTGTGAGGATGTGGGAGTTCTTGATGACGCCTGTCCTCATTCCGCTTGCGAGGGCAGCGATGACTCCGGTTCCGGTGATTCCCACTGCCTTTCCGTGCATGGGGCCTTCTTCGATGACCTTTCCTGTGAACGGGTCGATGAGGTCTCCTTCCTGCACCGCGATGGTGTCGTCGAGAACGTAGCATCTCCATCCCTTGTCGGTGACGGTGATCTCGCTGAGCGCACCGGGCGCTGCCAGCATTCCCCTCTCGATCTGCTGACCTTCAAGAGCGGGTCCTGCAGCTGCGGAACCTGTGAAGATGTTCCCGTTGACCACAAGGGCCATCTCGGCGTTGGTTCCGTAGTCCACGACGATACAGGGCTGCTTCTCATCGAGGATATCGGTCATCAGCATCATCGCGATGGCGTCCGCACCGATCTCGTGTGTGACCGCAGGGGGTATGATGACCTTGGCACCGGACATTCCGACGATTCCGATGGACGAGGCATCGATGACCGCACCGTTCCTGTCGGGGGATACGATTCCCAGTGCCTTGACCTTGTTCTTTCCGGCGTATGCGAGGTCCCTGATCTCGATGTTCTGGAAGAGTGACAGCTGGAACGGGTTTCCGCAGACCGCTATCGTCTCCACCTTGGAAAGGTCGATGTTCAGCTCCTTGAACAGGTTGTTGATCGCTGTGATCATCAATCCGTTGGCAAGGTCCTCTCCGACTTCCATTGCATAGTTGACGTGATCGATGACGTTCATTCCCGGGATGGGGTGACGCTCCGTGACTGCTGTCGCTACGGTCTTCTTGGAGTCGAGTTCCACCGCCTGGCAGCGGAATCCGCTCGTACCGAGATCCAATGCTATTCCATACCTCAAATTGAAACCTCCTGAAGGTTTGTCTGTAACCGGACTGTGTATCCAGATACATGTAAAATAAGGTATGTACAAGGTCAGAAAAGGGAAGTGGTTTGAGTAAGGGAAATCACCATGCTCGGTTGAAGACGGGTAAGCAAAGGAGGGTCTTGGAAAGCCGGGCGGGTAGACCCGGCAGTACCAAGCATGGTTTAGTGTTTAGCTTCAGTATCTGTAGTTCTTCGGATCGTCGTATCCTCCGTACATTACTCCGGAGTTGAAGTTGCTGATCTCGAATCCCCAGTCTGCCATGCGCTTCTTAGCGTTGTCGTAGACCTCGAGGTACTCCTTGGTGGGCCTGACTGTCTTGACATCATAGCACTCCTGGAAGGTCTTTCCGAGGTCTGCGTTGGTGTACTGAGGCTCGTACCAGTCCACGAACTTGAGCAGGAGTTCGTTGACCTCATCGATCTTCATTCCTGCTGTCTGGGCTGCTGCCTCTCCCATCATACGTGCTTCCATTCCAGTGATCTTGTCCTGTACGACTCCCTTTGCGACAGCTGATCCTGAGAGGAGTTCTCTTCCGGATGCGGTATCACAGATTGCCTGTGCTGCGGTCTCGATCAGTCCCATCTCCGTGCAGGGTCCTGCGACGGGGTAGTACTGGTTGGCCAGCAGGAGGTCTGTGTTGTTGTCGATAGCTGCACAGGCGTGTCCTGCTACAGCCAGGGTCTCTCTTGCCATGGTTGTTCCCCACCTGATGTGGATAGGTCCGTCCAGGTGGAAGTTTCCGGAGAACAGTCCGAAGGATGCCAGTGTCGTTGCGGTGTCACAGATGGCTGTCTCCTCGAGGTTACCGCAGTATCCTCCGAAGATAGGCATCTGCTCGATCATGATTGTGTCACCGCTGATGGTCCATCCGGCAAGCATGTTCAGTCCGGTCATATCCATCTTCAGCTCGTTGAGCTGTGAGCACTCGTGTGCGTCTGTGATCCTGTGTCCTGCGTTAGGACAGTCTGCTACCAGACGAGCCGCCTCGGACAGAGGCGTCTCAGGTCCCTATACTCCGAGTCCCGGCCTCTGGGCCCTGGTTCTTGCTTCCTTGGTAGCCCTGAGTTCCTGCATCGTAGCACGAATTTCATACGGGGTCTTTGATTTAGCAGGCTTTCCTTCTACAGTTGTCATGACTCCGTTAACGAGGTCGTCGACGATTCCTTCCTGTGCGTAGGACTGCATCAGCTGTACGAAGACGTCTTCGGATACGGGTGATCCGGTAGGTCCTCCCTGGATGACGGGCTTGATAGGAGCGTTTCCGTGCCTGGGGTAGAACCTTGCGATGTCCCTTCCCTCTCCGAGGATCAGCTTCTTGGGTGCCCTCTTGATTCCCTCCCAAATCTCTTCCTCTGTGAACTTCATCACACGGCCGAGGTCCTGGCAGTAGAAACCGCAGGTGCACAGCATGTCCATTCCTGCTGCGAACAGGTTGTTCTTTGTCTCGTTGTCCTCAGGGACGAACTTGTTGCCGAAGTCGAGTTTGTACTTCTCCTTCATTGCTGTGGCTGTCTCGGGGATGATTTTGTAATCCCAGTCTGCCTCGGGAACTTTCTTTCCCTTGAGGAATCTCTCGTAAACGTCAGTTACTGTAAGGAATCTGGTTGCTGCCATTAATTAGCCTCCAATCAGTTTCCGGTGAGCTGGTCGACCAGCAGGATGATCTCGTTCGCAGTCTCAGAGTATCCGTCTGCTCCGATCTCGTCGCACCACTCCTTCGAGCAGGGTGCTCCGCCGAAGATTGCCTTGTAAGGTGCTTCCATTTCCTTGATAGTCTCTACGAGCTCCCTCTGTGATTCGAGGGTGGTGGTCATGAGGGCTGATCCTCCGCAGACCTGTGCGTTGTTCTCCTCTGCTGCGTCCATGAAGTCCATCGCGGATGCGTCAGGGCCGAGATCAATAACGTTGTACCCTGCACCTCTCAGCATGGCGCAACATACGTTTTTTCCGATCTCGTGAATGTCTCCCTCGACGGTACCCATAACAACGGTACCCTTGAGGTTTCCCTCTCCCGACTCCATGAGGGGCTTGAGGATATTGAGTGCGGCTTCCATGGTCTTCGACGCTGCAACGACCTGGGGTAGGTAAATCTCTGCCTTGTCGAACCTGAGTCCGATGGTCTCCATTCCCTTTCCGAGTCCGAGTCCGATGATGTCTCCGATGCTCATCTTTGCGTCGATCGCTGCCTGGGTTGCCTCCTGGGCCAGTTTGATGTTCCAGGTTTCTACTGACTTTTTCAGATTCTCCAGAATCTCTTCGTTTGCCATAATTGTTTCCTCCTTTTTCCTTAAAGTGTTTGGTTTGCCAGTGCAACATCTCTGTTGCTTGAGTGAAAATAGGAATTCATCAGTATATAATGATTTCGTATGATACGTCCTGCCGTTTTATCCACTATATAATCATTTCGAATTGAGGTCTTTGGTCAATTTGCCATATTTAAAGCTAACTATTTGGGTACTTCGATTTCGAGATAGTTTTAAATATTAGTCGAAAAAACCGTAAGAAACAATGTTGAGACAAACAAAAAAATTTCTGGATTTGATTGTATTTGGCGCTCAAAAAATTGAGTCGTCATGGATAAAATTGACAAGTCATTAAAATTCGGATCGCCGCCGGGATCCGGAAATTCTGGACATACGAATACGTATTGTATGTTCTTCTCACGCGCGCACTTGAAATAAAATCAAAAAGATTCAAAATAATTGTATTATATGTCCGATTACCGCAGATTTTATATTCTAAATGCCGAGATAGAACGAAATACTCATTTTTACAAGGTTTTTTATTTGTAGTAAAGCATTAGGTAAACGGTAGTAAACAATGTCCGATGTAGGCTATAGTTCCAATTTCGAAATCTATCTTACCAGAAACAATGGTATCCAGATAGTTACAAACGAGCTCAGCCTATCGGTTTTGAGAGAGATGCGCTACCGCGAAGTCTCTCCTTCGGACATTGCAAATGATTTTAAACTCCCCAAATCGACAATACAGGCCAGCCTCACGAAGCTGCTCCGTACCGGGGTTGTCATGCAGGAGCCCCGTATCAACGACGCCCGCAGCGTGATCTACCGTCTGGACGGAAGGCTCGTGTTCTGCAGCGATACCGATGTGGGATGGCAGCTGTACGCGAGATCCGCATCCACCGCGAAGATCCTCGACGGAGGAAGATGTACGAGCAGAGAGGACCTTTCTCTCTACGGAGCATCCATCACGGAGAGCGGACTTAATATCGTCCAGGGACTGTTCAACATCGGTGCGGCACTCACCAGCGGAGAGCGCGGAAGGGTGTTCCTCGACAACATGCTCAGTTCCATGAAGGATCAGTGCGAGAAGCACGGTATAGCTGTCGATATGGTGACCAAGGACGGATTGGAGCTGAAGTTCGAATCAATCGCCGACAACATATCCGATGTGCCGCTGATCATCGTTCCGATGCTCGGAGCGATCATCTCGCATTCCCGCGACCTGCTCGGATACAACCTTTCCCACGACATTTCCCTGAAGGTCACGAACAGGGGATACAGCGTCGTTATGAAGGTGGATCCGTTCATCGGCCAGGACTATCAGAACAGCAATCCGGAGCACACCCGGAGGGACCTCGAGCGCGACTACAACGTGGAGCCTTTCTCGATATATTCCATCAAAGGAGTGTCCACCCTGTTCACCAACCCAACCATGATGGACATCCTGTTCGACCTCTCGGAGGCCGATATGTCGGTCAACGATCTGGAGAAGGACATGGGTGTATCCAAGGCTACCATCTACGCATCGCTGATGAAGCTCATCGAGATGGAGGCCGTCGAGGTCGACAGGAATTCCGGAAGCCCCAAGAAGTACAGGCTGCTGGCGGACCCGATTATCTACAGCACCCAGATGGAGCCCCAGGGACTGGACAGGCTCGGGGACATAATTGAGAGGTTCCAGAACGGCAGCATCGATTACTATTCGGCTGTCATCGCATACGCCATGGAGTCCATCAAGTACATGGGCGTACACTTCGACAAGATGTTCATGAGGTCAGGCGCCAGTACTGCACGTTCAGTCATCGCGCAGCGTCCGAACATAGATCCGCAGACGATGCTGGATGTGGCATGCAGCATGGTATCCGAACCGGATACAGCGGAGATAGTCACGATGATCCCTCTGAAGGTCCGTGTGACGATGTCTCCCAACACCTTATGGGAGAACTGGCCTGCCGATTTCGTCAGGGGATTCATCAAGGAAGGTCTCAAGAGCCTCACGGGTGACGACTACAAGGTCAATGTCGAGGTCGTCAGAGGCAGTCCCTGAGCCGTACCCAGACATGTTCCAGTGTAAGATTAGTTTTTAAACGTAGATGACAATCTCGATTTTACTGGTAATGTTGCCACCCAGCGTGGCGGACGGCCGTTGAAATGCCTATGAGGAAGGGCATGGCCGTGTAATGGCATTACGGAAAGAAGGAGCAACGCGTTATGACTGCACGCAGATATGTCGATGTTTTCGAGGCATACAACCGTTTCATCGACGGCGACCACATATCTGAATCCGATTGGGATTTCATGATAATTCCCAACAACGCTGCTCTGATGAAGAAACGTTATGATATCAAGTTCGGAACCAACATTCTTCCGGAGGATCAGGATCTGGTCGACCGTCTCTTCGTCGCCGGTATCGATATGCTGATCACCACCGGTATCTACAACATCAACACCGGTACGCGCATGAAGATCTCGGAGGATGAGATCTACGAAGGTCTGAAGATGGCCCCCAAGAGCCTCAGGCTCGGAGAGGGCAAGGATATGGTCGAGTGCTTCCAGCGCAGAGGCAACAGCATCAACAAGCCCATCATCGAAGGAGGTCCCACAGGCGCTCCTGTGTCCGAGGACATCTACGCTACCGTCATCGAATCATACGCTCAGGAACCCGTGGTCGATACCATCGTAAGCGGAGTTTTAGAATCAGTCAAAGGACATCATTCCGTGAAGAACACACCGTGGGAGGTAAGGGCGACCCTGGGAGAGCTGAACTACGTTCATAATGCGCTGTACGAGGCAGGAAGGCCCGGAATGGCCATGTAGGGTCCGCAGACTCCGCTGACCGCCCAGGGACGTATCGTTGCGAACCTTCAGGACCAGTTGGGAATGAAGCATTCAGATCTCCACGAATGCTCCCAGCTGAACGAGATGAAAGTGGACATGGCGATGATGAACGTCATATCCGCGTGGCATCTCGCTGGTAACAACATCCTCGTGGAGCAGATGCCCATCATCGGAGGATATTCCGGAGGCGTGGAGGAGACCGCGATCTGCGATGTCGCCACCACCATAGCATCCTTCGCATTGCTTAATGCTGATATCCATCTGGGAGGCCCTATCCACGTCAGATGGGGAACGACGACCAACCGTCAATCGCTGCAGGTGGCTGCACACACGGCTATGGCTTTGGATACAAACACGGATCTGATCCTAGGTAACCAGTACTATGCGATGGCCGGACCCTGCACCGTGATGAACCTTCTGGAGACGGCCGCACAGGCTATATGCGACACAGCATCGGGAAGGGAGCTCCTTTCCGGAGTCGCTTCCGCGAAAGGAGTCGTCAAGAACAAGGTCTCCGCCATGGAGGCTCGTATGATGGGAGAGGCATCGATGGCCTCATGCGGTATGGACATCTCCGATGCCAACATGATCATCGACCGCATCCTCGGTGAGTACGAGGTCAACTACTACAACCCGCCAAAGGGAAAGACGTTCCAGGAATGTTACGACCTGGACAACATCCAGCCTACCGATGAGTATCTAGATGTCTACGAGAATGCTCTCAGCAAGCTGTCCGACTGCGGAATCGACTTCTGATCCTGCGAATTACGTTGGATGATACCGCTTTCTACATCCAGGTTTATCTATCGGTACGTCTATCCGGAAATCATGTAGGCGTAGACGAGCTGCCCCAATGACAGGTTTTCAGTCCAGTGCGAACTAAGTTTCTGAAATCGCAAAGTCATCGGCAGCCTATATGCTACATCTGAAGTATTTAAATGAAGTCGTATTTTTTCGATAAATTTAAATATAAATGTCTGATTTTAACCCATGTTGGAGGGCGCTCCGGCGAGCAAACGGGTCTCTAAAACCTGTAAGCGGGGTTCGACCCCCCGGCCTTTCGCCATTACATTTACGGTAGATATCATGGGTATGAAGTTCACGGATTCTCAGATACAGCATCTGATGGAGTACGGAGATAACGATTGGTCCGCAACGGAGTTCGAGGATGCTGCACAGAGGGACAAGGAATTCTCAAGCCAGTTCTCCAAACTGAAATCCGCGAACGACAAGGGATTGAAGGACGTCATCGCCAACCCCCGCAACGATCTCACCGACCTGGAGAACAGGATCAGGGACAAGCTTAAAGCAAGGGGATTCATCGAGGTCCACACACCCATATTCGTCTCCAAGGCCGCACTGGCCAAGATGACTATAACGGAGGATCACCCGCTTTTCAAACAGGTCTTCTGGATAGACGACAAGAGAGCGCTCAGGCCCATGCATGCGATGAACCTCTACAGGGTCATGAGGGAGCTCAGGGACCATACCAACGGTCCTGTGAAGATATTCGAGATCGGCTCATGCTTCAGGAAGGAGTCCAAGAGCTCCACGCACCTGGAGGAGTTCACCATGTTGAACCTTGTGGAGCTGGGTCCCGACGGCGATGCCATGGAGCATCTCAAGATGTACATCGGCGATATCATGGACGCAGTAGGAGTGGAGTACACCACCACCCGCGAGGAATCCGATGTATACGTAGAGACGCTGGATGTGGAGATCAACGGAGTCGAGGTCGCTTCCGGAGCGATAGGCCCCCACAGGCTGGACCCCGCGCACGATATCCACGAGCCCTGGGCCGGAGTTGGATTCGGTCTCGAGAGGCTGCTCATGCTGAAGAACGGCAAGAGCAACGCCAAGAAGACAGGTAAGAGCATAACATACCTGAACGGATACAAACTGGATTGATCCACATGATAGCTGACACGATTTCCAAGGCTGAGAAGACCGGGAAACTATCTACGGACGAGATATTCGAACTGATGTCCATCAAGGACGGACAGGACCTCGAGGACCTCTACGCCGCAGCAAGAAGGGTGAGGGATAAGGAGTTCGGAAAGAAGATCTTCACGTACGGATTCGTGTACTTCTCCACCTACTGCAAGAACAACTGCACGTTCTGCTATTACAGGACATCCAACACCGGCATCGACCGCTACAGGAAGACCAAGGAGGAGATCGTCGAGCTCTCCGCAAGTCTGCAGGATGCAGGCATCAACCTTTCGGATCTCACGATGGGCGAGGACCCGCTGATGTACAAGGACGGATATGCGAACCTTCTGGAGATAATCTCCGCAGTGCACGACGAAGTCGGTATCAACATCATGGCATCCCCCGGAGCACTTCCTCATGAGATGTTCGCCAAGGTACGCGACGCAGGTGCCGACTGGTACGCATGCTATCAGGAGACGTACAACAGGCAGCTGTTCGAATCGCTGAGGGTCAACCAGAGCTACGACGACCGCCGCAACCAGAAGACGTGGGCCATGGAGGCCGGTCTGCTGGCGGAGGACGGTATGATGATCGGTCTCGGAGAGACCGTCAGGGACAGGGCGGAGACCATCCAGGAGATGAGCTCTCTGGGATGCGGACAGGTAAGGGCGATGACGTTCGTGCCCCAGGTCGGAACGCCCATGCAGGATTTCACACCTTACGATTCTACGGAGGAGCTGAAGGCCATCGCAATAATGAGGCTCCTCAACCAGGATAAACTGATCCCGTGCAGCCTCGATGTCGAGGGCATCGCGGGACTCAAGACGAGGATCAACGCCGGTGCCAACGTGGTGACATCCATCGTGCCTCCAAGCCAGCACCTCGCAGGTGTGGCGCAGCACGAGCTGGACATCGAGAACGGGAACCGTTCCGTGGAGCACGTGTTCAATATGCTGGAGGACATGGGACACCACCATGCATCATCAGCCGAGTACAGGTCTTTCCTCGAAGCCCACAGGCCCAAGAGGGTGGCCTGATGAGGATCGCCATAGTGGGAGGTGCCCTGCAGGGCATGGAGGCTGTGCTGCTATCCAAAGCGGCAGGCTACGAGACCGTCGTCCTTGACAGGAAGAAGGGCGCACCCGCTATGTCGCTCTGCGACGAACCTGTGAACATCGATCCGACCAAGGATCCCGAGGGAGCATTGGAGGTCTTCAGAGGATGCGATGCGGTCATTCCCGCATGCGAGGAGATGGACCTTCTTAAGGTGCTCGATTCCATGAAATCCAAGATGGATGCACCTCTGCTTTTCGATCTCGCATCCTACAACATATCCAATTCCAAGAACAGGTCCAACGAGGTCATGAAGTCCGTGGGAGTACCGCTCCCCCAGCCGTGGCCCCAGTGCGGATTCCCTGCTATCGTCAAGCCGTCATCCCAGAGCGGGAGCATTGGCGTCACCGTCGCCATGAACGACGAGGACATGAGGAAAGGTCTCGACATAGTGAAGTCTCTGAACGACGAGCCCGTCATCCAGGAGTTCGTGCATGGCAAGAGCGTCTCCGTCGAGGTCATAGGCAACGGGAAAACCGCAAAGGGATACATCACCACAGAGGTATGCCTGGATTCCAATTACGATTGCAAGATGGTCAGATGCAATCCGAACATCATGACCAAGGATGATTGCGACCTCTTCGCCAAGATCGGCAAGGATGTGGCGGAGGCCATCGGCCTTAGTGCCTTGATGGACGTGGAAGCCATCCTCACACCCAAGGGACTGAGGGTCCTGGAGATCGATGCTCGCATCCCCAGCCAGACTCCTGCAGCGATAGAGGCGGCGACCGGAGTGAACCTTCTGGAAGAGCTAGCCACCACAGCCCTCGGCAAGCCTGCCGACAGGAAGCCCAGGGAAGGCTCCTCGGTATACCGCCATGTGTTCCTTAGGAACGGAGAGCTCCGCTCCAGCGGAGAGAAGGAGTTCGGCCACGTGGTCTCGCCGAGATTCGCACCCGGACTCTTCGGCAGCGACAACTGCATTACCGATTACGAGCCCGGTAAGGCCGAATGGCATGCTACGCTCATCTCTAAGGGCAGGACGGAGAAGGAGGCCGACGAGAAGGCCGACGCCTGCATAGAGAGGATACTGAACGAATGTTCAATAGAGAGGTTCCTTGACGGGACCCCGGAGATGATCTGATGACAAGACTCACCCCTGATTTGATCGAAGGAGTGCCCGACGATACCCTGGATCTGGATTCAAGGCTGCTCAAGATGTGCGGAAAGACAGTTAAACAGCTGGCCCTGGAGGGTGCCGGCGTCTACCACGACGTGGACTTCTCCAAGATGAGGGTCGCGTGCGTACCCATCACCTCTGGAATGGGGATCATAGGAGGGTTCTCCAAATCCGTAGATGCCATCGTCAGGAGGCTGGGCATGCAGAGCTACGTCACCGCAGGGACCGATGTGAACGGATTCCAGCAGGCCATCAGGGATGGCGTAGATATGATCATGATGGCGGACGATGCCATGTTCGTCGCATACAATGTCCATGCCGTCAGGAGCACTAACAACTCCTGGGGGACAGCGATGGGTTACGCAGTCGCACTGAAGAACGCCGCCGGCGGAGTGGAGGGCAAGGATGTCCTCGTAATCGGAGCAGGACTTGTCGGTACCGAAGCAGTCCAGATACTCAAGTCATGGGGCGCCAACGTATCCGTCACCGATATCAAGACGGAGAAGGCCAAGGCCTTGGAGCAGAGGTTCGGAGTGAAGGCATTGGAGGATGTGGAAGCCGCATTGGCATCCCACAAGTACATCCTCAACGCAGCTCCAGCCATCTTCCCCGGAAGGCTCATCCAGGAGGGTGCGGTCATATCCACTCCCGGAGTGCCCCACTACTTCGACGAGGAGGGTAGGAAGAAGGCCAAGGCTATCATCCACGATCCCCTCGAGATCGGAACCGCCATGATGGCCGTGAACAGCGCTCTGTTCTCCATGGAAGTATCGAAGTGAGCATGGTAGGTCTGGCATGGGTCGTCCTCGGAGGATTGCTGGAACCCGTTTGGGTGATAGGGCTCAAGAAGTACGGCGAGACCAGATCATTGAAGTGGCTTCTGTTCACGATCATATTCATGTATCTCAGCCCGGCATGCCTGGCGTTCGCAATGGGCGACGGGATGAGCGTAGGCGTCGCATACTCCATCTGGACAGGTCTTGGTGCGGTATTCGCGATGATAGCCGGATACGTATTGTTCAAGGAGAGGGTGGGCCGTGTCAAGGTCTTCCTGGTGATGCTGATCATCATCGGTGTGGTCGGATTGGAACTGTCGGCGGTGATGGCATGAACATCGCATGGCTGTACATCTTCATCGGAGGCATATTCGAGACATGCTGGGCGACCACTATGAGCTTCTCCAACGTGTTCACTGACCCGTTCTGGACCGTCGTGACTCTTGTGATAATGCCGATCAGCGTGATATTCCTGCATTTCGCATTCAAGAAAGGCATCCCCACAGGCCCGGGCTATGCGGTCTGGGTGGGCATAGGCGCCATAGGCGCCGTGATAGTCAGCATAATCATGGGCGAAGGCCCGAACATGATCGGATTCCTGTTCCTGGGCATCCTGCTGGTGGGCGTAATCGGCATGAACCTGGTATCAGAATGATAATCTACTCAGCGACCTATTACCGCCCATGCGCGATTTCGTGATCCCTTCCAGAGGAAGAGCCATCGAGCCGGGCGAGGACTTCATCGAACAGATGAGGTCGCACCTTGACGACCCGGTCACCGATGCCGAATTCGTGCCTTGTCCGAATTCGAAGATCGATCTGGCGCATCTCAAGGATCCACAGCTGGCGTACTATGCGAGATGGAGGGACCAGCTCCGCAAGGGGAATGTGATGCAGAGCGATCTCGGTTACGAATACATCCGCATCTGCGAGCTGATCAACCTCCCCGAAGAGAGGGAATATGCCGCTAAGCAGATCGACCTTCTCTTAGAAAATAGGAAGCTGGTGAAGACAAATTACCGCACGCTGATGGCAGTAAGATTCGATATAAGCGCAGCCTTCGGCGACAGGATAGACAGCTACCTCGACTCCGACGACACCAGAGCGGTGGCATCCAAAGCAGCTCTGATCTGTACACCCATTTCATTCATCGGCAGTCCCGAGAGGTTTTGCGGGAATCCTCTGGGCGAATCATCCTTTGAATACGACGATGTCGGCCCGGAGTACTTCACGGCATCCGTGAGGGCTCTGGACACCTATCTCATCAACACCACCGGCAAAGGTATCCTGGATACCTTCGGAGGAAGCGTTCTGTCGGTCAACATAAGGTTGTTCGATGACTTCTTCTACAAAGGCGAGAGGCTCTGTCGTATAGATTTCACCGACTGTTCCGGAGATACCAGGCTTCCCGAGTTCCTGAGAGCAATCTATCTGTGTTGTATAGGTGTCATGTGCAGGGAGGACGGGAGAGAGGCACCCAACGTGTCCAGGATCCTGACGAAGGAGATGCGTGCCATCATCACGAGGCAGTACGGCGCGGAACCCGATCCTTACGATGAGGAGGACAAGCATCTCGGTGCCTGGTCATTATCTGAGAACGGTTCCAGAGGCGTTATGATAATCCAATCCGGGGCAAGGGAATACGAGGTGGGAAGTTCCTTCAGGGACGATATCGTAAAGCATGCCAAGTCCGTCTCGGAGGAATGCAGATATGTACCTTCCGGGGCAGTAAATCCCCAGTACTCGACCATGTCCGGGGAGCAGTTAGGATTCTACCTCTACTGGAGGGATCAGGCTCGTCAGGGGAACTTCATCACCACAGACAGCGGATATGTCTGGCTCCGTCTGTGCGAGCTGATAAACGACACCGAAAGGGATCCAAAGGAAGTATACGGGGACATCATCGCTCTAGGCAACGCCTACAGGGATGCCACCATACTCAGCGACCCGACGGGGATGTTCAGGATAGGCCATGACGACCTGATCATGCGCACCGCTCTCGACTACGCTGTGGACAAGGGTCTCGAACCTCCGCTGGAGAGCGAATACGCATGCACATACACTGTGAACAGGAGCATGCTCAGGGCACTGAGCGAGGACATCGACCTATCGCTGGACGCGGTGAAGTTCTTCAGCAACGCCGACAGATACAAGTTCAGAAGGCTGGACGAGAATGTCGCTGCCGTGTTCAGCAGGATGCTACGCATGATAGAGGGGCAGATCCAGGAAGGCATCGTGGAATACTGCGGGATCAAGGAGGATTACTGGAATTTATCGATATACGATAGGCTTGTGCTCTTTGGACCATCCAGCAGGGAATGCACGGTCAGCACTCTCAACTTCGGGGACAACGAGGTCTTCGAGGAGAACTGCGGCAAGCTGCTTTCATTGATCAGATCGTCCCTCAACTACATGCAGGAGGGCAAGAAGAGGTTCGAAGAGGAGACGGTCCTCTTCGGACACAGGTTCATAGGCCTGACGCCGACGGTCCTGGATTTCCACGGCGGTCTGGTCCAGACGCCCAAGGACTCAAGGTCCGGGTTGGTCCTCAACAGAGGGGAGATAGAATCCGCCCAGCAGGCCCTGATGTCCACCGTCGAGATGATGAAGGTCGATTACGAGGAGGAAGCCGTTCCCGAGGAACCTGTCAAGGATGAGAAGCCTGCAGAGAAGGGCTGGAAAGGATTCGCAGAAACTCTGGACGACAGCCAACTGGATCTCTTAATGAAGCTCCTGGCCGGTGAACAGGTCAGGATGTCCCCTAAGGTCATCGATTCCATCAACGACATCTCGATGGACTGCATTGGCGACATAGTCATAGACTCGGGGGAATTGGTCAAAGACTACCGCCAGGACCTGTCCGCAGTCTTGAAGAACAGCTGAAAATTATCCTGTCCGCACCCAGCCTATTTATATTAAAGTTATAAGTTAGGGGTGAGGACTGAAATGACACTTAAACTAGGTGTGCCGAACAAAGGAAGACTGAACGAAAGGACCATCGAGCTCCTGACGAAGTCCGGTATCGATCTCGGAGAGGATATCGGAAGGAGGCTTTATCTCAAGGCCAAGAACCAGGACATCGAGGTAATTTTCGTGAGGGCGCAGGATGTCCCTATCTTCATAGCAGAGGGCTCCATCGATCTTGGAATCACCGGTATCGACGAGACCGCCGAGTCCGGAAAGGATCTGAAGAAAGTGCTCGATCTGAGGTTCGGTTTCTGCCATCTAGCTGTCGCAGTCCCTGAGGAATCCGGAATCACAGACGCATCGCAGATCAAGGACGGTGCCAAGATCGCCACATCCTTCCCCAACCTCACCAGGAAGTACTTCGAGGATCTCGGGAAGAAGGTTGAGATCATAGTCGTGACCGGAGCATGCGAGATCATGCCCTACCTGGGAGTCGCGGATTACATCGTGGACCTCGTATCCACCGGATCCACCCTCAAGACCAACAGGCTCAGAGAGGTAGGTTCTATCGTAGAATCACAGGCCGCCGTGTTCACATCCGATGCCGCAATGGCAAAGAACGGACAGGCTATCCAGGATATCGTCGACTCTTTCGAGAGCGTCATCATCGCCGAGAACAAGAAGTACATCATGGCCGACATCCCCAAGGACAAGCTGACCGAGGTAGAGAGGATCATCCCCGGTATCGGAGGTCCTACTGTATTGGAGATCGCAGGCAACGACAAGTTCCTCGCCGTTCACGCTGTCGTCGACGGCGACAAGGTCTTCAAGATCATCGTGGAGCTCAAGAGGCTCGGCGCCAAGGGCATCCTCACCACTCCGATAGAAAGGCTGGTGAATTGATGGACAGAGGTGTGATGAGGGACACCACCAGGGATTTCGTCAAGTACTACAACCCCAAGCTCCACGGAGAGCTGAGGCTTGACACCAACACCAACGTCCTGGGTTCCAATCCCGCCGCAGAGAAGTACCTGAAGGAGAACTCCTGGGATCTGAACGGATATCCCAACACGTATTCCGACGGTCTCAGAGGTGCTCTCGCCGAATTGTACGGATTGGAAACCGACAACATCATAGCCGGCAACGGTTCCGACGAGATGCTGGACGTCGTGTTCAAGACATTCACCAACATGGGCGACAACTCCGTCGTGCCCGTGCCCTCGTACACTCTGTACGATTACTTCGTGAGGCTCAACGGCGGCAAGGCCATAGAGGTCGACCTCACCGAGGATTACCAGCTCGATGTGGATGCGATGGTCAAGCAGGATGCGAAGATCGCCATCATGCCCTCGCCCAACAACCCCACCGGCAACTGCTTCAGGAAGAAGGACATCGAGGAGATCCTGTCCAGGTTCAACGGCATCGTCGTAGTCGATGAAGCTTATGCAGAATATTCCGACGACCCCTTCGTGAAGAGGGTCGAGGAGTTCGATAATCTCGTCGTTCTCAGGACGTTCTCCAAGGCATACGCTATGGCGGCACTTCGCGTAGGATACGCGGTGACCAACAAGAAGCTCTCCGACATGATGATCTGCGTCAAGATCCCCTATTCGCTGAACATGGTCAGCGAGGGTGCCGCAATCGCGGCCGTGAAGGACCAGGACTTCGTCAGGAGGAGCGTGGAGATGGTCAGGGAGCAGAGGCCCAAGCTGGACGCAGGCCTCAGGAAGCTGGGCTTCGAGACGTTCCCTTCAGATTCCAATTTCATCATGGCCAGATCCCCCATAGACCACAAGGTCCTGGTGGACGGTCTCAAGGAGCGCGGAGTGCTCATCCGCGACTTCGGTGCCAAGCGCAGGACGGAGAACTGCGTTAGGACCACAGTCGGAACAGCGGAGCACAATGCCCTGCTGCTGGAGAAGGCGGAAGAGGTGATCTCCTCATGCCGCTGAACATCACGATCACGGATTACGGAGTCGGAAACCTCTACTCGATCCGCAGGTCCCTGGAGGCATGCGGAGCCAATGTCAAGGTTGT
>Ga0265298_10003587_pt1 | contig 20418 bp, 22 predicted proteins | sample AusTroGonzalo_MG_3_FD_193486 | JGI IMG/M metagenome (GOLD analysis project Ga0265298, IMG submission 193486) | Bovine rumen microbial communities from tropical cattle in Woodstock, Queensland, Australia - Gonzalo_01 | ecosystem: Host-associated > Mammals > Digestive system > Stomach > Rumen ... | reverse complement strand
TCTACTCTGTAGTAGTGAAGAATTTGTTCGTAAATGTCCATATCTATCATTGGTTTTGATATTTGCTCCAAAGCAAATCAAAACCCCGATAAATGGACCATTTTTCAATTACAATAGTGGGGGAAAAATGAATTACTATCTACAGCCAGTATGACTGCAACGATGCATAGCACGAACACAAGGGCCACGAAAGCCCAAGTCGCAACCATCGTGTCCTCTCCGCGGAGGAGGAACAGCATAGGAGCCAGAACAATCAGCAGACCGCCGATCAGGCCCCTGAGGCGCCTGATGTTATACTGCGCCTTCTCTTTTGGGGAAGCGGTGTTGTAACCGGCGATCAAATTGTCACCCTTGCCGATAAGAATGAGCACGTCCATAATGACCAGAATGACCGCAACTATAATAATTAGTATCATATAAATCTCGATTTAGCGAACTACAATCCATCTTCCGCCCTTGTCCGGGCCTTCTCTCTTGACACGGCCCTCGGCCTTCAACTTGGCCAGTTGTTTCTCAATGGCCTTTTCTGTGATACCAATCTCATCAGAGAGTTTCTTAGCGGAATAATCGGGGTAGACCTGCAGCAGCGAGAGGATTTTCTCCCTACTTTTTACCTTTTTCTCCCTACCATTATCGGTTTTCTCCCCACCATCTTCTGTGGATTTAAGATAGGCATTGATATCAGTAGTGATCGTTTTTGTCATCTCTTCCGTCATGAAATCCTGGAAGATGGAGATGTCATCAGATTCTCTCGTGGCAATCAAAGCATTGATATAGTCACCTCTGTCTTCTTTCAATACTTTGCTCGGTACAAGAGAGAATTCAAACTGAATGTGGTTCATGATGAGCCGGGCCATTCTACCGTTTCCATCGGCCCAGGGATGGATGGTAACCAGACGGTAGTGGGCTTCGAAACTGAGGTTATATCGCTCTGCCATGGACATTTTCTTGGCACGCTGCGCATTGAGCCAGTCACAGAACTCCTGCAGCTTGGCAGGGACTCTCTGGTAACTCATATAAGACTTCCCTCCTACTCCAGCCGACACATTTACCAGACGCAGGTCTCCACTTGCGGATGAGAATTCTCCCAGCGCCGTTTTATAGATAGAGCCCGTATTCTGCATCACCAGCTTTGATAAGGTTTTCAGCACCTCGACAGTGATCGGAGTCTTTACTTTTGCCAGCCTGATGCTCTCTTCGTAAGCCCGTTTCAAGTCAAGATTCATCATCTGCTCAATGATGGTCTTACCCTTGGCTGAAATTCCCTCATCGAACAGCAACTGGTTTTCTATTTCTGTAACGGTGGAGCCCTCGATAGCGGTAGAGTGAGTTATGATGGAGTATAGATAGAACTTCTCGTAATCTATCTGAGCGTCAATCCCGAGTTCTTTATAGCGCCCGATCAGGCCAATCAGTTGATCAATTTTTGCCATTTTCTCCCTACTTTTCGACACAAAAATAACACTTTCTCCCTACTTTCCCAATTATTTCTCCCTACTAATCTGGCCGACCCCACGAAAAGGCCGCCTCCAATGACAGGGAAGCGGTCATATCAATCGCCGACAAATTCAAAGAAATAGAAGTCCAGCCAGCCGTTTTTGTCGGCATAGAGGTGCTGCATGCCGCGATACGCGAAGCCCAGACGCTCGTAAAGCCTGTGGCCAGGCGTATTAGACGCCGTTGCATCCAGACGGATGGCCTTCATGCCTTTGTCCTGTGCAAGCAGGATAGCCGCCCGGACCATCTCTGCTCCAATGCCTCGTCCCTGACATTCAGGACTTACTGCCAGGATATGAATCACTGCCACCTCGCTATCGGGTACTTCCTTCGACCACGCTATGGCATGGTAATCTTCGCACTGATACATCGTTAGCGCCATTGCGCCGATGATTGCATCCTGCACCTTATATAGATACAGGCTTCCTTCCTGGATATATGCCTTTATACCCTCGGCCGTCGGGTGCTTCCCCTTCTGCCATCGGGCATAACGCCCAATCCCGGGAGTATGCTCCATCACGTCGTCATAGAACAACAGAACGGACGCGTAATCAGCTATGGATGCCTGCTGTAACATCATTAAATTTCATGGCGTCGAGGGTCTTTTGCAGCACCTCATCCAGAGGCCAGCCGAGCATTTCCGCTCCCTGCTCGATCACCTCGCGAGAGCAGCCGGCGGCAAAGCCTTTCGTCTTATACTTCTTTTTGAGGGATTTGAGTTCCATGTCCTGGACGCTTTTCGACGGACGCATCAGCGCGGCTGCCCCGATCAACCCAGTCAGTTCGTCGGTAGCGAAGAGCACTTTCTCCATGATGTGCTCTGGTTTCACATCCACATGCATGCCGTAGGCGTGGCTGCAGATGGCGTGGATCATTTCTTCACCAACACCGCCTTCGCGCAGCAGTTCGGGTGCCTTGATGCAATGCTCTTCCGGATACATTTCAAAGTCAATATCGTGCAACAGGCCCACGATGCCCCAGAAATCCTCTTCGTCTCCATAGCCCAGTTGTTTCGCATACCAGCGCATCACTCCTTCCACCGTCAGGGCATGATGAATGTGAAATGTTTCCTTGTTGTATTTTCTCAGCAGATCAAGAGCTGCTTCTCTGGAAATGTGATTCTCCATTGTGATTGGTTTATCTACACAAAGATAAATATTTTGTCTGTTTTAAAATACCGTCCCCAAGAAGAATAAAACCGGAAACAAATAGGACATTTTATCCATTTTTCTCCAGCTGAATTTCACAGTCTTGATTTATTCGAATTAATGCCTAACTTTATTCTGATGATCAACAGAAGACATTTTATTAAGATCGCCAGTGTCGGAGCTCTCGCACTGGCTACCAGCCCGTTGGACATGCTGGTATCCTCCTGCACAAATCGCATGGAAAGGGAAAGAACCCGGGCACTGAAGGCATCCGCCCAAAAAGTGTTTGGTAATTTGAAAGACAATTTGGTTCATCTTCCAAGTGAACAGGTCGACGTCCCTGTCCTTGATGCGCCTTTGGTCGGAGTCGCGCGTGCCGACGATCCCCTGTTTGAAACTTTCAGGAAAAATGAGGTCATCGGCGCGCAATGGCGGCCGCCAGGAGAGTGGATGCAAGATGCCAAGTCCGTAGTCGTGTTTTTCTTCCCTGTCTCATCGGAAATCCGGACTCGGCATCGGGCGGCCAGGACGGCCACGAACGAAGCCTGGAACTATGGATATGGCAAGCACGGACAGGTGGTGAATGCCTTTCTCTCCGGCATGACTGCCGAAATGGAGGGTCAGGGAGTAAAAACCTTCATTCCCACCAAGGACCCTTCTTTCAAGATTGAGAGGCAGCCAACCTTGAGTGGCAGTAAGGAAGACGTGCATTATTCCACTTCCTGGTCGAACCGACATGTTGCTTTCGTCGCCGGCCTTGGAACCTTCGGTATTCATCGGCATCTTATTACACGGGAGGGATGCAGCGGCGTCCTCGCATCGATGATTCTAGACTGGGAAATGGAGCCCACCACCGCTGATTACAGGAACCCTTACGAGAACTGCATCCATTGTGGCGCCTGCGTTACGCGCTGTCCCGCCGGCGCCATCTCACTGGAGAATCTGCGCAACCTAAAGGAATGCGCGGCTTACGCCGCGAGCCTTAGGTCAGAGAGCGATCCGGGTTATTGTGGGAAATGTCTGGTCGGCATTCCATGCGAGTCCGTCCTCCCCGCCGAACTCGCATAAACTCTGATTTATTTTCCAAGTTAACGAAAAACTCCTACAAGTCCAATAGTAGCACAAAACGATCCATTCTTTCAATATCAATGTCGGGAAAGAATCTCAAATTTTCCCGACATTTCTGCTCATGGATATATTCATTTTGCTCACGAATGCACACGCACCAAGAAATACCCCAATGCAACGAGGGCAATACCAGCTATTACACTGATGGCTACATACCCGGCAAATCCCCAGACATTGCCGCTCTGCAGCATTACCAACGCCTCCTTTGAGAACGTAGAGAAGGTCGTAAATCCGCCACATAGACCCACGGTCAGGAATAGCGCCCAATCACTTCCCTCGGTGCCATTCTTACTGAATATACCCCACAGAAGGCCAATCAGGAAGCATCCCAAAAGATTCACCATTAGCGTTGCCCACGGGAAACCCTTGCTCACGCCCTTCATCGCCATTGATATAAGATATCGGCCAACTCCGCCCAGGAAACTGCCGGTACCCACTGCCAGTATGGTTTTGATAAGTTCCATCGTCTAACCTCCTATTCTGATCACGCTTCGGTCTTCCTCCTGCGGCTTCTGCCCGCCCTTGCCCGGTTTGAAGGAATGGAAGTTCCAGGTGATGCCCAGCCAGAACATCCGACTGCGGTTCTTGCTGTTATTGACCAGCGTAAATACCGGATTGTCGGAATATACATCCCAGCGGCGGGTATTGAACATATCCGTCAGCAGGGCCGAGACCGTGAGGCTGTTCTTCAGGAAGTATTGCTTTACGCCGATATTTCCATAATGGATGGTCCGGGTGGTGAATTGCGGGAAATACTGCGGTGTCGTTACAAAGTACTGCGCCTGGATCTCCGTGCCGTTGAATGGCCTAATGGTGAAACCCGCGTTGCTGTTGTTGGTCCAGCCCTGATTCCGGATGTCGGTGCCCTTGAAGGAACCTCGTGATGCCGTATAAAAGGTATTGCTGGCCAAGTCTATCGTAAGCCACCGAACGGGCGAATACCGGATGTTATGATCGATGCCGGTTTTCACGTCGGAATCGGCATTGATGTAAGTCGTGACCAGGATATCGTTGTCCAGATAAGCCACCTGATTGATGAAATTTGTGGTATAGGTCACGTAGGCGTTTCCGTTCACCGTCAGATACTTGCCGGTATAGGAATACCCTGCATCCAGCTTATTGGCCTTCTCCGGCTGCAGGTGCATGTTGCCGGTCTCGTAGGTCTGCTTGTCAATCAGATTGATGTACGGGTTCAGCTGCGGATAGGTCGGCCGGGAGATGCGCCTGGTAAGCGCTGAGCTCAACGACCAGCGAGGAGCTACGCGCCAGTTCAACGACAGGCTGGGCGCCAGGAACCAACAGTCGCTATGGTCGTCCAGCTTCTCCTTCTCGCTGTGCAGCGTGACATAACTGTATTCCAGACGGACGCCGGCCTTGTAGGACAGATTCTCCGAAAGCTTGCCGGAATACATTGCATACGCAGCCGGAATATACTCCCGGTGCGTCAGATCATTGCTGAGCGGAATCGACAGCACCCATTCATGCGTGGCTTCATCCCACTCATACATTTTGTGGTCGATGTTGTTCTGCCGGTATGTCATCTTCATACCCGTCTCAAACTTGCCTTTGCCCAGCATCGTCAGATAATCGGCCTGCAGGGCGGCAATGAAAGGATGCCCGCCGGACTGGGACTTCTGCACCATCTTTCCGCCTTCATAATAGAAAGAGGGCCTGTGGCCGGTGATGCTGGAGACGGAAGCATTCACGCTCAACTCCTTCTTGCCGGGGTCGAACAGATGTTTATATCCCAGACCCCCCTTCGAAGTTCTCCCGATTAAAGGTAATATCCGTCTGGCGCGTGCCGTTGAAGTCCTGAAAATTGTTCATACGGGGAAAAGCAACCTTGAAATCGGCCGTCAAGATATCCTTGGAGGAAGCCTTGTACTGGAGATTGAGACCGGCATTCTGCCCACTGGTACGCTTGGTGGCATGGATCAGCTGGTCTACACGGAAGCCCGTAGAGACGATCTGCCGATGCAGTTCGCTCTCAATCAAATCCTTCTCGTACTTGCCATTGTAGTTGAAGCGTATCCCCCACCGGTCCTTGTTGTAACTCAGCGCCGTATTGCCATTCAGGAAGCCGTTGAATCCATAGTTGAACGCCGCTATCGCGCTGAACATATTGGCCGATTGCTTCTTGGATATGATATTGACAATACCGCCTGTACCCTCGGAATCATACTTCACATCCGGGCTGGTCACAATCTCGATACTTTGCACATTTGCTGCCGGGATGCTCTCCAGGCCACCCAGCGTAGTGGGAATCCCGTCTACCAGAATCAGCACATTGCTGTTGCCCCGGATAGAGATCCCGCCACTGCCATCCACACTTACGGCCGATGCCCCGCGGATCACCTCCAGCACAGGCCCTGTTGCTGCAGCAGCGCTGGACGCCGTATTGATACGCGTCTTTTCCACGCTTACGCTCTTGGGGGTCTCTCCGGCCACCACAACCGCCTCATTCAACAAGGTAGCATCCAAGGAAAGAATGATATTGCCCAGATCTATCACGCCCTTGTCCGAACATTCCAACTCCCGTTTCAAGCTTTTATAGCCGATAGAACTGATTATCAATTGATAATTACCAGTGAACTTGCCATTAAGAAGAAACGTGCCATCCTCTCCAGTCATGCCTCCGGCCGCTGTCTTCCCGTCAGCCTCCAGCACCACGGCCGCATACATCACCGGCGTCCCGTCGGCTTCCACCACCCGACCCTTCACCCCATTCTGAGCAAAGGCAACCAGCGTATCGGCAAAAAGGACAAATAAAATAAGAAATCTTCGCATGTAGATAATTCGGCTTTAACGAATACAAATATAGTCACTTATGCTGCAATGTGATGATATCGATAAATCCGAATTTAATGTTCCCTTCTATATCGTGGCCCTGATTGCCCCTTGGCAATGAATCCTGACCACGCGATTGGTATCGGCTTCAGCGATTTGGCGTAGTTCATCAAGGTAGGGCGCGACGAAATTGGGCCTGCGCTTGCCCAGAACACGGAAGATTTCGGGGGCCTCCATCCGTACCTTATCATCGCTATCGTGCAATAATTCGGCGAACATCGGCATATACTCCTGATAGGGATCAGGAGTGTTTGTGGCTATGTTTTCCGATGCCCAGATGAAAGCCAGCCTTACGCCAGGAACTTCATCTTGGGCGAAGCGGAAGAGGTCCGGCCAATACGACTGAATAGACTCGAAACAGCCTCGTCCTATTCTACCGAGCGCATTGAGTACGCGCTCTCGCAGAAGCGGCTCTTCATTATTGAGGAAGGCGGCAATTGCGGGCACGCTGCCCTTGATTGCCTCTGGAAATGCCAGTCCCATCTCTCCAAGCATCCAAAGAGACTTTGACTGGATCTTCACCGAATCTGAAGTGAGGAGCGACGCTACATATGGGATGTTTTCCTCCCAACGTTCCTTGCACTTTGTCAGCAACCCGAGCTCTTTATATGTTTCTGCTTCCTTCATCTCTCAAAAAAGCCAATACGGCACGGTTGAAAGCATCCGGACATTTGTTTGCCACAAAGTGGCCTCCTTCAAGAATGGCCAGTTGAGCAGCCGGGATACGGCTGGCAATCAGCCGCGTATGCTCATCCTTGACCATGTCCTTAGTTCCGGCAATGACCAGTGTCTTGGCTTGAATCTTCGACAGTTCCTCCGGCTTTACATTCGGATCATTAACCATCAGTCCCAGCATCTCTGCATGAAGTTTGGCTTCTTCACTCTTTTTGGCGAACAACTTGGCAAACCAATAGCCTATTTCGATAGGAATCTGAATGGAGCGCTTGATACCCCTGGCATCCAGGTTGGCACCATTCAAGACGAGCCGATTCACACGCTCTGGGTACTTCATCGCAAAAACCATCGCAATGTTCCCGCCGTCCGAAAAACCCAGTATATGCGCCTTCTCTATCCCATGCGCATCCATGAAGTCCCTGAGGTCTTCGGCAAACTGTCGGATCGTAAATGGAGCATCGCCCCGCGGCGTTTTACCGTGCCCGCGCGTGTCCAGAGCAAAGACATGATAATACTGGGCAAAGACATCTGTCTGCCCTGCAAAATAGTCACAGTTCTCACCGTTCCCATGTAGCAGGATAAGCGGCTCTCCCCGGCCTTTTTCTATGAAAAAATGCTTGATGTCCATGCCCATAAATATGCATTTACTACAAAGGTTTCTTCTTCGCCTTTGGCTTCGGAAGCGCGGGAATCGTGGCTTTGATGAGCGCCGTCAAATAATCCCGATCATCCACATCGCTGATGTAGAAATAGTCCTTGGCGCCGTCATACGGCGACCGAAGGATGACTTCCTTGAGTACAGTCTTGCCTGATTCCGTCACTTTGACGTAGAAATTGTTGTCGCATATAAGACCGAAGAGAACACCGTCGCAATAGGCACAGTAATCTCCCATCATCTTCTTCACGGCAATCTCTCCAGCGTCAGAGCACTGGTCGATGATGTATTGTACAAAGTCAGGATTGCAAGCCATAAATAAAGATATATCGAAGTATGTCAATATTTAACCTTGAAGTAATCAAGTAACGCTTTGTAGTTGTCCTGTGCGGAAAGACATGTATCCATGAGATATCCATTCACATGCCCCCACTCGCTAAGGCCCCGGTAATAGAAAAGTTTGAGTTCTTCTGTAATAATGAAAGGAACAACACCGTTTGCAAGGCACTCCTTAAACATGACGAGCCTACCTACCCTGCCATTACCATCTTGAAATGGATGGATGACTTCTAACTTCTGATGGAAATCGATAATGTCCTCCAATGTCCTGACAGCCTTTGCGTTGTATGCCGAAAGCAGGGCTTTCATCCGTGCATGGACTTCTTCCGGAGGGCAAGTGGCGTTCCCGCCTACCTCGTTGGGCAATTTCTTATAATCTCCGATGTTGAACCTGGACTTGCGGCTGTCGGATGTTCCTGTCTTAAGTATTCTGTGAATTTCTTTAATAAAGTAGTCGGAGAGTTTATCCTCAGCCCGTTCGATGATGAGGTCTATGCATCGGAAATGGTTGATAGTCTCTATGATATCATCGACATTGATACTTTCATCAGTAATGCCGATTGTATTTGTCTCGAAGATATAACGGGTTTGCTCATGTGTTAAACGACTCCCTTCCATATGGTTGGAGTTGTAAGTGAGGTCTATCTGGGTACGATGATAGATTCCGCCACTAATCTTACCCTCTTTCTCTTCTCTGAGTCTTTTTAGCAAAGGACTCGTTTTCTGTTTGTCTTTCCACGGCAATGGAGCATCGGCAGGAATATTCCATGTCTTTCCCACAAGTATAGCCCCCTCAATCTTTCCGGAAGCGCACCAGTTCCTGACCGTGCGCTCAGAAAGATCATGTTGCTGAGCAAATTGATTGACAGATATGAATTCCATCTTAATCGGCAATTATCATGTATAAACCGGACACAAAAATAGCAATTTTTGCCGATATCGGCAAGTTAAGCAAGGTATTACACCTAGAATTCAGCAGGATCATATACTTTTTTCGTAATTTTGTCCTCACGACAGATTATACGTATCCACGCCGAGAATATCGGCTGCGAATACGGTGAATACAATAATACTTAACATGGCTTTGTTTTCATTATTCTCCCCTCGCCCTTCGTACGAAGTATTTGGTTCCCAGGGAGGAATTTCTTTTACGCTCACACTTCCCGATTCGTTTGATCCTTCAAAAGACAAGTGTCCCATGGCCATCTTGATGCATGGGTTTATGTCAAAGAAGGAGATGTATCCGATGCCTGCCATTGCAAAGGCCCTTGCCAAGGCCGGGATCGCATCCATCCGATTTGATTTTGACGCGCACGGAAAAAGCGAAGGAAGATTCATGGATATGACCATCTCCAGCGAGATAGCGGATGCAAAAGCGGTATTGGCGTATGCACGCAACTTACCCTTTGTGACAGATATAGCATTGATTGGCCATTCCCAGGGTGGCGTTGTGGCAGGCATGCTGGCAGGCGAATTGGAAAGCAGACCGGACAGACCCAAATGTGTCGTTCAATTGGCTCCGGCAGCTGTGCTGAAAGACGATGCGATTGCGGGAAGGTGCATGCATGCAAAATATGATGCATCCAATCCTCCGGAATATGTCAATGTCTTTTTCCACAAACTGGGACGCAGTTTTATCCTGGAAGCCCAGAAACTGCCCATTTATGAGGTGTCCGCACAATATTCAGGACCGGTCTGTCTGATTCATGGGGATAAAGACAAGATCGTGCCGCTCAAATATAGCGAGCACTACCACGAAGCGTATAAAACCAGCGAATTACACGTTCTAAAAGGCGAAGGCCATCTGCTAAATGGCGATAAAACTCGTCTAATTGAAACAGTAACCACCTTCCTGAACAGGCATCTATAACTACGCGCTATTCGATTCTCCAGACACTGGTAAATCCGAATTTACTTTAGTGACGGTAGTGTCCCAAAAACAGGGACGATACTGTCAATTTCGGCCTTATTTGCAGGTAACGTCCCTGAAAATGGGACGTTACCATCACTTCAGCCAATATACCTAACGGTTCTTATAGACGCAGTTCTCGATCTTGTAACTCATGGATGGTCCCCAGAAGGAAGTGAGCGGAGCAGGTTCGCCGCCTCCGGCGATTTCTCCGAATACGGGTTTGGCCACATTCCGGAAGACAGGAGTTCCCACATAAGCACAATCGCTGACCCGGGTTGTCGTGACGCCAAAGGCCGAACCCATGACACCGTATGTCGCATTGAATTCTCCCACGATACCTCCAATCTGGGCAAAACCTCCATCACACACAGCAACCTGCACCGTCGACGTACACCGGCTGATGCAGCCATAACGTTCACTGCCCACCAAGCCACCCACAAACAATTGCTGGGAGCCACTCTCTCCGCTGACGCGGATGTTGCCGGCCGCCTTGCAGTTCTCGACATTGGTGGCCGATGCCTGCAGGCCGCCGATATACGCCTTGTATTCGCCGCTCTGCGGCTGGACGAAGCGGATGCTGATGTCGAAATCGGAAGTGCAGTTACGGGTATCGTTGTAGGCTTCTCCCGCATATGCTCCGACATATAGCTCTCCCCCACCGTTTCCGGCGATTTCAATATCCATGGTGCCGCTCACGGAATTGTTCTCGAGAATGCCGCCCCAGATGCCGCCGCAAAGGCCTGTGAAACTGTGGAAGGTGGCGTCCGTGTTGCTGGTCTTTACCCGAATCAGCGTGCCGGTAATCCGGCAGTTGCGGACGGCAGCAACGCCCTTGTCCTGTTTGATGATACCAACCAGCGGGGCGACATATGGCCGCTCCGCCGTGAAGACAAGCTGGCTGTCCTCCATGTTCAGGTTCAGAATCTCGCCGTCAGCCATCGTGCCGAAAAGACCGGCTTTGTCGCCGTGAAGCTCCGTTATCCGAAGGCCTTTGATGGTATGTCCCTGCCCGTCGAAGATGCCCTTGAAGGCGTGACGCCACCATTCGGCGGGTGCAAATTCATAATCCGCCTCATAACAGCCGATAGGTTCCCAGTTGGCGATGCCAGACAAGTCCAAGTCATTCTCCAAGACATACCAACCGTACAGGTCTTCCCGGATGGCATCCAACTCCGCTACAGTCCAGATATGTTTGGGCGACACCCACTTAGCATAGAGTGTCATAGACTTTTCAACCTTCATCGAGTCTGTTGCCTGGACGAAGAAACTAGCGTTGTTGCCGAACCGCCATTCCTGCTCAGGCCTGCATTCAGGCGTCGTGTACCAGCCGCCAAAGCGATAGCCTTCCCGAACTGGATAGCTTTTGGCTTCGTCAGGCAGGATGCTGCCGGTTTTTACGATAACAGGCTCTATTTCCTGTTCCGATTCGTAATTCAAATTGAAAGATACCGTACTACTCTGGGCAAAGGACACCAGTGTGTTCAAAAGGAAAAAGACAAGTATAAAAATACTACGCATGTGGGTAAATAGCAAAATATCTGACTGAAAGTTAACGAAAAACTCCTACAAGTCCAAGATTAGCATAAAACAGACCAACCGTTATGGGACGTTACCGTCACTTCGACCAATTCCGATTTAGCGGACTACAATCCATTTTCCGCCCTTGTCCGGGCCCTCTCTCTTGATACGTCCTTCGGACTTCAACTTGGCCAGCTGCTTCTCAATGGCCTTCTCTGTGATACCAATCTCATCGGAGAGTTTCTTGGCGGAGTATTCGGGGTGGGACTGGAGCAGCGAGAGGATTTTCTCCCTACTTTTTGGCTTTTTCTCCCTACTTTTATCAGTTCCCTCCCCACTTTCTTCTGTGGATTTAAGATAGGCATCGATATCCGTAGATATCGTTTTTGTCATCTCTTCCGCCATAAAATCCTGGAAGATAGTGATGTCATCCGATTCTCTGGTGGCAATCAAAGCGTTGATATAGTCACCTTTGTCTTCTTTCAACACTTTGGCAGGCACAAGAGAGAATTCAAACTGAATATGGTTCATGATGAGCCGTGCCATACGGCCGTTGCCGTCAGTCCAGGGATGGATGGTGACCAAGCGGTAGTGCGCCTCAAAACTGAGGTTATATCGCTCTGCCATGGACATCTTCTTTGTCTGCTGCGCATTGAGCCAGTCACAGAACTCCTGCAGCTTGGCAGGGACTTTCTGGTAACTCATATAAGACTTCCCTCCTACTCCAGCCGACACATTTACCAGACGCAGATCACCATTTGCGGATGAGAATTCTCCCAGCGCCGTTTTATAGATAGAGCCCGTATTCTGCATCACTAGTTTTGAAAGGGATTTTAGCACATCGATAGTGATCAAAGTGTTCACCTTTGCCAGTCTGATGCTCTCTTCGTATGCCCGTTTTAAATCCAGATTCATCATCTGCTCTATGATGGTCTTACCCTTGGCAGAAATTCCCTCGTCGAACAGCAACTGGTTTTCTATTTCTGAAACAGTGGAACCCTCGATAGCAGTAGAGTGGGTAATGATGGAGTACAGATAGAACTTCTCGTAGTCTATCTGCGAGTCAATTCCCAGTTCCTTATAACGCCCGATCAGGGCTATCAACTGATCAATTTTGGCCATTTTCTCCCTACTATTCAGTGCAAATTAAGCATTTTCTCCCTACTTTTCCAAATTTTTCTCCCTACCCATCTCGCCCCCACGAAAAAGCCGACTGGGATCCCAAGGAAACCTGCGTCATCCTGCCTTTCAATAATTAAATTGGAGCTCGTCAATGTAAAGAACCGTATGGCTGCTACCTGTGAAATACTCTCCCAGTGCGCTGGAAAGAATACTGATTCCCACAAAGGTGGGTGTGGCGTCCCGCCTGTAGTCGATGGGTATCTCAAAATGGACGTAACCGTCGGTCGCCTGGGTCAGTGACAGCACACCCCTTCCAATCAGATGAGGATCGGCCTCCGGGTTAAAGATGCCATCATTTGTGACCAGGTGCAGCACCTCGGTCCAGTCATACAGGGCCACTTCTATCTGACCGATATCCATTTCCCCTTTCTTGGACTGATAGGGCTCCTTGGCGTAGTTGATGACGCCCGGCAAATAGTGATAATAACCCGACAGGCTCTTGGGACGGCCTGTAAATGGCGTTCCATTGTCCATTTCTATCCCGGAGAATTTTACAACACGGTAAAAATGACCGGTATAAAGACTGCCGGCTGCAAAGCACCAGGTTACGTTCCGACTCACAATCTTTGCGGCCGCCTTGCCCGGTCCGGGTACAGCCACGTGTTCGTATTCCGGCATGGTAGTATTGATGCCCAAAACCTTCATACCGCGGTTGGCGCTATCCCATACACGTTGTTCTTCCGTGGCGCCTTTCGGGAAAGGATTCCAGGATGATCCCTGTTTGGACCACTCGTCCAGGTTCATATTGTATAGCTGCTGTGCCTGGATGAACGGGCATAGACACATGACAACGATAATCATCAATGCTTTTTTCATCATTATCTTACGTTTTATATTTACAATTTAAGGAGCCGCCCGGTCTCCGTCCAGATTCTTCCGTCCAGCGAAGGGTCGATATATCGGGACGGAATGTCCTTGCTCTTTTTTCCTACATAATAACGGTTGTGCGTTTCTTCCGCAAGGGCGCGCAGAGCTGGACGGACACCGGCCTGCGGTGACTTGCATAGTGGCTTGAACAGCGCGTCGGCCAGCGGATCATACCAGTGGCCCAAATCGATCATGTCGGAAGCAACGATGCCCGGGTCGGCCAGGTTGACATGCAGGTCCGGATGGCGCCGCGCCAGCTCAAGGGAGAACGATAGCAGCGCGCGCTTGGCCCGGGCGTAGGTACCCAGCTGGCTGAATGCTTTTTCGGTCGGCTGCAGGGTTGCTTCGTCCAGCGAAACAAAGCGGCAGGTCAGCGACACCATATTCACGATATGCGCGTCCTGCGGTAGTTTCGGGAGCAGGAGCTGCGTCAGCAGCCAGGGACCGAAGTAATTGACAGATAAGGTGTTCTCAAATCCGTCTTCCGTCCGGCGGAAACCTTTCGATATGACACCGGCGTTGTTGAAGAGCGCCGCGACCGAGCCGGCTTCCACGCCTTCGGCGAAAGCCCGCACGGATGCCATGGATGCCAGGTCCAACTGCCGGACTTCCAGCTCTGCGCCGGGAACCCGGCAGAGGATGTCCGCCCGTACGGCCTTGGCCTTCTCCAGATTACGGCAGGCCATCAGGACAGGAATCCCCTGGCTGACCATGGCTTCTGCCGCAGCGGATCCCATGCTGCCCGTGGCGCCGGTAACGATGATCCTTCTCTTCATTTCCATCGCTCCTCTGCTGCTTCCACCTCCCGGCGCAGCCGCTCCGGCAGGTCGGCTACGCAGCGGTTGCATTTCATTTCCAGTGTATACATCCGTCCGATACAGTAATTTGAATGTCCGCATAGGCTCCGGTCTATTTCCCCGCTTTGGAGTTTGTTGACGAAATCGGTATCCCGGATCAACGCCCGGGCCATCTGCAGACCCGCAAAGCCAGCGGCGAGCACTTCTTCCATTTTCTGCCGGGAAACCATGCCGCCTACGTAGATCAGCGGCAGATTGACCGCAGCGCGGAACTTCAGCGCGTCTTCCAGGAAATAGGCTTCCCGGTATGGGACGGTCGGAATCATCTGCCGGCCGAACACCCGGACCAGGGCCTTGAGCCACCAGAACTTGCGCATGTCCATATAATGGGACATCGTATGGAGCGGCATCGCCCCGCGCATGACTTCCATCGGCGCCTTGCTCACAAAACCGGCTGAAAGCACAATCGCATGCACGCCCAGCCGTTCCAGTTCACGAGCCACTTCTAGACACTCCTCTTCCTGCATGCCGCGACGGAAACCGTCGTGCATGTTCATTTTTACGAGTACGCCCATGTCGTCGCCCGCCGCCTCCATGACGCGCCGGATCACGCGCTGCATCAGCCGCATCCGGTTTTGCAGCGAACCGCCATACGCATCACGGCGATGGTTGGTATAGGGGGACAGGAACTGGCTGATGAGATAGCCGTGCCCGGCATGGATCTCGACACAGTCGAATCCCGCTTCCCGCGCCAGCCCCACGGCATGTCCGAAATCATCCACCAGCGCATCGATCTCGGAAAGCTTGAGGCCACGGACAAAGGTCGGCGAGTATAGGTTGAAGCCGCCCGAGGCACCGACGGGCATACAGCCGCAGGTGGAGCGGTGCGTCATGTTTCCGCAGTGTCCCAGTTGGATGGAGCATTTCGCACCGGCTGCATGCACCGCATCGGTAATCCGCTTCAGCCCGGGAACGATGTCCTCCCGCATCCAGAGCTGGCCGTCGAACGACAGTCCGCTCCGGTTCACGGATGCGTAGGCCAGCGTGGTCATCCCCACCCCGCCCCGGGCCACAGCCACATGGTAGTCGTACAGGTCCTGCGACGGGCTGTTGCCATACGCCATGTTCTCAAAGGCGGCCGACCTGATAATCCTGTTCCGCAGGGTTACAGGGCCGATGTTAAAGGGAGTGAATATCGGAGATTCAATCATATCAATAGAGGAAGGGAATCATGCGTCTGGTGCGTGGATCGAGTTGTCCGGGGAATTCGCGCCGATATAGCTCGTGGATGCGTGCGGCACGCGGAGCCAGGTTGGCAAAGGTCCAGAGCGCAAACACGGCACCCGCCCACGACCAGGTAAGGATGGCGAAGCCCACCCATTCCAGGAACTCACCGAAATAATTGGCGCTGGTCACATAGCGGAACATCCCGCTTTGGGGCAGATAATGTGCCGTATCGCCGGGCTTTCGCAAGTGACGGATGATGCTGTCGGACTGGATGTTAATGAACATGCCGGCCAAGAAGAGCGCCGTTCCGCACAGGAAAGGCACGCTTGTCAGCCAGGATAAGGGATATCGGTCTACCGGGGAGACATAGAAGATCCAGCCGCCCTGCATTAAAGCGTTCAGCGTATTAAACACCATGCCCATCAGCACGATGGACAGTGGCATCCGGCTGTGCCCGCGCAATTGCAGCGGAAAAATGAACGAGCGGTGGAAATAGTGGCTCTCGAACAGGACCAGGAAGACCAGCCGGACCACGTCGTTGCGCCGGTCGGAAAACCACCAAAGGAGCAGCATCGCCACGAAGACGGGCGCCTCCATCAGGATCCAGCCCAAGTGGTTATCGAGTGATGGGCCCCATTTTTCTGTATAGAACTTCCCGTATCCCGCATTCACGCGGTACAATGCGATGAACACCACCACTGCGATGACGGCCATCACCGCCAGGAAGAAATTGAATGCGTGCGGAGAAAACATCGTCAGTGCCGTCATTCTATCAATTAATCGGACTGCGCAGTTAATCTATTTGCAGTTTTCGATGCTATAATCTGCGATGGCGGCTTTGAACATGTCGATAAGGGCTGCCGCCGACTTGTCGATATTGTACTTTTTCATTGACTCGGCGTAGCGCTTGCCCTCTTCCCAGCGTTCTTTGGGATGTGAAAGCCACCAGTCTATCTTTTCGGCCAGTTCCTTTTCATTTTTCTCCTGGAAAACGCTGCGATCAGACAACGCGAAATGCGAGGTTCCGGTGTGACTTCCTTGGGCAATCACCGGCACGGCGCCCTGCTGCATGGCTTCCATGATGGAAAGCCCTTCAACTTCGATGGTGGCGCAGTGGACGCAGAGGTCGGCGCCGGCGGCAAGGGCACGAAGATCGTCCCTTGAATAGAACTTGAATTCCGGCTTATATTTCACCACGCCATCCTCGTACAGTTTCATAGCCATGCGCTTGTACTTCTTCGCTTTGGGACCTTGCCCCGCAAATTGGAGCTGAATGCGATCTGCAAACGCCGAATGGCGGATGGCCCTGATAAGGGTGGGCTGGTCTTTCTCAACTGAAAGCCGGCCGATATAAAGCACCTTCAGGGGGCGCTCCGTGTTCAGATAGTCTTCCGGAGGTACTTCCGGACGGATACAAGTATCCGGAACCACGCCATTGGAGATAACGTGGAGCTTAGACTTAAAGTGATGACGCTCAAGCCTTTCGCGAACATTCTCAGTGGGACACTGCAGATGGGAACAATGGTTGAAAACAAGATCTCTCCACGCATTGAGCAGCAGATAGTTCGCGACTTTGCTCCAGCCGAGAGCCAGGGAGCAGAAAACATTCTCCGGATGCAGGTGGTAGGTTCCGGTAACGGGTTTTCCAAGCCGACGGGCTATCCTGCATGCTCTCGCTTCAAGAACCATAGGCTCCTCCATATGCACCACATCGGCCCACCGCATGGCCTCTTCGATGATCTTCTTGTCTGTGGAAGCGAAGTTATAACCTTGCGCATCAATGATGGGCTGGAAAATAGGAAAATGAAACCACTTGAGCTCGTAATCCGGTTTCGGTCCGGTAGGGTCACAATTAGGTCCTGCAACTACGCGAACTTCCTGCCCGGCATCGCGAAGAGCCTGCACAGTACGGCGCGCCGATGCTGAAAGGCCGTTCCCCATCCCGTAATAATTATTCAGAATAAAAAGAATTTTCATCAGTTTTTCACTTGCAAAAAAGTTTTGCAAAATTACTCCAACATAGTGGCATTTTTGTTCGCATAAATTCCTAAATGTTGTTCAATTTTTCCTAAAATTTAACCCAAAGACGAAAAATTGCTTAATTTTGTGGAAAAATAGCGCAAGGCATGTATCACAACGAAACGCTCAATCAGAAGCGCCTGGACGATCTCCAGATGTCACATATTGATCTTTCGTGTACAGAATGGTTTGAGCAATTCCGGGAAGACATCCTTATCCTCCACAACCCCCGCTTCAGAGGCGATTGGGAGCCGTATAAGCTCAAACAGGTCCTTCTTGTCCTTTGTAACGGAGGTAACGGCTATGGGGCTATCAACTTACACCCCATACATCTTCAGAAAGACTCCCTGCTCATCGCGCTTCCTTCCCAGATTGCGGAATCCAATAATGTGGACGAGAGCTTTAAAGGAACGTTTTTGCTAATGTCGGAGCATTTCCTGTCCCGCATCAGCATCGGTGATGTTTATCTGTTTCATAAGCACGTAGAGAATAACCCCGTTTATAAACTGGATGAAAGTACGGCCACAACATTCCGCTCTCTTATAGAACTGGTGCACAATTTAATGCTAAGTGGAGATAACAGTTCCGGCATGGAGGAGATCTTCAGCTTGATTTCAAGATTGTTCTACATCATGATCAGCCGGATTATCAACCCTTCTTCCGACACTCAGGAAACGGGGCAGCGCCATGGGGAGGTCATGATGCAGTTTCTGCAGTTGCTGAGGCGCCACTATCGGGATCACCGTGATGTTGGTTTTTATGCCGACAAGATGAGTATTTCGGCTAAATACATGACCACTCTTGTCAAGAAAGCCAGCGGGAAATCGGCCATTCAGTGGATAGAAGATTACGTCATCCTTGACGCCAAAGCGCAATTGTCCTCGACCGTGAATACAATTCAGCAGATTGCATTTGAACTGAATTTCCCCAGCCAGTCCCTGTTCGGGCGCTATTTCAAACGAGCTGTGGGAATGTCTCCCTCGGACTACCGGATCTCCTTACAGCAAATCCACATGCTTGAAGCGCAAACTCCTGGCCCAAACCGCAGACGGCCATCTCTATTATAGTACCAATGAAGGTGCGTCTTGGATTCGAAGAAGATAGCCATACTATTCGTCATTATATTCAAAATAAAAGAAGTCCAGCCAGCCGTTTTTGTCGGCATAGAGGTGCTGCTTGCCGCGATAAGCGAAGCCTAGACGCTCGTAAAGCCTGTGGCCCGGCGTATTGGACGCCGTGGCATCCAGACGGATGGCCTTCATGCCTTTGTCCTGCGCAAGAAGGATAGCCGCCCGGACCATCTCTGCGCCAATGCCCCGACCCTGACAGTCAGGACTTACGGCCAGGATATGAATCACGGCCACCTCGCTGTCGGGCACTACCTTCGACCACGCTATAGCATGGAAATCTTCACACTGATACATTGGTAGCGCCATGGCACCGATGATCGCATCCTGCTCCTTATACAGATACAGGCTCCCTTCCTGGATATATGCTTTTATGTCCTCATCCGTCGGGTGTTTCCCCTTCTGCCATCGGGCATAACGCCCAATCCCAGGAGTACGCTCCATCACGTCGTCATAGAACGACAATATGGCTTCGTAATCAGTTATGGATGCCTGCTGTAACATCATATCGCGCGTCCTGTAAGGCGGAAAGAACCTGGGAGGCAATGCTTTTCATACCTTCAACGTTGGGATGGCCTGCTTTCTTTTCGATGTCATAAAGCTGGAGGAAAGGAACGCTATAGTGCGCGCAAATCTCCATGGAGGATTCGGTGATGTCTTTACGCAGCTCGGAGTTCATGACAAATAGCAACCGGGCCTTGGGATACCGCTGCTTCGCGTCCTGGAGCAGCTTGGCCAGAGCGGGTCGATAATAGTACAGGTCCTCCGTCTGGAAATCCTCATACTTGTATTCGCCCACCGGAGCTCCCGCCCAAGAGTCGTTGGTCCCGCCCAGGATGACCAATACGTCCGGACTGCCCACCCGGGGAAGGCGCGTAATAAAGGACCGGTCGGCAAAATCCAGGCCGTCGTATCCGGTGTAAGAAATGGTGGCCCCACTGTAGGATTCGTTGGCCTCCATCTTATACCCTCCCTTTGTTACGACCTGGTGCCACCAGATCTGTTCTACGGAAGACACGTCGGTGAGGGATGTGTCAGGCGGACAGTAATACCATACGAGATTCCCCTCCGGGATGTATCCTTCAAAGGTGGTATAGGAATCGCCCAGGAAAGAGATTTTCTGGGTTCCACAGGAAACTACGAGCAGCAAAGCCGCAAGGATGAATAATAGTTCTTTCTTTTTCATAATCGATTAACACTTGATCAGCAACAGCGCAATCACGCCCGCCAGCACATTGGCCGCGAAAGTGGCTGCCGTAATCACCAGGACGACGATCAAGCCGTCCAACGCAGACACTCCCCCCATCATCATGCCGACAAACAACGTCGGGATAACCATCACCATGGGTTGAACCATGCTCCTGACATTCGGCAGGATCCGTTCACGCAAGGACAACTTGTTCACTTCCGGATCGTGCTGGCTGCGCTGGTAGTTCTGTATGGTCTGGATCATCGAGGCGGTCATACAGGCCATCAACAC
>Ga0265298_10003586_pt1 | contig 20420 bp, 12 predicted proteins | sample AusTroGonzalo_MG_3_FD_193486 | JGI IMG/M metagenome (GOLD analysis project Ga0265298, IMG submission 193486) | Bovine rumen microbial communities from tropical cattle in Woodstock, Queensland, Australia - Gonzalo_01 | ecosystem: Host-associated > Mammals > Digestive system > Stomach > Rumen ... | reverse complement strand
GACATCCTTTACTGTCGGCAAGTTAGCGGGCTCGACGGCGTCGGAAGCGCACTGGACGGAGCTGCTTGTGGCGACGGGATTGCCGACCTCAGCGGGAGCGGTATTGTGCTGGATGGTGTAGGTGTAGGTCCATACGAATATATTGCTAGTGTTAGCACAACCCCTATAGGTATATGTGTATGTTCTTGTGCCCGAGCAAGAGTTTTCGTCATAGCTACCACCTATTGTTGGTGATTCCGTTGTCGGGTTGAGGGTGTTGTCGCATGCATCTTTTACCAAAGGTAGTGTTGTTGGGGGAGTGGCGTTAGCAATGCATTGTACGGTGCTATTTGTTGGGACAGGTTCACCAACCTCTATGGGGGTTGTTAGGTTCCCGCCACTTACACTTTGGGTTTGCGTTATTGATTTGTTGCAGGCTGTGATGGTGAAGGTGCGGACAATGGTCCATGCACAATCGTCACTCTCAGGGGTAAATGCGTCTGTGTGTGTTACAATTACTTCTCCGCAGTTTGCGTTTACGTATAAACTTTGAATATACTCATCAGTTGCCAGAAGGGTGGAAAAATCGTTATCGATAGCGTTAGGCTTGCAAGCATTTTGCCCAGTAATGTCTGCTGGCCATGAGACAGTCACCTGTGTCAAGACTTCATATATCCGCAGATGTAAGTTTAACACACTGTCACATCCATAAGGAGTTCGTCCATATGAAACTTGTTTAACACATTCTTCTTCTTGAGACTTAAAACAGTCTTCTTTACGAAACTCAATACCATGCCAGGTATAAGGTAATTGCTCTCTACAAATAGTTTTTGTGCTATCTATAACTATTGTGCCAAAATTCAAGGTCATTTTGTATACGCTGTCACAACCTGCAGCAGTTTTGCAACTATCCCATAAAATATATGTTCCAGGGTCCTTAATACTGATTTTTTTCTTATGACCTTCCCATTCCCAATCCAGTTCACTTTGGTCACAAATTGTTTCTGTGGATTCGGAATAAAAACTCCTGTTTACAATCAGGGTGAGGGTGACAATACTGTCACAGCCGTTCTTTGCCTGTAAGGTGTCGGTGTAGATACCGGTCTCTGTAAGGTCTGGATATTTGTCGGTGAATTCATAACTCTCACCTTCGCATATCTTTCTCGTGATTGTCTTTTTATAGCTCGGGTTTACGGTCACCAGTGCCACATGAAATGAATCGGGTTGGCAGCCTGTCTCGTCGCTTACCACCACTGAATAATCATATACACCTGCTGTCTGTGAGGATATTCCAAGCTGGTTGCCCTCGTCGTAATAGGCATTGCCGTTGATATACCATTGGTAATGATAATTTCCACTTCCACCATTTATTTTATTCTGTAAACTCAGCGTTGCCGTATTTGCCCCCATGCAGTAATTAAGCGTAGCGGGTTCTATAGTATGACTGATACTTTCCACAACATTCACCTTCACACTGTCTTCCTGGGAACATCCGTTGACAAATGCTGTAACATAAAAGATAGAGGTGTCAGTAAGGTTGGTTGTCGTTATGCTCTCGTCGGTGACTTCATCAATACAACTGTTATTACCACAATTGTCACGCCACTGATACGTGATATTATCTGAAAAGTCAGCGCTTGCATGTGCATGTAGCGTGACCGATCTGCCTGAACAAATATTCATATCTGGCGATACATCCAGTTGAAAAGTCTTGGCGGGCACTATAGCCGTCACAACAGCCTCTGTTTGGTTGTTACAACCATCTGCTACTGTGATGTCGATTGGAATATACTGCTCAGTTTCCTGCTGATTCCAAGCATCAGTGGGAACATTACCTATATAATGTACACTTCCACAATTGTCTTCACTGGATGCTATCACGGAGGATTCAAAGTCATTAGGAAGTTTGAATTTACATTCTCCAGCTGGCACCGTCAGGATTTCCTTAAGTGTGACCAAGGGACGTATGAGATCCTCAAACGGCTGTATAACCGTCAGATTTGTTTCATTATGACAGGCATCTTCCACGGTATATGTGGTAGTCACATAACCTTTCATACAAGAACTTGAATTATTGTCGAAAGTAGTGGTAGATGATGGATTATCAACAAAATAAACAGGGTCAGATTCCTCATTTACAAAGGTGAAACCAAGTTTTTTCAGGGATTCTAAGTTATGGCAAATAACGGTATCATCCACACAAGAAATAGAGGGTCTCGTAATGGAAGTTTGATTCATTACTAATTTTGGAGCTGTTGTGTCCTTTATCTGTTGAATAATCGTAACATTTTTTTGGTTATTTCCACAAGCATCCGTTAAATTCAGTGTTATTTTCAATGTGTCTGGGTCATCCTTACATCCTGTATAAGCATAAGTTGTTCTAGTAAAACTTTCCAAATGTGGATTTGTACAATATCCGGAATATTGAAAAAAATTAGATAAATGGGCTAGGAGAGTATCCATGTGCAAGGTGTCTGCCCACGACTCTACAGCGGGAAATGTAATTGATAAAGGGGAAACAGAAGGACTTCCTGTTATTGTTGATCGTCTTATAAAGAATGTGTCCATGGTGCTCTTACAACCGCGTCCATCCATAACATGCACATATACAGTGTCTTCTATGTCTCCGCAACCGCCAGAGGGCACATTGATATAGGCTATTGAATTAGTATTCGCCACCACCAAATCTCCACTCCAGAAGAAGGTATAATCAGCTAATGTTGGAATACCTATATTTACCTCAAGTGTACTCTCACTATTGGCACATACTTCGGAGTGTTGGCCAGTTACAAAATTTATTGTTGGTATAGGATGGATTGTTAAAACCAATGAATCAATACCTGGACAGCTATAAGCCTTGTCGTTCTCTATATATTTATTGGGGTGAATTTTAGTTATGTAAATTGTAGTGTCATTAACTAACGGTATATTGACACTATCAGCAGGAACAATCAGTTTGCCTTTCCATGTGATGGTGTCGTTCAAACATATCTCCATAGTATCCACATCATGAATGTTAGGATAGGCAGTAATGGACACTGTTACAGTAACACCTGGGGTTCCACTAATGCTTCTGGTTTCAATTATTGTTGTCCCATCATGATATATTAGTCTGTCTTCATTTGATATTGAAGGTTTATCAGGCTCATCTCCAAAAGGGATTTTGCCAATATCTAAAGGCAAGTCATTCTCACAGATGCTTGTATCTATGCGGAATTTACATAGATTATCCGAAAGAACGGTCAGGTTTAGATTCAGAATACTGTCGCAGCCATATTTTGTTTTTAGAAATTTGCTTATATGATATTCATAGTATTTATTTTCATTTATGAATTTTACTATTTGTTTCACCGTATAGTTATCATATACACCTGTTTTTAGTGGAACATCAGTGAAATTGCTATTTTTCAAGGATGTAAATGGATTGTCAGGATTACAAGCCAATTCATAAATAGTATCCATATTGTAACTTGGGTGTACAAACACCGTGTCGGGGTAGATCAAGGTATCCTTGCCATAAATCACCATCGCGTAATAAACCATGGTGCTGTCGGGGGAAACGTGGATTATATTGGTAAGCGAATCCTTCCAATAAGCAACGGCATCATCATAGCCGAAATCACGAACGGGACGAATATAAAAACTAGTGGAAGCAGGTTTAGAAGACATTTCGCCATCATAGCCATGTAATGCCCAAACTTGGTTATTTTCATTACTAATAATGCCACTCAAATAGAATACTTTTCCAGAATTAAATTCTTTCATAGTCTTCCTACCAGAATTCGGGATTTCCCCTTTCTTTTGATGTGAAATTAAAAAGGCTGTCCATAACTGCATCTGGTTTGGAAGATACCAACTGGTATGCGTGCCGTATTTACTATAGATGGCATTAACAGCAGGAGAATTACCCCAGTCTCGTAAAATTTGCGTATTGGTTTTTCCTTCCTTCCGGGTTGAATCGGCATAGGAAATGTCAGAATAATTGGACAGGTCATACCTTTTCACATACTCTAATCTGCGTTTTTTTAATGTCCCAGGCAAATTCGCGTTGTCTTGTGTCAAAGTATAACTACCAGATATATCTTCCAATGCCATTGCCCATCCTCGTGTGGGCATATTGGGATCCACATAACAAACCATTCCCCATGAATTATCAGGAAATTTGATAGGATCTCCTACTTTATATATGGTTCCCGACTCTTGAGCTACAAGAGGATTTTGTAGAAGACTGGTCATCCATAGGATGAAAATGAATAAAGGTATGGGTATAAATCGCTTCATTGACAATGTATGTATCATTATTTTTTATTTCAGTTCTTAATGGTTGATGTCAAACTGGATGATGGCACGCGCAAAATGCATATAGGCATAATCTTTTTTAACTTGATGCAAATAATATTGGTTACCATCACTATCCTCTACAATTATCTTATATTGGAAATATTTGTAGTGTTGATCATTTCTGTTGATCATTCCCTTATAATCAATACGATAAACGAGTTCCGTTTTATCTTTTACTTCTGTAGAAGTATGGTATTTACAGTCCACCTCAACTTCTTTACCCACGCTCTGAATGGTATTGGTAGGAATTTGTTTTATTATTTTAAGTTTCAAACCCTGAGGTTTGCCTTCGTAAGGTAGTTTGGCTTTATAACCCAATTCTTTCAGTTTGTATAGAGTGGAGTTTACAATATCCCGTCGGGAAAAACACAGATACAATTCCCCTGCGGCAGGCAAATACCAGCCCAATGTGTCGCCATAAGTTAATCCAGCAGTTGGTATGTTAGCGCCAGGATAACAGCTTCTGTGATTATAATATGTGCAATAGAAGGCTGCAGGTGCATGTTTCTTGAATATTTCATATTTTTTCATCTCTTCAGACAACCCCTCTGGAACATCTGGATTTGTCAAGGATAAACAACAGCTTTTTATACGATTAGTGTGTGTCTGTCCAGCTATATCTTGGATAGCCCATACAGAAGTTGAAGAATAATTGAGTCCATCGGTGATTTCTTTTCCATTGGTAACAGTTCCATTTTTATCTTTATAATAACTCCATTGACATATTGAGTCGATTTCGTTTGTCCCATCATTATAGACGGTTGCATCCTTTAGTGCTATAGCCTTGCCTATGCCATTAACACCCACATCAAAGACTACCCCTATGGCATGAAGATTGGCATTTTGGGCACAACTGTCAATAAATGCTTCAGGCCGCATAGTCGACATGGTTGTCATGTCGTCTCCGCGAATAAACAGCACATCTCCTACTGCACAGTCGTTTGCATCGCCGACAGACATTAACGAGTCGGGAATGGTAACTTCGGAAACCCACAATTCCACTTCCCCGTCTGGACAGATATCCTGATTTTCACTCATCTTCACATCCAATACATAAAGGGTCAAGCCCACCACAGTATCGCAGTCACAGTCGTTCGAGGTTACAATCTTGTCAATTCGGGTAGACGAACTAAACTTGCCTAAGGTATGTCCTGCCCAGGTCCAGATATAAGGCGTATCCAAGGTGGAAATGGTCACCATCTGGTCAATTCTGGGAGGATTTTTTACGTCAATGAAATAGTTGATGATAGAATCACAATTATTAGCATCCCGACTTCCTATTCTTGTCGCCACCTTTGATTGACCACTGGTGTTATTTATTTTGTCCACAATACTGTTTTTCTCATTGGGGGTAATATTGGGAATTAGATTTGCGAGGTCGGGACAGGAATTAGTCGCGCTGCTTCTTTTACACATGGGTATCACCACGTTCTTGACAGACTGAGGATAGACATCGGCAATGGCAATGGGGGCGCGTTCTATCACAGCATCCCAGCCTGGGGCGGCCTGCTGACCCGCCATAAAATATAGGGTCATAACATTGCTATTGGAAAGCAGATAGGCAGGGGGTTGCTGAAATGCTCCTGTTTGGGGATGTCTTGACTGATACAACAGCGAGTCCGTTAGTGGTTGATATCCCGAAAGGACAAATAAGCTGGAGGCATTTGACAAATCCAGGGAATTGAATCGTAGCAATATGCGGTGTCCCGGCGTGGTGCGGAAAGAATGCTGGATGATTTCATCGGCCGTATAGTTGCCATTCTCACCACCAGAGTCAAACAGACGGTAACTGTGTCCACATTCCAAAGTTGTGATGTCATCCTGTCCTAAATACAAGCTTGTGTCGGTAATGCCATTGATGGCAGGACAATAGTTGCCGGAAGGATTCACATTGACAAAATATACAATCCGTTCGTTAAGTGTATTGATGATAATGTTACTTCTGTCGTTTTGTGTTATATATTCTGTCTTTGCCAAGTTTGTCTGTTCATAATTCGTATACCAGTTTACCTTATATTCTGTAAGAGAGTTGTCATAAGCTTGTAAACTCACATTGTGGGTCCCAGTACATTGGGTGATGTTGTCGGTGATAAGAGAACACTTATTCATCATGTGTTCCACATCCATACGAAGAAACACGGTGTCTTCGGGATCCGCTGCCGTGTATGGAGTGCAGTCAGAGTTTGCCTTGATAAAATAGACGGGATACACTTTGGTAAGGGAAGTGACCGCAATGAGGTCGGAAAGCATGCTCGTTTGAGCGTTAAAAGTGTAACTTCGATAGTCTATGGAATCTTTGTTGGCATAAGCAATGACAAGACTGTCACCAGGCTCAAAGGGCACGTTATTCGGCCTAAAATAGATATTGGTTTGCATGGCGGGACAAACCGTCTTATCTTTCACAAGTTCAATATTATTCGTACTCAACCATAGACTGGGGACTGGGTTGACGGTGATTTTCAGGCTGTCTTCTATAGGCATATTACAACCCGTTCCCTTGATTTTTACATGAAAGTATCCTGAGGGCATGCCATGTCTCAGAAAGAGATTGAACCGGGAGTTGTTAGTGTTGGTATCCACCCTGTGTCCCTCATGGTCAAAATACCACCATTGGTATGAAAATTGTTCTCCTAATTGCAGGGCATTCAAACTCACTGTTTCCCCTTCGCAAGCGGAAATGGAGGCGCTGCCATCGTCAAACCATACTTTTTGTTTGTTTGCCAGCACCACGGGCTCAATGGGCGAAACGGTGGTATGGGAGCTGCAATTGTCAATAATCAGGCACGACAGGATGTCGTTTTGGTTGAAGGAAATATTTTCGAATAAAACACCATCGAGACCATTGGTCTGAATTGTGTCGAGCCCATTCCCTTCTGTGTTGGCATTGGAATAGAGAATATAAGTCAGCGGTGTGGCACCGTTATTACTCTTCACATAGACATTGCCTTCATTGTCAGTAGTCCTGCAAAGCATGGCTTCGGCGGTGGCGTGCTGGGTGGAGGAGGTGTCATATACAATGATTACATCCTCAAAAACCTTCAGTCCCGCCCGGGTTTCGCACAACTGACCAGCGGTGGGTTTTGGCGTGATACGTATAGTATAGGTGCCAGGTACTGTAAGACGGATGTCTTGGTTCAAAGCAAATGTATTATTGGTGTACCCTCCCCGGGGGCCATTAACGACTTGGATTTCCGTAACACAAGAAGTGTATGTGGTGGTATAGTGGGAGTCGTGATCGGGATCTGTTTTATGTTTAACCAATCGGGCACGCCCTTCCGTGAACTTCACCTTCAGGAACTGGCAGTCCTGTGTTAGTTCATAAGCGGGCTCTCCAATGATTTCAGTACTATAGATATCACCGAAATCAATTCTTTTGAAGACTTCATTACCTGCACAATTTCCTGTACTCATCGTGAATCTATACTTGCCGGAAGAAAGACAGGGCTGTTCAATGGTCAGGCTTCGTCCATTACTTTCTCCAGAGAAGGAAAGCGTATTGGCCACATTACTACGTATTGGTTCCGACCAGGTACGGGTAGCAGGATCATAGGTGATATGGAAATTATACATATTTCCGTGAGGGCTTTCTATCAGGTGTATGTGTGTTTTACCCAGGGGGGCATAGAGAGGAGTGTCCACCTCCGTCAAAACAATGCGGCAGGGATTGTCCCCACTGCAGCATGGGTCGCCCTTGTAATAGTTGACATCCCAGGCATGATGGGAGGAATCTTTTGTTAATTGGAACTCCGGCGCTGGATTCACTACTGTAGGACCGTATAAAGTGTTGTTGAAAACGTCAACCAATGTGCGTCGGATAGGAATCGTTGTCCCGCTCTCTTGTGGAGTTACATTGAAATCCGTGGCCTTAATCACAGATTTTGTATTAATCGTTTTGCTTACCGGGATAGTATCTGTCAATGCAAGCACCCATTGTTGAGTACTTGAATTCAAAGTGTCGTATCTCCATACCAAGGGGTGAGTGTAGTAGAAACGGGAATTCAAATCACCAGGCGAATAAGTTCTTTCCGGACGGTATGTGGTGCTGGTGCTATAAGTCGCACTGTAATAAGAATTATATTGGTTTTCTTTGATTGTTCCGTTTGTACATCCATCAGGCAGGGGATAAATGGAATCTAAAACAAGCTCTGATTGAAGTGCGAAGGCATTTTCATTAGGCTTGAGCAATACAAAGTCTATGATTTTGTGCTTTTTGATGTTGTTAACATTGCAACTGTCATATTGTATTTCAAAACGGAAGGTCTTGTAATCAGAACCCCATATCGCGCCGTATGTGGAAACGCTATGAACAGTGTCGTGTAGTGTGATGCTTGCAATGGTATCGTTTACTGTGGTGTATTGAGTTAAATTATGCCAATTGGTATTTTCCCCATCCTTGACTACAAAAGAATGTGATTTCATCCCCAAATAAAATTTATATTGCATGTCTTTGAGGGCTGAATCGAGATAATACCTGCAATGTTTCGGATATTTAAAAAAAGCCTTGACCCTCACAATATTGCTGTCGTTGGTATGAGGTGGTGTGGCATAAACCTCAAGATGGTGAAATACGGGAGGCACAACTCCAGGTACAGTCACAACTGTCATTTGCCCGGAGTTATGGCAAGCGTCAGTCACCTGTATTCCCCAAGTGCCGGCAGAAATATTGTCCAAAGAATAATACTCCTTGTAATCATATTTGTTTGGATCCTGGCCCGACTGTTGCGGAACATTGTGATGGCGGGAAACAGTGTCATTTGTTCCTGCTCCCTCTGGCCAATATTTCACATCCAGGGGATAGCGTCCACCAATGACCTGCAGCTGTATTCGTCCGGTGTTTTCACAGGTGAGGGAGGGTTTAAGGCCGTATCCATCGGCTGAACTGAGGTCATTGATCATGGGAGGAGTTCTCAAAGTCACATAATCCGTGCCTATTTCAATAAGAGCCATGGTATCGTATATGTAGACGCCAGACGTGGCCTCAAGGCCAATGTAATACATGCCGGCGTTTTTGATGTTAAAAGTGTCCTCTTTCCCATGGTATTCGGCATATTGCGGCTCATCGGCAGGATGGGCTTTTTTGTAAATGCGTGCATTGCTGAGTCCCAACTCGGTAAGCGTACGTTTTCCAGTTGCTCCAACAGTGTCAAATTTTCCGTCTTCATTCTGGTAAAGTATCCCATAGCGTATTCTTCCGTCATTCCTGCAGTGGGCAGAGTCGGCTACGAAATAAATTTTGTAATTGTTGGGCCATGAAACGGTGGTCTGTGCATTAACATTTGGAATTTCCGTCCATAAAAAAAACACTGTAAAAAAGTAAAAAATAAAAGCATGAAAGGCTTTCCCGTTAAAAAGAGATTTGCCTTTCTCTGACTGTAAATAGCTGTATATCATTTTCTTACTCATAAACGTATTCTATTTCTGAATATTGGATATTAAATACAAATATAGTATATTTTTATTAACTGCCAAAAAATTTTATTAATATTCTTTTGTTGATATTACAACAAATTGTACAATTGCTGTTTTTCTTGTAAAATTTTTTTGAATTAATGAAAAAATAATATTGCATTATTATGGTTTTAATTTTAAAAATCATAGATATCGGCAATTTATAGTTAATAATTAAAGAATGAAAGGAAATTTATTTGTTTCTTTTCAGAGTAAAGTAGTGCACCTTACCTTATTTGCGTTTCGCAAATAAGGTCTTTTTTCCGAGATACATTTTAATATATATAATAATCGTGGATTTCCTGAAGCCTTCCGGCGGATTCCTCCAAGCCACCCTTTCGGTTGCGAATAATCCAGAGTTGCTTGTGTCGCTCGATGAGGGGCTTCAGCTCGCGGGCCAGCTCCTGACGTTTGGACAAGGGGATGTCTTTGGTGTCGTTGCCTTTGACGTTGAGGCGGGCGATGCCCAGATGGATGCCGTGTTTGGCCAAGTGGGAGGCCTGTTCCAACTCTTCGATGACGATTTTGGCATCGTGGCACTGCGGCTTGGCGTGATGTAATATCACTAAGGCTGAGTCAATGATTTTTTCGGCATTGCGCAAGGGCGTGATTTTCAGCTCACGGGTCTGGTAATTGCCTTTCATGGTCCATTTATAGCGGTGCAGCATCAGATGGAAGGCATTGGCCACACCTTCGGGAATATTGGTCACATCGCAGGCGGTGCCCAGTTGCAGTACTGCCTTGCCGGTCAAGCCGGTTTTGTCTTTGAAAATATAATGGTTTAATTGGAATTCAAGGGATTCCAGAGCAGTGGTGTCCAAGTTCCAGGCATAGCTGCAGCCGATGAGCATGCCGGCATGGCACACCGACAGAGGCTGCCAGTGGCCGTAGTCGCCCCAGTTGGTGTTTAACAAGCCTTTGGCGCCATACTGTTTTCCATAGTAAGCGGCATTGTATATGTTGGCGAAAGCAATGCTGTTGCGGCCGATGAGTGAGCGCCAAGTGGAGGTGCCGGGGCATACATAAAACTCCAATCCCGCATTCTGGAAGTCGGGTAAAACCTTGTTAAAATCATAATCACGGTCATAGCCCCACACTAAGGCAATCATGTTTCTGGGCAGTTGGGGAATCAGTTCCGGATGGTTGGTGACAATATCGCCCCAGAACATGGTGGTGTGACCCAGTTCGTTGACTTCGTTGTTCAGCTTGCACAAGTATTCGAGATACACATTGCCCAAACCTCGGGCATCGCAGGCGGCTTTGGATTTGCCCAGACCCAGTTCCACGGTTTCGTCGCAGCCGATGTTGAAGTACTGGCTGCTGAAGTTGGGCAGCAGCTCGGCATAGAGTTCCTGCATCAACTGGAATGACTTGGGGTTGGTGGGGTCGAGACTGGTGAGGCTGCGCTTGCCCCATTTGGTGGCGCAGTCGGTGGGGCACTCCGCCAGCTCTTTGTAGCGGTCGTGTCGCAGCCAGTTTTCCATGTGGCCGAAGGAGTTCTGGTTGGGTACCAGGTCGATGAATCGTTCGCGGCAGTAGTTGTCCAGGTCACGGATTTCGTTTGCGGTCATCGGCGAGCAGCCTTCCCAGGCATCCCGGTGGTTCTGATATGCGAAAGTATGTTCGATATACAATTGGAACTCGTTGATTTTCCAGTCAGCCAGCATGTCTACAATCTGGTACAAGGTCTCCATTTTGGGCACTTTGTTGCGGCTGATGTCCAGCATGTAGCCCCTTCGTTCGAAGTCGGGTTTGTCGCGGATGATGAGGCAGGGAAGGGTGGTGCCTTCCGTAAGGGCATAGTCAATCAGTTGCAGCAGCGTGCGGGTGCCGTAATATACCGCGGCGGGGTCTCCACCAATGATTTCAATCTTGTCGATGTTGATGCGCAGACCGTATTCTTGGGGCTTCATTGTGGGTTCCACGTGCATTTGCAGGTAGGGGAGGTGCTTGAGCTCGTGAGCGGTCAGCAAATTGTGTTGATATAGTGTACGTAGAACGTGCTGGCAGTGTCTCAGCTGCTCGTCCGACAGGTTGCTCTTCTCCCGTAGTCGTGTCAGTTCCTTTGGGATCGGGGTTAAATAGTCGTTGAAAGGCCTGTGTTGTGCCATCGCACCCACCACCGTACATAGGGAAATCAGAAGTATCAGTAATCGTTTCATTGTCGTTCAAAAAAACACAAAGTAACGAAAAAAAATCGGTATTTATCGATATGTCAGAAAAAAATTATCCACATCCACCAACCAACAAAAGAAATTACTATTTTTGCATTCTGTAAAATCATTTTCAAACCCAAAAGAGAAACGATCATGAAAGTAGGCGATATTGTCCATCTGATTGATGGACAAGTTATAGAAGGAGAGCAATACTTAGACCGCGAAATTGACAGGATTTTTGCTTCCGATTTGATGAGCGATGTGCTGACCATCGACACCGATGAGAAACTGATGCTGCTGACAGGTTTAGCCAACAATCAGTCGATGCGCACTTGCGAAATGTCTGATATCAAGAATGTTGTGTTCGTGCGCGGCAAACGTATCACCGAGGAGATGCTGGAGATTGCCCGCGATAACGAGATGGTGCTGATTCAGACTGAGTATTCCATGTACCGTACCGCCGGTATTCTGTACATGAATGAGCTGCCCCCCGTATACTAACGGTTCGGCATTGTATTATTGTTTCGTGGAGGCGCGGCATGCCACGTCTCGGAAAAAAATGAAAGAAAGATGAATTTTGAATATAAAGTTGAGGGAGGTGACTTCACCAATGCGGGTTCTACCTCCAGTATCGTGAAAAAAATGATGAAGCAGTTGGGTGTTCACCCCGACATTGTGAAGCGCACAGTGGTGGCGTTGTACGAGGCTGAGGTGAATATCGTGGCCCATGCGAATCGTGGCGTGATTTATGTGGATTTGGACGAAAACAAAGTTCATATCAAGTTGGAAGACGAGGGCAAGGGTATTCCCGACATCGACCAGGCTATGCAGAAGGGCTATTCCACCGCTTCGCCCGAAGTGCGTGAGATGGGCTTCGGCGCCGGTATGGGTCTGCCCAATATCAAGTCCAACACCGATGAGCTGAAAATCAGCTCGGTGGTGGGCAAGGGCACTACGGTCGAAATCACCAATTACTTCAATAAATAGCAGATTATGGAATCTTTTCACCACGCGCTGAATTTCAAGTACGATCTCTGTATCGGCTGCTCACATTGCACAAGTGTCTGTCCCACAGGGGCTATCCATATCGAGAACGGCTCTCCAATGCTGGACTCCAACCGTTGTGTGGACTGCGGACGTTGCTATCTGGCTTGTCCGGTGAATGCCATCTATATCGAGCAGGACGACTTCCAGACCATCTACAATTACAAGTGCCCCGTGGTATTGATTCCTTCTATTTTCAGTGCCCAGTTCCCCGAGAAAATTAGCCAGGGGGCTGTGCTTTCCGCCATTTATCACTTGGGCTTCAAGTATGTTTATGAGGTGGAAAAAAGTGTCGATTTGATGAAAGAGGTCATCAAGGAGCAGATTCTCAATGGTGAGCGTGAAAAACCGATTATCTCCTCTTTCTGTCCGGCTATTGTGCGTCTGATACAGGTGAAATATCCCTCTTTGGTACCCAATATCCTGCCGATGCGTACTCCCTTGGATTTGACCACGTTGTATATCCGCAAGCGACTCACTGACCAGGGTATTCCTTCGGAAGACATCGGTATTTTCTATGTCACCCCTTGCGCTGCTTCTATTGCCGCAGTGAAGAGTCCTGTGGGCGAGGCAAATGCGCCAGTAGAGGGTGTGATTAATATGAACTACCTGTATAACAAGGTGTTCCGTGTGATTAAGGAGGGCGTTTATAAGTTGCGTGAGGACGAATTCGACTTCCATCCCATTTCACAGAACAGCCTTTATTTTACCCTGACCGGTGGCGAAATCAAGGATATTGAGGTGGGCCGGAATCTGGCTATCGACGAGATTCACAATGTGTCCGAATTCCTGGAAAAACTGGAGGATGAGGACATTGACAATATCGATTATCTTGAGTTGCGTGCCTGCGACGAGAGTTGCGCCGGTGGTATTCTATGTGCCGGTAACCGTTTCCTCATAGAAGATCGGCAGAAGAAACGCGCCCAGGGCAAGCCCAAAACAGTCACCCCAGAAGAGAATAAGTTGCTGAATTATATCCCCTATTTGCGGGAGCATCTGAAAATCGGAAAAGTGTCGCCTCGTTCCATGGACAAATTGGACGACAATATCGCGGTGGCGATGCGCAAAATGAAACGCTCGTTCGAAATCAACGAGGACCTGCCCCAGGTGGACTGCCGTATCTGCGGATACCAGACTTGCAAAGCTTTTTCGGAGGCCATTGTCAACAACGAGGCCGATGTGCGCCAATGTATTTTCGTTCAGCGTATTCTGGAGCAAACCGATAAACTCACCACCCCCGAGGCGCTGAAGCTGATGCGCAAGGTTTGGGGCGAGAAAAAAATCGAGAAACACAGCATCAAACATCTTGATTTAGAGTAACTTCGATAAGTCAAGAAATTCCTTATTATTATTTGTATTATTCGGAAAAATTTTCGTACCTTTGCACCCTGATTTAAGGAGGCATTATCGGACTTCGTGTCTCCTTGAAAATACAGGCAAAAGGAGTCCCATACTAACACTTACAATTAACATGGATAAAATTAAATCGTTAGCGGATTTGAAAAAGAAGAGAGAAGAACTCCAATCTAACTTGAAGCTGCGCGAAAGTGGTGACAATGTCGAGAACATGATTCAGATCAAAGTCGCCATGGCTACTTGCGGTATCGCATCTGGCGCAAAACAGGTGATGGAAACTCTCATCGAAGAATGCAACAAGAAAAACATTCAGGCTGTGATTACACAGACCGGTTGCATGGGTTATTGCTATGCAGAACCTACTGTTGAAGTTAAAAAACCAGGTGCTGACCCCATCGTATTTGGCTATGTAAATCAGGCCAAAGCCGTTGACTTGGTAGATAAATACCTCATCAACAATGAGTTGCTGGAAGGTATCATTCCTGTTAATTACGAAAAAATAGATAAATAAACAATAAGGAGGTTTTTCAATGTCAAATTACAAGTATCACATATTGATTTGTGGCGGTACAGGATGCCATGCGTCTGAAAGTGCCAAAATCAAAACGAATTTTGAAACTATTTTAGCAGAAAAAAACCTGGCCAATGACGTTCAAGTGATTGGTACCGGTTGCTTCGGCTTCTGCGAGAAAGGCCCTATCGTTAAGATTCTGCCCGATAACACTTTCTATGTTCAGGTAAAACCTGAAAACGTGGAAGAAATCATCAACGAGCACATCATCAAGGGTCGTAAGGTGGAACGCTTGCTGTACATCGATCCCAAGACTCAGCAGCACAAGGAAGACTCCAAGCACATGGGCTTCTACAAGAAACAGATGCGTATCGCTCTGCGTAACTGCGGTTTCATCAATCCTGAAAACATCGACGAGTACATCGCTCGCGACGGTTACAAGGCATTGGCAAGCGTTTTGGAAAGAAATGATCCCGATGGTACTATCGAAGATATCAAGAAATCAGGTCTTCGTGGTCGTGGTGGCGCCGGCTTCCCCACAGGTATGAAATGGAGCCTCTGCCGTCAGAACAGCGCTGATCAGAAATACATGATCTGCAACGCCGACGAAGGTGACCCGGGTGCATTCATGGATCGTTCCATTTTGGAAGGTGACCCGCATACAGTTATCGAAGCTATGGCTATCGGTGGTTTCTGTATCGGTGCTACCAAGGGTTTGATTTATATCCGTGCTGAATATCCGTTGGCAATCCACCGTTTGCAGGTGGCTATCGCCCAGGCTCGTGAAATCGGTCTGCTCGGTCAGGATATCCTCGGTTCAGGCTTCGATTTCGATATCGAACTGAGATATGGTGCAGGCGCATTCGTTTGCGGTGAGGAAACCGCTCTGATCCACTCTATGGAAGGTCTGCGTGGTGAACCTACTTTCAAACCGCCATTCCCTGCCGTTCAGGGTTACTTGAAGAAACCCTCTAACGTGAACAACGTTGAGACATTCGCTAACATTCCCGTTATCATCAACAAGGGTTGGGAATGGTTCAGCTCAATCGGAACAGAAAAATCTAAAGGTACGAAGGTGTTCGCTTTGGCCGGCCAGATCAACAACGTGGGTCTGATCGAGGTGCCTATGGGTATCACCCTTCGTGAAATTATCTATGAAATCGGTGGTGGTATCAAGGGCGGCAAGAAATTCAAAGCCGTTCAGACCGGTGGTCCTTCAGGTGGTTGCTTGACCGAGAAGTTCCTCGATACTCCTATTGATTATGAAAACCTCGTGGCTGCTGGCTCAATGATGGGTTCCGGTGGTATGATCGTCATGGACGAGACCTCATGTATGGTTTCCGTGGCTAAGTTCTACCTCGACTTCACCGTTGAAGAGTCTTGCGGTAAGTGCTCTCCCTGCCGTATCGGTAACAAGAGAATGTGCGAAATCCTCGACAAGATTACCAAGGGTAACGGTACCATGGAAGATCTTGACGAACTTCGCAACCTGGCCAATGTGATTAAAGACACTGCTCTCTGCGGTCTGGGTCAGACTTCTCCCAACCCGGTATTGTCCACCATCGACAACTTCTGGGATGAGTATGTGGCTCACGTAGTTGACAAGAAATGTCCTGCCGGTCAGTGCAAAGCTCTGAAACAGTATGTCATTGATCCTGACAAGTGTAAGGGTTGTACCGCCTGCGCAAGAAATTGCCCGGTCAACGCCATCTCCGGCACAGTGAAGAACCCGCACGAAATCGACCAGAAGGCTTGTATCAAATGCGGCACTTGCTATGAAAAATGTAAGTTTAACGCAATTAACATAATATAAAAAGCACATAATCAATGGATACAGTAAAATTAACAATAGATAATAGAGAAGTTGAAGTGCCGAAAGGTACAACTATTCTGAAAGCTGCTCAGAAAATGGGTATCGATATCCCTACCCTTTGTCATTTTGAGCTGGAAAATCTGCATGTTCACAATAGACCCGGTGGATGCCGTATTTGTGTGGTTGAGGTGGAGAAAAGAAGAAACCTCGCTCCCGCTTGCGTTACCGAGTGTATGGAAGGCATGGTGGTGAAAACCAATTCCATCCGCGTGATTAACGCCCGCAAAACCGTGTTGGAGCTGATCCTCAGCGACCACCCGTCAGACTGCTTGCAGTGCGCTAAGAGCGGAAGATGCGAGTTGCAAGACCTCGCCATCCGTTTCGGCGTTCGCGAAAACCCCTACATCGGCGGCAATCACGAAATGTCAAGCTATCAGGTGGAAGTTTCTCCTTCCATTATCCGCGATATGAACAAATGCGTTATGTGCCGTCGTTGCGAAATGATGTGCAACGAAATGCAGACCGTGGGTGCCCTGTCAGCCATCGAACGTGGTTTCCCGGCAGTGGTTTCTACCGCTTTCAACCAGCATCTGGATCATTCACCCTGTACCTTCTGCGGTCAGTGCGTGGCAGTATGCCCCGTTGGCGCTTTGACAGAGGTTGACCATACCGCCAAGATCATCCGCGCTATCGCCGATCCTACCAAGAAGACCGTTGTACAGGTGGCTCCCGCCGTGCGTGTGGCCCTCGGTGAAGAATTCGGTATGGAACCCGGTACTATCGTTACTGGTAAGCTGACCGCCGCTCTGAAGGCTCTCGGTTTCGACTATGTATTCGATACTGACTGGAGCGCCGACTTGACCATCATGGAAGAAGGTACCGAGCTGATCGGCCGTCTGACCAAATATTTGGCTGGCGACAAGAGCGTTCCCCTTCCCATCCTGACTTCATGCTGCCCCGCTTGGGTGAAATTCTTCGAACATCAGTTCCCCGATATGTTAGATCTTCCTTCAACCGCAAAATCTCCGCAGCAGATGTTTGGTGCTATCGCCAAATCATATTTCGCAGAGAAGATTGGTTGCAAGCGTGAAGACATGATCAGCGTGTCTGTGATGCCTTGCTTGGCTAAGAAATACGAAGTTGGCCGTGACGAGTTCAAGGTGAACGGCAATCCCGATGTGGACTATTCAATTTCCACTCGTGAGCTGGCTCGCTTGATCAAGTTGGCTAACATCGACTTCAAGGCTCTGCCGGAAGAGAAATTCGACAGTCCTCTTGGCGAATCAACTGGTGCCGCTGTTATCTTCGGTACCACCGGTGGTGTAATCGAAGCTGCCGTTCGTACCGCTTACGAAGTGATTACTAAGAAACCTCTCCCGAAGATCGACTTCGAAGAACTCCGTGGTCTGGAAGGTGTTCGTTCCGCTACCGTTGATGTTGACGGTCTGAAACTGAACATCGGTATCGCTCACGGTCTGGGCAACGCCCGTAAGTTGTTGGAAGACATCAAGGCAGGCAAGAGCCAGTTCCATGCTATCGAAATCATGGCATGTCCTGGTGGTTGTATCGACGGTGCAGGTCAGCCTCAGCACCATGGTAATAGCGATATTATCAAGGCTCGTTGGGAAGCTATCTACCGTGCCGATAGAGAAATGCCTATCCGTAAATCTCACGAGAACCCGTCCATCCAGGCTATCTACAAAGAATATCTGGGCGAACCTTGCGGTCACAAGTCACACGAACTGTTGCACACGCATTACTTCGACAGACAGACCACCGTGGAAGTGGATGTGGACAAAAAGTAATTAGTAATCAAGAAAAATTCAGAACAATGGATAAGAAGATAATTGTAAAAATGAAAAAAGAAGTTCGGGAGAAAATTGTTGAAATTTGCAACCGCTTCAATAACAATCCCGGCGAATTGATCAATGTTTTGCATCAAACGCAGGACTTTTTAGGCTACCTGCCCGCCGAAGCTCAGGAACTGATTGCCGAATGTCTGCACATTCCTACTGCCAAGGTTTACGGTGTGGTTTCCTTCTACGCCTTCTTCACCATGACTCCGAAGGGCAAATACCCCATCTCTGTATGCTTGGGTACCGCTTGCTACGTTCGTGGTGCAGAGAAAATTCTCGACGCTTTCAAGAAAGAATTGAACCTTGAGGTGGGTCAAACCACTCCCGACGGTCTGTTCTCACTGACTTGTCTGCGTTGCGTGGGTGCTTGCGGTCTGGCTCCTGTTGCCATGGTTGGCGACAAGGTTTATGGCCGTCTGGCTCCCGCCGATGTGAAAAACATCGTGAAAGAGTACAAGGATTTGGAAGCAGCTAACGCCTAATTGCCTGTATGAATCAAAAGAAAAAGGGCGGGTCGCAAGACCTGCCCTTTTTTCTTTTCCAAAGATGTTTTTCCGTGACTTTTTTCTTGATAAAAAAGTCACCAAAAAATCAAGCCGACGGTAAGTGCAGCCGCACAAGCCCGTACCCCCCAACCGTCGGCGTAGCCCCCTCACGCATCAACATGGCACGACGCCGTCCAATCACACCGCTTCCGCACCGCATGTCGGCGTTGCCCTCGCACGCATCGTCATGGCAAGAGTCTGCCTTGTGGGTATGCAGTCCGTCAGGACTGCAGGGCTTGGTAGAAATGAACCCGTGGCATTAAATATTTCGCAGGCCGTAGGTCTGCGGGCATGGTGGAATTTGCGGCGGAACATTATTTTAGCATCTTTCTCTCAGAATTCATCTCCAGAATTTGCATTTGGTGTATAGCGATAAGATTGAGTTTGACAAGGCGTTCGGACTGTGAAATGCCCTCCGAAATAAACACCGAATTCAGATTTTCAAGGTTCGATAAGCAGATGAGTTGGTTTATGGTAGCATAATCGCGAATATTCCCTTTTAAGTCAGGATAGGCGACTCGCCATTGTTTAGCCGTCATTCCAAACAACGCCACATTCAGCACATCGGCTTCTTCTGCATAAATGGCTGATATCTGTTGCTGGGTTAGTTCATGAGGAATGAGATTTTCTTTGATGGCGTCGGTATGAATATGGTAGTTGATTTTTGTGAGTTCTCGTTTTACAGACCAGCCTAGCATTTTCAGCTCGTTTGCTTTCATTCGTTGAAACTCTTTTGCTACATATAATTCAAATTCAACCGATAACCACCCAGCGAATTTGAAAGCAATATCTTTGTGTGCAAATGTTCCGCCATATCGTCCTGATTTGCAAACGATTCCAGTTGCATTGGTTGCTTTTATCCATTTTTGAGGTGATAAGTAAATGCGTTCAAGCCTGCTTGTTTTCTAAACTCCTCGAATTCGAGGGGTTTAAAAATTGGGTTGTACAAGATTTCCCAAAGCCCCAAGTATTCTATTGTGTTCCTGTTTCTGATCCAATTGCCTATTACAGCTGCAGGGTCGTCAGACTTGAATTTTGCCATATCGGTCAAAGAGAGGTAGTCTTCTGTTCCGACGGTGATTACTGAAATATCAGTTTTGTCAACGATTATTTTTGCCATGATTGATTTGTTTTAGGTTAAATATCTGCAAAGGTAAGACTTCTGAATCAGAAAATCAATGGTTAAAGTTGGGTTAATTTGCTGAAAAACAACAGTTTGATAAATTACACTTTCGTTTCAATAAGTGGATGAAATTGAGCGAAAAGTTGCGGAAATGGATGAGTGTAATTTTGGGAATTTCGCAAAAGTGCAAGAGGGAAGGTCTGGAATTTTGGAAATTATTAGGTGGAATTTGCGGCGGAGCCGCAACC
>Ga0265298_10003585_pt1 | contig 20430 bp, 23 predicted proteins | sample AusTroGonzalo_MG_3_FD_193486 | JGI IMG/M metagenome (GOLD analysis project Ga0265298, IMG submission 193486) | Bovine rumen microbial communities from tropical cattle in Woodstock, Queensland, Australia - Gonzalo_01 | ecosystem: Host-associated > Mammals > Digestive system > Stomach > Rumen ... | reverse complement strand
TCCAATATTTTAGTTTTAGTAAAGAAACAGAATCATCATTCAAATATTGTTCTAAAACAGCATCTAATTCTTTTGCTTTTTTATTATTTCTTTCTCTATATTTTTTTACAAATTCTATTTTTGGAGCATTTTTCCTATCTTCAATTTCTTTAGCGTTTTTATTATATTGTTCCCAATTAGCATTACTCCAATCTGAACTTGTAGTATAATATTTTTCACTTTCATCTTCTCCATCATCTTGTTCTTGCGCTAATTCATCTAATATTTTATCTACAACCTTTTCTCTGAATTTTTTTGGTCTAGGATAAACAGTATTAGTTACAGCAGGAGCAAAAGAACCAGTAGTAACACCAACACCAGCGCAACCACATTCTTGCATGTTTTTTATATCTGAAAGCAATTTATCTATAATCTTTCCCATAACTATTATAACGTATCTACTTCATTTAATGGTTTTTCAATAATTTCACCTGTTTTAGTGTCTTTCAATTTTACGATAATATCCATGTTGTTTACATCTTCTTCCTCTTCTTTTTTATCACTTTCTGGGAAGATAATATCCATAACAACATAGGATTGAGCATTCTCAGGTTGAGCGCCACCATTTTCATCATCATTATCAAAATCAAAATTGAAATTAGCACCACCAGAAGAACTACCACCAGTTAAATCAGGAGCATCAGTATTCAAATCTAAATCACCAAGCGTTGAATCTTCAGAAGTAGTATCTGTTTCTGTAGATGTTTCAGTAGAACTACCCATGCCACCAGCGGAAGCAACAGCATTATCAAAACCAGCTGTAGCATCACCAATTGTATCATCTTCTGTAATCAAATTCTTATTAATAATTTCGTTTAACCAAGGAAAATTTTTAGATGATTCAACTAATGAATTTATACGATTATCAATAGTTGATTCTTTATTATTTCTATCTGCAATAATTTTTTCTAATTTTTGTTTCCAATCACTAATAATACCTTTATATTGATCACTTAATGGATTTTTTGTATTATTTAACATAGCATTACAAACATTCAACCTTTCTTGTGGATTCCTTAGAGATTGAATTATTGCTTTCATGTAATTCTCAAAATTATTTTTATTTATCATATATTGATGTTTACTACCAAAACCTACACTAACATCTTTTTCACTATTAGATGCTTTATTCAATTGATCAACAAAAGCAGATAAACCATAAGTTTTTTGATAAGCTTTATCTAATTCTCTTTTTGTTTTATTACTTTGACCATCCATTACCCATTTTAATATTTCACCATCTTGGATATAATTAGCAACATCTGCTTTGTTTTTTATTCCGCTTGGGTTGTTAAATTTTTTCTTACCCTTAAAGAAGTCTAAAGATTGTTCTCCATCACGAATCTTTGCTAATTCACTAGCAGCAAATTCTGTAATTTGACTCGGCTTGCCGCCGTCATTGTGAATAAAGAAATTTTCGCCATCAGGGTTATTTTTTGTTGGTATTTTTTCTATTTTTGTTTTACCATTAGCAAAATCAACTAAAGCATTCCATGCATTACAAATTGTTGATAGACTTGTTTCTGTTAATATTTCTTTAGATTCATGTATTTCAATAGCTGGCGGTAAAGGCCAATTATTCTTCTTTAACCATTCATGTAATTCAGGAACGGTTTTGAATAATTCAATTTTACCATTATGAGAAAGTAATATATTATCATTTTGTTGGAAAATATGAGCATCTTTAGATTGTAAATAAACATCATTATGGTCATCATTTACTTTCCATTTGTTGCATACATTATCTTTACCAATAATACTTTGAATAATATCTTCCAAATCAGATGCAACATCAATAGAGTCTTTGATTTTTTCTATAGCTTTTGAAATCAACTCTTCTTTGCTTAATTCACTGTTTTGTTTTTCCACTTCAACACCAGCAGAAGTCTTTAGTTCTTTACTAGTTTCAATGTTTGATGTGAAATTACCTTCTTGATCCATTTCTGGTGGAGTAGTCACAGCATTATACTCAGTTAGCATAATCTTTTTCAATGCTTCGTTTAAGCTTGATAATGTTTTTGATTTTATAACATATTTTGCCATAGAAAAAACCCTCTAAATATACTTAGTTATACAAATAATAGAACTACTTTTTTACTGTTTTATCGTGGTATTTGGTTTTATTTTTCTCGTGCGTGCGTGCGCATGCGTGCGTAGTGTATTAATAATAAATTAAATAAATAAAATATATTAATTATTAATAATTAAAACCCAGGTACGTATTAAGTCGCACGTGTGCGTGTGTGTGCGCACGTGTAGTGTATTAATAATAAATATACCAGAAATATAAAGAAAGAAAAATTAACCAGAGTAGATAAAGTTTATATCTAAAAGAAAGAAAGGTCTTGAATTTTTTTTGTTTTGTGTTATAATTTATCATTGATTAGAAAAAGTGATAAACATGACAAGAGAGCAAATGATTTTTCAATATATCTGCAAAGGCTATACAAAAAAACAAATTTTATCCTTGATTAATGGGCTAACTTCAAATCAGCTTGATTACATCATGAGAAAGAATAAATGGAAAGTTTCAAGAAAAACTAAAGCATATGCAATTTATGGTGGTAGAAAGAGATTTATAAGAGAAAATGTTATTACTAGGGTTGATAAAAATTATAAAGATTGTCCTTTTGTTGGGGTAAGTATTCATCATGTTTGTAAAATTTCTAAGAAGACAGTTTTTGTGGTTGCTATAACTCATAATGAAAAAAGATATAAAAAAGCATCGACAGATATTCAAAAAGTTTTAGAGTTTAGAAGAAGTTTTTATAAAGAAAATGGTAAACAAAAACTAAAACAGATAAATAGAAAAGAGTTTTGGTGGTTTATTAAACATCCTTTGAATAAATTTATTTTTGAGTATATTCGTTATAAAATTAAATCGATAAAAAAATAATCTTGATTTTATGAAAAATATATGTTACATTGTTTTTCGTAAAGGAGAGTAAAATGAGTGTTTATAAAATTCGCATGGTTACAATGGCCAATGAAGAAACCTTTTACAAGAGATTGAATGTTCCACGTGAGTCTTATGTGGATATAGATAAAAACGGGAAAATAATTCTAAAACATAATTCGATCTTATGGAAAAGATATGATGTAAAACAAGAATCTTATATTGAAGATAGAAAAAAATTAATCGAAGGTTTGGTGTTTAGTAACCGTTGTGCGGCAGAAAAATTTATAAACAAACATCTAAATTCACTTACGAAATATGCAAAACAAAATCCAACATTTAGCAGATATGAAACTTTTAATGTGTCTAAAAAGTTTTTACCTGATTCTGATAAATTGAATTTCTGGAATGAATAAAAATAAAAAAGGCGATCAAATGAAAAAACCAAATAATGAGCAAAAATGTAAAAATGACAATACAAGTTATGAAGATTTGGTATCTAATGCGATTAATATCATTTCAGAATCAAATGTTTTTCCAAAGGACTTGATTGATAAAATCGCTATGGATATAGAAGTACAATCTAAAGTTGTGTTACCTGGCGATAAAAAACCAATAGAAGAAAAACCAAAGAAAAAAATAAAATTCAATTTTGATATGGTAAAAACTTCATTAGATCTAAAAGTGCTTACTCAAAAATTGAAAAAAAGTAAAATTAAGAATTATTCTTTGTTGTTGTATGGAGCTCCAGGTTGTGGTAAAACATATTTCAGTGATTATTTAGGACAAGAATTAGGTTTACCAGTTTTGAAAAAGAGAGCTGGTGATATGCTTAGTCGTTTTGTTGGTGATAGTGAAAGATTAATAACAGCAGCGTTTCAAGAAGCAATTGATAAAAACGCTATACTTGTTATTGATGAAGCTGATTCTATGTTGACAGATAGAAGTAAAGCAAAACAAGATTTTCAAGTTTCAAGTGTAAATACTATGTTGACTTGTATGGAAAATCATCCTTTACCATTTATTTGTTCTACTAATATAAAAGAATGGTTAGATAAAGCATCAATGAGACGTTTTACATTCAAAATCAAATATGACGAAATGGAAGAAAAACAGTTACAGGCTGGCATAAAAGAATATTTCGGTAAGGATATAAAAATTGATTCTGAAGATTTGAAACCATTGAAACATATTACATCTGGAGATTTCCCACTTGTAAAAAAGAAAATTGATATATTAGAAGATGGTCAATATACAAAAAAGAATATAATAGATGGTCTAATGTTCGAACAAAAAGAAAAAGGTATTATTGATACTGCAACTATAGGAATATAATTATGACATATGGAAAAATGTTAAAACTTTTGAAAGATTCAATGGAATATAATAATTTCGAACAATTTACCAGAATATTTTTCGATGAAAGAACTGGTGAAATGTGTCCTTTTGAAAGAGTGAAAGATTTTTGTGCGTATTGGTTGCAAAAAGATATTCAAAGTTATAAAGATTTTAGAAATAAATTTGCTATATATCGTAATGAAAAATTAAGATTATTGGATGCTATTACTGTTATATGTAGTGAAGATGTTCGTAAAAAAATAAATCCGATAACAATGTTACAATTTCGTATACTTGTTTTGAATTATACAGATGCAATTAGTACAACTTTGAATTTAGCGGAGATGTTGGTTGCATGTTGTTCGGATTTTATAGAACAAATGGCTGATTATGATGACAATGATGGTAAAAAATAATTAATCTGTTATATCATATCTTATTCTATGCCAAGTTATGATATTTTTAATACTTTCTAGATCGGTGTCTGTGATTTCAAACCATTCACCGGTCTTTTTTTTACACATATTTGATAAATATTTATGAATTTTATCTTCTATTTGTAGTAGTTTTTTTCTAGGACATTCAAATTCTTCTGTAAATAGTAGTTTTAGGACTTCTCCATTACCAGTTTGAAGTTGCTTTACTCTTCTGGTTGGATTTTTGCTTATTCCAACCTTTATTAGTCCCTTACTATTACTAATAATATATACAAAATCTTTATCCATAATCAATAGAACACATAAAAAGTAAATTAGTTAAAAAATAATTTGACATATCTACTTTCTTATGTTATAAATACTATAGATAACCAAAAAAAGGATAAAAAATGGCTATTGAATTGAGTATAATTGATAAATCTTTACCGGCAGAACAAATGATCGCAAAAATATGGAAGCGTAACGTGTTTTTTATTGGTGCTTATGGTTTATTGATGATTAGTGTATTTATTGGGGCTATATTTAATAGATTATATAATGCTTTTTTGTATATTAAAGATAAAATTACAAAAAAAAGTATAATTAGAACAAGAAAAGTATGTAAAGTACAGTGGTTTGAGAAGTGGTTATGTATGATAACTGAAAACTTTTGGCAAATAGTGTGGTTGATGTTGTTTTTTGTTGGTATGTTTACAACTAAGTTTATTTATCACACAGCTATAGTTCTTTGGTGGATTGCGAGAAAGATTGTATGGCCGTTAATGTGGTTTGGTTTGGCTTTATTATTTGTAATGTCTTTCAATAGGAACAATAACCAAAAATAATTATGACCATTGAGCCAAGTGAGAGTATGCAACCTTTTTCATTCCTTCTATTTTTTCAAGGAGTACGTTGCATCTTTCTCTTATGGCTTCTACAGATATTGTAAAATCAGCATCTAAAGCAACTGAAGATCTCATAGTTATAATTGAGTTCAAAAATCTATATTCAATCAAATCACAAAGCCATTCTTCTCTTGATGCTGGCACATATTCTACATCATCGAAACCTACGGCAAAATCTAAAATAAAATTACCTAATCCAAACGGAGCCATGATATAGATTGTATTATCAACAGTATTGAAATCCAATTGAGCTTGCCCTCTTGATAAATCTTCATATGTTTCATAAGTTAATTGTGTTAGAGGGTTGAAGTTATTAGCACTAATTTGAACACCTAATAACTGACGATCAAACATGTTAGGATTAGACATTTGATTCCAAGAAGGGTTATTTATTCTAGAAACACCTAAAAAATAAGCATGTTTTTGTTGTTCTTCTGGAATTTGTGGTTTCGAGTTTGCAAATATTTCCTCAAAAGTAAGTGCAATTTCTTCACCAGATTGTCTATAAACTCTTGAGCCACGAAAACGCCAAGGCCAATATCTAAAAAATTCCCTAAGCCCTGTTTTTATAGCTATATGTTTGATTTTTTGTTCTGCTACTGTAATTAAAAATCCTGGTGTAGCTATTGCGAGTGCTAATCTATCATCAATAGCTTCTGTCATTGAAAAGCTTTTAGCCATGTAAATATTCCTTTGCGTAAAATTACTAATATATAGAACTTTGTAAGATGTTTTAAACTTGATTTATAATAATTAATCAGTTACGATAAAAATATTAAACTTGAATAAAAATTTAAACCATTTATAATCATAGTAAAAATAGGGGAATTTATGTCAGTTTTACCAATATTATATCCATGTCATTTACATTCTTGGTTTTCTCTTGGTGACTCCGTTATTTCACCACAAAATCTAACCAAAAGAATGAAAGAACTTGGATTAAATAAAACTGCCGTAACTGATCATGGTAATGTTCTTCATGTTATTAGATTCAATTCTGCATTACAAAAAGAGGAAATGACTTTATATCCTGGTGAAGAATTTTATTATATTGAAGATTCTACGCAAAAAGATTCAGATCATAGAGCATCATATCATTTGACTATTGTAGCATACAATCAAGAAGGATTGAGTACATTATATAAACTTTCTTCTTTATCCTATATTGATGGTTTTTATTTCAAGCCTAAAATTGATCTAAAAATGCTTCAAGAAAACAATAAGGGTATTCGTGTTTCTTCTGCATGCATAAAAGGTATGATAGCTAATGAAATAATAAATGATAATTATGAAAATGCAAAAAAAGTAGCACAACAATTTAAAGATATATTTGGTGAAAACTTTTATCTTGAAATTATGCCACATAACCTTGATGAACAAAGAAAGGCTAATTTAGGCATATTGAAAATTTCTGAAGAACTAAATATTCCATTGTTAGCCACTTATGATGCGCATATGTGTTGGCAAAGTGAAGTAAAGTATAGAAGATTTTTGATTCAAATGACTAAAGCAGGATGGAGTGATGATGATCCTGAATTAGGTATGACAGATACAATTTATATGATGTCTGCTGAAGAGTATTTAAACTTTTTCAAACAATATCATCCAGATTTTCCGGAAGATAAAATTATTGAGGCTATTGCTAATACTGAAAAATATCTTGGTAATGAAAAAATTGAAATGGAAACAGAAAATTGTATCTTTCCTAAAATAGAGATACCATCGCAATATAAAGATGATTTAGATTATATTCGTCATTTATTATGGAATTCAATGAAAGAAAAAGGATTAGATAAAAAACCTGAGTACATTGAACGAGTGAAGGAAGAACTCAAAATTATGAACGATGATGGGTTTGTTCCTTATTTCTTGGTATTATACGATGTATTCAATTGGTGTAGAGAAAATAATGTTATGACGGGGCCTGGTCGTGGTTCTGGTGCTGGTTCTCTTATGAATTACTTATTAGGTATTACTCGTATTGATCCTTTGAAGTTTGAATTACGTTTTGATAGATTTTATAATGCAGGAAGAAAAGGTCCAGATGGGTGTCCTGATGTGGATTCGGATTTCGCTGACGCTAGACGTGAGGAAGTTATCAAATATACTGAACAAAAATATGGTTCTGATAAAATCTCTCAAATCTGTAATATTTCTACAATGAAAATGAAATCATGCATTAAGGATTGTGCACGTGTATTAAAAATTCCTTTTGCTGAGGCTAATGCTTTAACTAATAAAATTGATTGGGAATCTTTTGAATCATTAGATGAAGCCAAAAAAGACAAAACGGCAGGTGGATTTATCAACAAATATAAAGAAGTTTTTGAATATGTTGAATACTTTTTAGATTTTCCAAGACAAACTGGTAAACATGCTGCTGGTATTATTATTTCGAATAGGCCAATTGGTGATGTGTGTCCTATGATGATGTCTGAAGTTGAAGGTAAAAAATTCTTAATCTCACAATTTGATAAAGACGATGTACACAAAACTGGATTGATTAAGTTTGATTATCTTGGTTTATCTACTCTAACATTTTTGACGCATATATTAGAAGATATCAAAAAAACATATGGAAAAACTGTGGATCTTGATGCTATTGATATTACAGATAAAGAAGTTTACAAACATATTTTAGCCACAGCAGATACAGATAATGTTTTTCAAATGGAATCTGGTGGAATGAAGAACTATCTAAAGAGACTTCAACCAGATCGTTTTGGTGACTTGAGTGCTTTGAATTCATTATATAGACCTGCAGGAATTAAATCTGGGGCTATTGATAATTATATAAACAATAAATTCAATCAACCTCAAAAATATGGTATTCAAGAGCTAGATGAATTATTGGCAAAAACTAACTATGTTGTATGCTATGATGAAATTAAAATGGATGTTGTTGGTAAATTTGGTGAGTTTAGTCCGAAAGATATTAATAAATTCAGAAAATCATCAGGTAAAAAAGACGATAAGTCATTACAATATTGTGCAGATATGAAACCAACTTTTGTAGAAAACGCACAAAAACATGGATTATCAGAACAACAAGCTTCTTCATTATATGATTCTTTGATTGGGTATGCTTTTTGTAAGGCTCATGCTGATTGTTATTCTATTCTTACATATTGGACAGCTTGGTTGAAATACTATTATCCAATAAACTTTTTACATGCATCTTTTACTTTCTCTACTATGGATGCAGAAAAAGATAAGTATTCCATCAAAACAGCAATAAAAATGGCAAAACGTATGGGATATAAGTTTGCAGGGGTTGATATAAATAAGAGTGGGTGGAATTTCAAATTTGATGATCAGAATAAAATTGTTTACTGGTCAATGAGAAATATAAAACAAATTAGTGAAGATATTGCTAAAAAAATAGAAGATAATCAACCTTATACTGATTTTAATGATTTTGTTACTAGGGGTAAAGAATTTGGTGTTTCTAAAAGAGTTCTTGATCCGCTTGTTACTTTAGGTGCTTTTGATAGTTTGAATTGTGAAGAACAGATAAAAGAATGGTATATAAAAAACAACAAATTGAAAAAAGCAGATAGAGAATCGTTAGGTATTGAAACAAAAGAACAAGAATTAGAATATATAACAAAAAAATATACTGATCTTATTAATAGACCACGGCAAGATAAAGAAAATGAATATTTAGGGGTTGTTGTTACAATAAATGCTGGAAATTTTATTGTAAACAAGAAATGTATAAGTTTTGCACAATTTAGAAAACTAAAAGATCGTGACAGTGCTGTAATTTGTGGTATACTTACAAAAAAAGAATTGAAAAAAGGCAAATCTGGTGGTAATTATGGAATGTATACTATAATGGATCAGGATTATAATTTTTATAGTGTTCAATTATCTGGTAAAACATATTTAAAATTAGAAGAAGAAAATTTACCTAGTGAATATAAATTCAAGGAAGGCCAATGGGTTATGTTTTCTGGAAGTAAATGTGATGAAAGCAGATTATTTTTGAATGGGGAAATGATAGTAAACTTGGAAGAATATCAAAGAAAAGTTGTTAATCATGAAATAAAAGAAAAAATGGTGTTTCAAGGATAGTAATTATGGCAAATAATAATGGAATACTTTATAAAAACCCAAAACACACGGAAGGTTCTAATTTACCTCGTTATATTGGTGTTGCCACAATTAATGGTATGAACAAAAATGTATCAGCTTGGGTAAAAAAAGATAAGAATGGTAAAAATTATATATCATTGGCGTTTACTGATGAAATAAAAGTTATCAAAGAAAAAATAATTCCAGTAAGAGAAAGAAACAAAAGTGGTAAAAGAGATTTGAATAAAATTGGCGTTGGTACTATAGATGTAAAGAAACAAATTATAGATATTACAGACGAAGATTTACCATTTTAATTTAATAGTTTTATTAAATATTTTACTTGTTTTTATTAAATCTTTATGTTATAATATATAATATAAAGAGGATATAAATGATAAGTGAAAAATTTTTATATTGGACTTATTTTCTGTCAGATGATGGGTCGGCAGATGATATAATCCCTAGTTTTTTCAATATTCCCGAGTATCACTCTAAATACTTATTTTTACATGTGAGACCAGGAATTTCTTTTAATTTTGAAAAAGACCAACTACTAACCCAACTTTCTAATTATACTTTTGAGATAGATAAATTAGAAGAAGATTATATACTAGATGAGATGGGTATTCACGGTAAGTTGGTTTATAATGATATCTTGAAACAATACGGCTTCGGAGAAAACTACAAATTATATGCAGTTTCAATATCTCCGGAGTCTGTTTCGTTAATAAAGAAACTTTTCAATTCAGTAAAGATATAAAGGTATTGTTATGACGTATGTAAATGATATCAATTTTCCACACGGATATAAAAATTTCATGAATGGTAATAATGTATACATTCAAGATGAAATTACTGAAGAAAATTGCGCATATTTAATTAGAGATATTCATAGCTTTATAATGGCTGATGAAAATATTGGTAAAGAGATAAATTTCATAATAAATACGCCCGGTGGTTCTGCATATGTTATGAATCAAATATCTTCTCTTATTAGTATGGCTAAATTACGCAATATAAAAGTTGTTACATGGGTTTTAGGTTTTGCTGCATCTGCTGGTTCAATAATAGCTGTACAAGGTGATGAAAGATGGATGAGCAAAAATGCTATACATATGATACATTTTGGTTCTATGGTTGAGCTTTTCACTAAAGAAACAGAATTAGCTAAATCTTTTAAATTCAATAAAGAATATTCAAAGCGTCTAGATCAAATATATTTAGAACATTGCAACAATCTTACCCCAGAAAAATTGAAAGAATTAAAAGAAGATGAAATGGGTAAGTTATTTGCAGATGATTGTAAAAAGTTAGGTATATGTGATTTTATCGTTGAAGATTCACTAAAACAAAAACAAACCGAAGAAAAACAAGCTGAAGATTTATTAAAAGAAGTTTTAAAGTTGAAGAAGAATAAAAAAGGGAATAAATAATGGCTATAAGAGACGATATTATACAAAACTATAATGATCTATGTGATGCTTTAGGAGAACAAGTAGGTCGTGATAAATATAGAAAATACGGAAATTATAAAACATCTCTAATAGATAAAGTTTTTGGATCTTGGAAAGACTTTCAGAAAGAAGTAAATCGTCAAATAAATTTTGGGAGAGGACTTCAAACAATTTCTAAAAAAGTACTTAGTGAACGTGCTTTGGTTACAAGTGTTGTTGATGGTACAGAAATAAATGAAGAATTTTGGATTACATTGAAAAATTATGCCGAATATAAAGGTTGTGATTTATATGTATTATGGGGTAAACCAATAAAAAAAGGTAAATATTTTCAAGAATGTGTGTTTGATGAGTTGAAAAGATATTTGGTTACAGATTTATCTTTTGAATTAGATGATAGATGTGCAGCAAAAGATTTATTTATTCCATATAATCAAAAAAATCCACTAAACAATTTAGATAAACTATCAAATAAATTGACTACTATTATAGTTGGATCTACAAAACAATATATGAAAACATTGCCATACGATTATAATGATTCTTATAAAATAGCTTGGTCTACTGGCACAATTTCTAATATTGACTATGATCAAACTATATCTGGTAGTTTAGATAGTCAGAATCATACATTTGGTGCTTTATATTTAGAATATAATAAGAGCGCTGGAAGATATAATGTCAGAAATCTTATTTATAAAGACAATTGTATGATTGATTTAGATAGAGAGTATACAGTTGATGGTGCTAAAAGTTTAGATACTATTCCAGCTATGGTTATGGGAGATTTACATTTACCAGAAGAAGATGAAAAATCAATAAGTTATGCAGTAAATATTATAAATACATTAAAGATCAAAAATGTTATATTGCATGATATATTTAGTATGAATAGTATATCTCATCATAATTTTAATCAAGCTTTGACAAGATACCTTAATCGTACAGAAGAAAATGAAACATTGGAAAAAGAAATGATTATAGCTTCTAAAAAATTGGATGCTTTTACTTCTTTTTGTCCAGATGCTAACTTTACTATTATACACTCTAACCATGATGATTTTATTACTAAATATTTGAATACTTGTGATTTTATACATGATACAAACAATGTTGTTACGGCAATGGAATTGTTTATAGATATTGTAAAAGGTAGAAATCCATTGGGAAAATATATAACTTCTGAAAATATTGAATTTTTGGAGCCTGGATCATCTTTAGAAATTTGTGGTTTTGAATTAGGACAACATGGAAGTTCTGGTATTGCTGGTGCTCGTGGATCTGCATTGAGTTATTCAAAAACATATACTAAATCAATCTCTGGACATACACATTCTCCAGCCACATTTGAAACATCAGTAATAGTTGGTACAAATAGTAAGATTAGATTATCTTATAACAAAGAAGGTATATGTAATTGGGCTCATGACAATGTTCTTATTCACAAAAATGGAACTTACCAACACTTATTTTGGGATTAATAAACAAAAGGAGAAACTATGAAAAATCAAAAATTATTTATATTTATTATGGTTGTATTTTGGTGCTTAAATTTTTGGTGTTTATATAAAATATCAGAAAAAGTTTATAAATATAACAAGGTAAATTATGAAGCTATGGTGTGTTTGCAAGATAAAGAATGTACATTAGAACCGATAGAATAATTTTTATTTGACTTATGTAATTAAATTTGTAATTATTCTATTATCAGAGCTGCGAAGAATGTTAAAACTTTGCTTACTTATAAATGTAAAAGCTCTGGCCAAATTTAGCCCTAGTGGTGGAATTGGCAGACACGCTGGATTTAGGTTCCAGTGCGAAAGCGTGCAGGTTCAAGTCCTGCCTAGGGCACCAAGTTTTGTTCTGGATAACTGCCAAAATGTCTGAACAAAAACTCAAAAATGCTGAGAGTATAATTAATGCATTTGATTTGCATGTAGTAACCTTTACCCTTTGATATTTTCAAAGGGTTTTTTAGTTCTATAATAATATGTAAAAAGGATGAAAAATGAAGGCTTTTTTGAATTTTATTTTATCTTTATTTAGTAAAAACAAAAAAGAAGAAAATGACACTAATGTTTCTAATTTTGTTACAAAAACTGAAGAAAAACCTAAGGAAAAAACTGTGGAAGAAAAGAAAATAGAACCAGTAGATTGGGCATTAAAAATCACAGTAAAAAGAAAAATATTTAATGAATGTGATACAATAGGTGATTTATATGTTTCTTACCCTGATACACCTGGCACATTAGAGTTTGTTTGTAATACATTAGAAGATAAAGTACGCAATAAAAAAGACACAAAAAAAGAAGATTTTAAAAAGGTATATGGCGAAACAGCAATACCTTATGGAACTTATCGTGTTATTATTTCTTATTCAAATGCTTTTAAAAAGAATTTACCAGAAGTATTAGAAGTACCATTGTATGAAGGTATTAGAATTCATACTGGCAACACAAAAAAAGACACATATGGATGCTTATTACTTGGTGATTCACCAAAAATTAGTCAAACAGAAAGTTGGATTTATAATTCTAAGAAAAACTTTGATAAATTCATGAAGATATTAGAACCAGCCTTGAAAAAAGGTAAGGTTATTATTGAATATACAGACTAATTTTTTTCACAAATTTATACTTTTACATAGTTCTATAAAATCAAGAGGCGTAATGGTTATGTCTCTACAACTTCCATGCGATAATATCAAGTGGCGAACTAAAAGAGTATAAAATGTCATTAATTCAAACTACAGCCTTGGATCTGTGGGGCTTTAAAAATGCAGATATTAATTCAAGAATTTTAGAATATCAAGACAATTTTTGTAATCATTTGTTAAGATTATTTCATCAATCTAAAGTATGGGCAGAAGATAGACCCACACCAATGGATCTCAGTAACTATACTGTCTTTAGAAATACTTATTTTGAAAGTAAACCAATCACTTATAATAATAAAAATTTAACTTTTGAAACTAATATAAATCTATGGGATCGATTTGCCTTTTATTTACAAAGAAAGCGTGAAAAAGGTATAAATCCTGATTTAGCTAAAGATCCCTCCCAACCTAAAATATTATCTGATATATTAGTAACTGAAGAGCAAGGATGCTTAAAATCAGCTTGCGAAATAGATTCAATACCTTTATATAAAGAAGATGAATATCATAGTTTCTTTGGTGCTGGTGAATTTCCTATTTTAATGTTTTATATAGTGAGAATAGGTAATCAAGAATATTCATTTTGGGATATCAGTAGATAAAAATAATCCCCATTAAATTGGGGATTTTTATGAAGAAAAAAGAAATAACTCAAGTGAAAATTTTTTTTATTTTTTTCTAAAATATTACATAAAAAATAGTTCTTATAAATAACCTAAAAATAATAAGGATATGAAAATGGCAAAAAAAGTAACTAAAAAAACAAATATTAAAAACACAAAAAAGACAGTTGCAAAAAAAGCTCCTGTAAAAAAAGTAGAAACTAAAAAAACAACAGTTCAAAAAGTAAAAGTGGCTGATGTAAAAACAAAATGTGAAAATAAACAGACAAGCAAAAACGTTACAAGTTATGATGTTAGTAGAGTTTGTTTGTTTATTTTGGGTGTAATGGTTTTAGTTGGTGCTTTATTGTTGTTATTCTAAGTATATAAAAAGGAGGCATAATTGAAAAAATATATAGCTTTAGAAAATAATGTTTTTATCAAGGAACGTAAACCTGAATTAAAAACAATGGGAAAGGGTGAATTTATTATCCCAGAAGATACATCATGTGATTATGCATATGGTACTGTGATTTCTGCTGGCATTGGTAGTTTTGAAAAAGGAAACTTTGTTCCGATGTCTGTAAACCCTGGTGATGAAGTGATGTTTCCAAGAACTGTTATGAATAAGATTACATTTCCAGACGGAGAAACATTGGTAGTGATGCAAGCTTCTGATATTATTGCTAAATTAGAAGAAGTTGATATTGAAGAAGATAAAAAAGAAATGGAGGCAAAATAATGAGTCGTAGTGCTTTATTTGGTTCAGATGCTCAAAATGCATTAGTAAAAGGCGCACATTTAGTACGTGATGCTGTTAAAGTAACAATGGGACCAAAAGGTAAAACAGTTGTTATTCAGCAAGCTAACAACAAATCTCCTGTTATTACAAAAGACGGTGTTTCAGTTGCTCGTGAAATTAAACCAAAAGATGAAAAGGTTGCAATTGGTTCACAGTTAGTATGTTCTGTCGCTAACAAAGCTATGGATACTGCTGGTGATGGTACAACAACAGCAACGGTTTTGGCTGGTGCTATTATTGATGAAGGTATTAAATACACATCTACAAACGCTTCTTTGAGTGAAATTCGTAGAGGTATTGAATATGCAAAAGATAAAATCGTAGAAAAACTAAGTGATATTTCAAAACCAATCAGCAATAATGAAGAATTGGTACATATTGCTACAATTTCTGCTAATGGTGACGAAAAGCTAGGTAAATTCGTTGCAGAAGCATATTCAAAAGTTGGTAAAGATGGTGTTGTTACAGTTGAAGAATCGAAAGACCGTGATATTTCTCTTGAATTTACTGAAGGTATGAGATTAGATCGTGGTTGGACATCTCCTTATTTTGTTACCAATTTTGAAGAAAATACTGTAGAATATGATGATCCTGCAATTTTGTTGGTTGACGCTAAAATTTCTAACTTGCCGCAATTAGTAAATATAATCAATCCTGCAATTCAACAAGGTAAAAACTTAGTTATTATTGCAGAAGGATTTGAAACGAATGTAACAGATGCTATGATTATGAATCGTCTTCGTGGTGGTTTAAAAATTGCATGTGTTGAAGCTCCTGGATATGGTACTCGTAGAACAGAAATTTTGCGTGATTTAGGTATTTATTTGGGTTGTCCTGTTGCAGAAGATATTACTGGAATCAAGTTGGAAGATATGTCTTATCAACAAATGGGCACATGTGAAAAAATTATCATCAAAAAAGATGAAACAATTATCCGTGGTGGAAAAGGTAAAAAAGAAGATATTGAAACCAGAATTGATTCTTTGAAGAAGCAAATGGAAACAACCGATATTCCTTATGAAAAAGAAAAAATCAAAGAACGTTTAGGATCTTTGACTACTGGTGTTGCAACCATTCATGTTGGTGGGTCATCTGAAGAAGAAATTAAGGAATTAAAAGACCGTTTAGATGATGCAATGTGGTCCGTTAGATCTGCTTTGGAAGAAGGATATGTCCCAGGATCTGGTAGAACATTGGCTTATTTATCTGACCATCTAAACATTGAAGAAATGTCAAAAGAATTGACAGATGATCAAATTATTGGTGTAAAAATCCTCAAAAAAGCATTATATGCACCTTTCTCAACTATTTTATCTAATGCTGATGAAAATCCATCATTGTATTTGAAAGAATTAGAAAAAGAAGATGTTGAAAGTGGTTATAATGTACAAACAATGAAAAAGGTTAATCTTGTAAAAGATGGTATTATCGATGCTACAAAAGTAGTACGTTGTGCATTACAAGCAGCTTCAAGTATTGCTTCTCTAGTATTGAATACGACAGTTGTGATCACTCAAGATCCTGAAGAAAAATCCGGCATAAACATCACCGCTGGTATGCCTCCTGCAATGATGTAAAAGCCCAAATTATAACCCACTAATTAATTTTTAGTGGGTTGTAATATTATTACTCAGTGAGTTCTATATTTTATGGTGACAGATGATGTAACTTTTAACTATAGAAGTGAAATTGAGGACAGGCAGATTGATTATCTTGCTTCTCTAAGAGATTCTGCATTCTTTAATTTATATGGTATTCAAGTTGAGATTAAGACACCAAAAAAAGAAAATAATCTTGATGAATACATAAATTATGTAGATGATGATTGGAATACGCTAAAATCGATTGTAGTGCCTCAATTCAAAGAATACCGTAGAATATTATCTATGTTGGGGCAAACAGCTGAAAGTAATTATCCTTTAGATATTTTAATACCTTCTGCATTACATTTACCTCAAAACTCTAGAATAATATTGAACGAATATGATTCTAATGAAAATAAAATAGCCAGAGAATGGCGTGTATTATCAACAGAATCAAAGCAAATAAGTAACAGTAAAACTTATGCTAGAGTTGCTCATTGTGTTCCAGCTCGTGCAAATCTATATAAAACAGTAAAAGCATGCTCTGCTGATTGTGTTATTGAATTTTATCCAGTCACAGATTATAAGATACTAAAAAAATTAGAAATTATTAGTACAAATTATGTTCGTGCTTTTATAGATAACCCGAGCACAAATATTGTTTCCAAAGCTAACGCTACTTGTGAACAAAAATGGACAATTAAACTACCATCAGTATTATATTAAGGATAAGAAATGCAACAAGGATTTACACCAAAACTAAAAACACAAATATTAGAGTACTTTTTTAATGATATTACAGAACCAATTCCAGAACCTACTCCGTTATTTGTTGGTTTGTTTGTTAGTTCTGGAAGCGCTGAACCAAATGAATTGATTATTGGTAATGGTGGGTACAATAGAGCTTCTGTTACTTTTGCTACAATACCAGACAGTGGAACAATAAGAAATGTTTCATCTGTAGATTTTCCGAAAGCAACATTAGATTGGACAGTTGGATTGGAAAAAATAACTCATATTGGTATTTTTAGATCTCATGAAGTTATTGATGAAGAAAGTGGAACAACATATGTATCAGATGAAGGTGATGAAATGATTGCTTGCATACAATTACCTGAACCAGAATCTGTGAATGTAGGTGAAACTTTCCAATTTAACCCACAAGCAATAACATTACAATTAATATAAAACTAAAGGAAAATAAAATGGATTTTTTACATTATGGAAGACCAAAAATAGTCAAAACAGTATTGAAAGAATCATCTGCTGAAGTTGAAATGGCAGAAACAACAAAGCCAGTATTAGTAGAAGAAAAAATTGAAATTACAGAAGACGATACTGTGCAAGAAGTTGTAGAAAAAGTAAAAAAGTCTAGAAAATTACATGCCAAAGTTGAAGAAGGCGGTAAGAAAGTTAGAGTAAAACGTGTTTTAAAAGACTAATATAAAAAGAATAAAAAATGACTAATCTAGAATCAATAAATTTCCCTTTTAAGTGTATAAGTTATTATGTATCATCTAAATCTGCAATAGATAAAAAAGATTCATATTCATACTGGTTTAGAGGGAAAATGATAAGAATAATAGCAGATAAACCATTCGCTAGAGGAGATGTTTTAATTGTAAATAGCATCAAAGATAGTGGTAATGATAGTGTTATTATAAATGTAACTGTTGATTCTGGAGAATATGAACAATGCCCCGTGTTAAGTTTTGTAAGCACGAGGCTAGTTTATAATAGATATTCTGATTTTACTTTTACAACAACTCAAAATATAAAAATTGTAAAAGTTATAGAGCAGGTGATAGATGATAATTACTCTGCTTGTTTTATTGTTTTAGCTGAAAAATCTGGAACCATAAAGGCTGTAGATAAAAGCATGAACAATTACTTTGATATAAATATAATTTTAGACTGGTGCGAATAATAGGAATAGAAAATGCCAAAGAACATCAACCCATTTATAAAATCATTAGCTAAACGTATTGTAGAAAATTCAGCATATGATAGAGATACTAATACATTGTTTGTAACAAATCCTGGTATTAGTGCTGAAGTTTTGAAATCTTTAGCTACAAAGCATAATTTTAAGATTGGCCAAACAAAAAGTGGTGATTTTATTTCTATTCCTATGGCCTATCATGAAGATGAATTTAAAGACAAGTATGTATCACAGTTTGATAGTTTTCTTGATACATATACAATGTTCAATAAAAATTATCATACATTATTGACAGCTTATCGTACATTTGATTTAATGGAAGAAAATCTTGGCGAAGTTGATCTTATTTTATCTACATATGTTGAAGAAGTTTTATCAACGGGATTTGTCGAAGAACCTGTTACGATAAAAATAAGTAATAAAAAAGCACAGGAAGTAGTAGAAGCTGTATTATTGAGAAATAAAATACCAGCAAAATATCCATTGATTGTTAGAAATTTAGCAAAATACGGCAATGTTGGTTTTACTTTATCATATCCCTATTTACAAGTAACTGATGATGGTGAAATGGATTTGGAAGATTCTAAAATCGATGTTACTAAAGATTTAGTTATTACACAAATAAACGCTAAATACTTCAAAGTAAATGTTGATAATTTTATGAATGTTATAAATTATCAGACCGTTATAGATAATACTTATTCATTTAATAATAATTTAGTTACTGCAACAAATTATACATGGCAACCATGGCAATTTTGTCATATGCTAATTCCATCAGATGTTACTGAACCATATGGGCAATCAATGTTATGGTCTATGCGCTCAGCTTTTGATCAGTTGACAACTCTTGAAGCTTTATTGGCAGTTTCTCGTGCAAGTAAAGTTCAAAGATTGGTTATTAGTATTCCTGTTCCAAACGGTGCTTCAATTGTTGACGCTTATCAATATATGAGTGAATTTAAAGGTAATTATTTGAATTCATTGTTTACAGACGCTCCAGGAACACGTGCAGGAAGAAAAATACCTGGTGCCACATCAATATTTGTAAAACCAGCTATAGAAGGTTTCAATATTGACAAGATAGATTCAAACATTGACTTGTCATCTACAGAAGACGTTGAATATTTCTTAGATAAAATATTACGTAATTCTAAGCTTCCAAAAGGATATTTGGTTGGTGATGATACAATTACAACAGCACAATCATTAGAATCACAAGATTTGAAACTTAATCGTGCATTAATGCCATTAAAGAAAGCATTTACTGACGGTATGGTTAATTTGATAGAAAACATACTTACACATGCAGGTTTTGATGTTACAACTATTGATGTAGAAGTTATACTAAATAAGCCAATTCAACTAACAAGCGATTTGATTGCTAAATATAGTGATATTATTGATTTTACTAAGTCTGTAAGTGAATTAAATCCACAAATGCCTGTAATAAACAAATTTCAATTATTATTAGAAATGGGTTTACCCGTTAATCTTGCTAAATTGATTTCAAGTAATAGTGCTATAAATGTATTGAAATCAAAAGATGATCTAAAATCTTATATAAAAGGTCAGAGAGCAAAAGACAAGATGGGTGGCGGAGAAGAACTACCAGAAATACCAGAAGATTTAGGTGAACAAACAATAGTGTCTCACAAAAGTACATCTAAACAGTTTTTGATCGAAAATTATAAACTAACAGAAAATTTGAAAGAGT
>Ga0265298_10003583_pt1 | contig 20443 bp, 27 predicted proteins | sample AusTroGonzalo_MG_3_FD_193486 | JGI IMG/M metagenome (GOLD analysis project Ga0265298, IMG submission 193486) | Bovine rumen microbial communities from tropical cattle in Woodstock, Queensland, Australia - Gonzalo_01 | ecosystem: Host-associated > Mammals > Digestive system > Stomach > Rumen ... | reverse complement strand
CTGATGTGGTTCATCATGGAACTGTGCTATGCCAAGCACATCGATCCGCAGGAAGTGCTGGAGTTCAATATGCATAAGCTGAATCAGCGATATCCGGAAGGATTCAGTGCGGAGAGGAGCAGGAACAGGTGAGGCTGATTGATGCGGATGCGCTCAGCAATGCGATGTTCGAATCTGTTTTTGGAAAAGTCATCGATGAACATGTGTGGACTAGCAGATGCTGGATTCGGTACAAAATGTTTGAATGGAATATCGGGAACGCACCGACCATCGATGCCGTGCCTGTTGTGCGGTGCAAGGATTGCAAACACTATCGTTACTACGGACTTGAGGATACTACTGTAAGCGAATGCACAATAGACCATTGCGAAAACCCGGACGAAGAATGGTTCTGTGCTGATGGTGAAAGGGAAAAACTTGCCGGGAACAGTGAACAGGGGGAAGGGAACGGATGACACAGCGAGTTTGTGAAAAGTGCGGCGAGGTAATTGAGAAACCAAACCGCAGGAACATCATCGGATATCAGCCGTGGTATCTGAAAATGCATCTCTTCAAAAAGACTGACGAAGTCAGCGAACCTGAAACGGCAATAGACCTATGCAATCGGTGCAGGAATTTGTTTGACGAATGGATAGAGCAAGATCCTGATGATCATGCCGGTAACAGCGACCAGTCCAGCGAGACTGACGGTGCAAGCCCGTGACCGGTTCCGTCCGTGCGGCTTTTGTGATTTTCTCCGCACGGAATCCCACCGACTCCGTGGGCGTTAGGGCGGCAGCGACAAAGCCCCGGCAGGGTGCAGACAGGATAGGAGAGCATCCCACCCTGCCGATATGCGGAATAGGTAGGGCTTTGGCTCAGACCACACTAAGCGAAGGGGTCTGCCCCTAAAGGCAAAAGCAGGGCAGGACTGCAATTCCGCTACGGCATGGGAGCGTCTTTATTGAGCTCAACGCCTCGCCCATGCCGATATGCGCGGAACAGGGACAGGCCTGTGCAACTCAGGCCCCGCGCACCACCCCGAAAAGGGGTTCAGCTGGCAGTCGGGAACAGACCGGCAATCCAAGGGAAGGGGGGATGGTGTTCCTGACGGCACGGGCGGCGGTTCTATATCTTTCGTATCCGTAAAACGTGGATAGTGGAAACCGCTTTTAAACGAACAAAAAATACACAGCTTTGATTCCCTTGCGAGATGAGTACTGATATCCCAACGCCCGAAGCCGTCCCCAGATCCTGCCCCGCTGGCCTGCATGTCGATAAAGGGCATGCGGAGACCGGGGGCAGGGCGTCCGGGGTGAAGAAAGGAGCAATAATAAATGCCATTAGGACAGTTAAAGCTATGCGGAGACGGCATGATGCGCACGATGCTGGAAGATTCCATTGAATGCCTGAAACAGCTTGAGCCGGAAGAAGGATACTTTGTGGCCTTCAGCGGCGGAAAGGACAGTCAGTGCGTGTACCATCTCTGCAAGATGGCCGGAGTCAAGTTCGACGCGCATTTCAGCCTGACGAGCGTAGATCCGCCAGAGGTAGTGCAGTTCATAAAGCAGCATTATCCCGATGTGATTTTCGATATACCGTATGACAGGAACGGAAACCGTGTGACCATGTGGAGCCTGATCCCGGAAAGGAAGATGCCGCCGACAAGAATCGTGCGGTATTGCTGTGAGGAACTGAAGGAGATACAGGGCAACGGCAGGCGGGTGGTGACAGGGGTCAGGAAAGCGGAAAGCACGTTCCGCAAAAAGAACCAGGGAAACATAACCATCATTAAAGCCAATAAGAAAACGCTGAAAGAGATGGAAGAAATGGGCGCAAATTTTACCCAAACAAATCGGGGGGGGGTGGTGCTAAACTACGACAATTCGGAGACAAAGCGAGTGCTTGAGACCTGTCTGGTCAAGCATCGGATGCTTGTTAACCCGATCATCGACTGGAGCGACGGCGACGTGTGGGAGTTTCTGAACGGGAACGGCATACCGCACTGCTGCCTGTACGACCAGGGGATGGAGCGCATCGGGTGTATAGGATGCCCTATGCAGGGAGCGGAAGGGATCGAGAGCGATTTCAAACGGTGGCCTTCATACAGGAAACTGTACATGAAAGCGTTCGACAAGATGCTGGAAGCGCGAAGGAATAACGGCTTGCAAACGGACTGGGAAACAGCGGAAGAAGTGATGCAATGGTGGATAGGACAGTAGGTGATGAGATGAGATGCCGTCAATGTATCTTCCTGCGCGGACTCAGCTGCGCAGTCAAAAAGAAAATCGTGGGAAGCGGGGATGGAAAACAATGTCCGTACTTCAGAGAGACGGAACTGGACAGACATATACGGTCTACAAAGTCGTCGAAGGCGAAAAAACGGTCATCGGTGTAGCGGTATCGCCCACGGAAGCGTCGCAGATCATCGAGGACGATATGCAGATCTACGATGACAACGCGAACTACATCTACGAAAGGGACAAAGCATGACTTTGACTGTTGACATCCCGGAGACCACGGTATCGCTCACCATGCACCTGATCTATGAAAGGCAAGACGGGACGCACGACGTGATCTGTGCCATGTGGGAAACGCCGGAAGACGGGGACACGGTGGACATGACCGCCGGGACAAGGAAGGTGCAGTAATGGGATACACGAAGGAACAGCAGGAACTGGCAAAAGAACTCCGGTCCATCAGGATCACAGGGGATACAAGGTCCTACGCCCTCATCTGCGTGGACGAGATCCTGGAATCACGCAACTGGCTGGCCAAACGGAACTATGAGAACCACCTGATGCAGGAATGCATCATGGACCTGATCGGTGGGAAGACGCCATGCAAGTACTGCGAAGAATACAAGGACTGCCTGAAAAAGCAGAAGGACGGACGCGGGTGCAAGCTCTGGTGGCTGCGGTGGCTCACAGAGGACGAAGAGAAGGCCTGCGAGAAGCAGGCGATGGGCGAACATGACCAGTAAACAGTTTTTCAACAGCGTATTGCAGGCCAGGGAACGGCTGCAGATGCTGAAGGACGAAAGGGAAGCATATCTCTCAATGGCTTCCGGCACAGGCGGAACGTCCGACGTTTATGTCAAGTCAACAGACCCGCACAGCAGGACCGAGAGCGCAGCCATCCGTCTGTCCGAGCTTACCGAAATGCTGGACGCCCAGACCAAGGAATGCCTGCAGCTGATCACCAGGGCCAGGGAAGTGATAGCGGAAATAGACAACCAGCCATACCAGAGAGTCTTAACATACCGTTATCTGTTGGGCTACAGATGGAAGGACATCCAGGACCGCATGGATTACATGGACATAAAAAGCGCCTTCCGAATCCACGGGTGGGCGCTGCAGGCGGCACAGAAAGCATTGGATAAACAAGCTGCTAATGCGGAGTAATTGCATACTATTTGCATACTAATTGGGGAGTATTTGCATACTAATTGTGGATAGAATACCACCTTGAAACTGTGATACCGTTATAATGCAAAAGCCGAAGGCAAATGCATTTGTCTTCGGCACTTTGCATTATAACGCTTTTCACGCAGAAAGGAGCAGATCTCTGTGACAGTTGGGCAGCGGATTAAGACTCTCAGGGAAATAGCAGGCATCACCAAGTCTGACCTCGGTAGAGCTTGCGGATATGAGTATCCTTATGCGTATCAGATAGTCAATCGTTGGGAGTCTGGCTGCTGGGACCCATCAGTGAAACAGCTATGGCCTATATGCCATTGCCTGGGAATAACACTCGATACTCTGCTGCCTGAACCGTGTGTAGATAACGATACTAAGGAATATAATAGCCTTGCTCAGCAGATGACAGGAAAACCCTTGGAATTACTATACATTGAAGACCAGGTGGGGTAGATACATAGAGACTCGTGTCAGTCTGGGGGTGGCGGGGCACTATCACTGCACCGTCAGTAATAGGCATAACCTATAACAGAACCGCAGATCACGGGCCATCATGACTGGCAGTTCCGGCTGGAAGAAGATCCCCGAAAAGGGCACCATATATAATAGAAGCGGGACGGGTCAGGCCGATTAAAAACGGCATAGGGTAGTCTGGGAACGGAGAGCAGGTCCCCCCTGGGTAGGGGGTGGCTCCTGATACCGGGGGGCCGTTTTGTGGGCGGGACTCCGCGGCACTACTCTATATATATAATAATACATCCCTACTCCGGTACGGACCCCCTGCCGGATTTTTTGCAGCTCCGCATGAATCATGCGGTACTGAAAGGAGAGAGAGAATGGCAGAGATAGAAGTAAGGGGCGAGCTTACGCGGATACAGAAGGCGGCGGCGAGGATGCTGGCGAGGGGCGAGAGCGAAGCGGACATTCTTGCGTGCATCTTCAAGGTAGGAGCGGAAGCGACGCCATACCAGAAGAACAAGGCGCTGACGCAGTTGCGGAAATGGACGAAGAACCAAAAGTTCAAGGAATACTACCGTGAAGTGACGAACGACATTGCGTTAGCGGCTGTCGGCAGTGCGAACATGGAGATCTACAAGCAGCTGAAGAGCAACAACCCGTGGATCGTGAACAAGGCTGCGAATGACATACTGAGCAGGTTCCTGCCGAACATCATGGGTGAGAACGACAAACAGGTCGTAGTGAAAGTGGAAGGGATGCCGACACTGGGCACACCGGATGCTGACGATTAACTACGAGCCAACGCCGAAGCAGGCCTTGTTCCATGCGTCGAATGCGAACGAGATACTGTACGGCGGCGCGGCTGGCGGCGGCAAGACGAAGGCCCTGATCATGGACGCCTTGTTCCGGTGCCTGACGTATCCGAACACGACGGCTGTGGTGTTCAGGCGTACGTTCACGGAATTGGAAGACACGGACATCAAGGAAGCGATGGCTTCGTATCCGCAGGAACTGGCGAAGTACAATGCCGGAAGGCACGAGTTCAAGCTGGTGAACGGGAGCAAGATCCTGTTTCGTCACTGTCAGAATGAGGAAGATCGTTTTCGTTATTCAGGTATTGAGATACAGTTTCTGTATTTCGATGAGCTTACGTCGTTTGAGCAGGTCATCTACGACTTCATCAAGACGAGGTTAAGGGCGAAGAAGAGCCTGGGCGTGGTTCCCATTGTGAGGAGCGCGTCGAACCCCGGGAATATCGGCCACGGCTGGGTGAAGAAGATGTTCGTGGACGCCGGGCCGTATTTGTCGATACAGGAACAGAGGATATACTCGGAGACGCTGCACAAAGAGAAAGTCATCAGGACGCAGTACATACCGGCACTGGCGACAGAGAACCCGTTCATCACAGAGGACTACGTTTTCCAATTGGAGACGAAGCCCGAAGCGCTGAGACGGGCTCTTTTAAATGGCGACTGGGATTCCTTCGAGGGCCAGGTATTCACCGAGTTCACGAACGACCCGTCGCACTATCATGACAGATTGTGGACGCACGTCATCGAGCCGTTCCCGATCCCGCTGGACTGGCCGCGGTACATGTCCTTCGACCACGGCTATACCAAGCCGTTCTCAGTCGGCTGGTGGGCGGTAGATCCCGAAGGCCGTGTGTACCGGTACAAGGAATGGTACGGTTGCAAGCCCAGGCAGGCCAATGTGGGCCTGGAGTACACTCCGGCCCAGATCGCGGAAGGCATCATCGAGCGCGAGAAGCAGGAGACGGACGACAATCTCAGCATCGACCGCATTGCCGACCCCGCCATCTTTGACAAGTCACGGGGCGATTCGGTGGCGGACCAGATGCGGCCCAACGGCGTGCATGCGGGTGTTTACTTCAGAAAGGGCGACAATACGCGCATCGCGGGAAAGATGCAATTGCACGAGCGGCTACGGTTCGACCCAGACGGCAGGCCGGGCATTTATATATTTAGTTGCTGCGATGACTGGATTCGGACCGTGCCGAATCTTCCCTACTCACAGACCAAACCGGAAGACGTTGATACCGAAGCTGAAGATCATTGCTTCGATGAGAGTCGCTACTTCCTAATGGCGCGGCCTGTCGTTCCGAAAAAGAGAGCCGTTACACAGACTGTTTACTACGATCCGTATGGGAGATAAGACATGAATTTTGTTACGACTGACCAGCCGCTGAAGCCGGAAGAACAGACGCTTGTGGAAGAGATCTACAAGCGTCTTGATCTTTTTGAGCAGGCCAACCGCCCGTACCACGAAGCCGCGAAGGAAGCGCGGGCCATCGTACGCCTGAGGGACCCGGAGCAGGACCCGCCCGGAACGCCGGAGAGCGAGAAGACGCTCCAGCTTCAGACGCTGAAGTCCACGTTCAACAACGTGGTGGCGGACCAGATGCAGAACCTGCCAGAAGCGAAGCTCGTCCCCGAACGCCCCGAGCAGCAGGAGATCGTGGACGACCTGCAGGACCTGATCCACTACAACGTGTATGAAGTGAATAATTATGAAAAGATACACCGCAGAGTGGCTGAAGACCTGTACGCGGCCGGGACCGGCATCGTGCAGGTTGCGTGGGACCCTGATAAATGCTTCGGGAAGGGCGATATCGCTTTAATAAGGTGGCCCGTGGAAAGCTTCCTGTGGGACGCGCAGGCCGACGACATCCAGAACGCAAGGGCGGTCATCAAGGTTAGTTGGCATCCCATGAGCTGGTATCAGGCGCATTACCCCGACAAGTGCGAGTATGTTCACGGGGAAAAGGGCGAGCATGCGAACGTGGGCCTGTCCGAAGCACAATTGGCGCTGGACGACCAGGACGAAGACCGCGCCATGATGCTGGAGTACTGGTACCGGAAGTACGACGCCAAGGCAAGGAGATACACCATCAACGTGGCGTACTGCGCCGGCGGGGCATTGCTGGAAAAGCACGAGGACGTATACATGCACGGCGAGTACCCGTTCATCCTGGACACGCACACGACCATCGAAGGCGCGATGGTAGGGGAAGGGCTTGTGACCGAGTTCGCCCCGATGATGCGCTACATCAACCGTTACGCCAAATACATCGACACCAACCTTCGGATGTCCTCGAAGGGCCGTATCCTGACCCGGAAGAACAGCAACATTGACCGCGAGGCCCTTGCGGACTGGAGCCAGGACATCATCGAAGGCGATTCTGTCGTCCAGGGCGAGGACTGGAACTGGATGCAGCACGTGCCGTTCAACGGCATGATTTCCAACCAAATGTTGCAGTTCCAGAGCGACATGAAGCAGGACAGCGGCGCGAACCAGTTCATGCGCGGTGAGACCACGGGCGGCATCGTTTCGGGCAAGGCTATAGCCGCGCTCCAGAGCGCCGGCTCCAAGGTCCAGCAGCTGCAGACGCAGACGCTGAACAACGGCTTCAAGAAAATGGTGCAGCAGATCCTGTGGCTGATGGCCGAGTTCTACGACGACCAAAGGGTCGTGATGGTCACAGGCCGCAGGGACGGGATGATGCGGCAGGTCACGGTGGACTTACTGAAATACTTCGGCATGCAGCGGGGGAAGAAGAACGTCTCACCCCCGCCTTTCACTGTGCAGGTCGAGGTCATCACGAAAGACCCCATCCGCATCCAGAACATGAACGAGTTCTACATGCAGGCTTACACGATGGCCGCGCAGGCACAGCAGTACTTCCCGCTGAGTGCGCTCTTCAGGATCATGAACATCGAAGGCAAGGACAGATTGCTGCCTGTCATCGAGCAGAACGAGATGCAGCAGCAGCAGATGCAGCAGATGGCCCAGCAGAACGAGGAACTGCAGGCGCAGGTCCAGCAGTTGGGCCAGGACAACGAGAACCTGCGGAACATGCAGACGCGCATGGCAGGGGCCTTGGGCGCGCAGCGCGCCGAACAAACGCCTGAAATGGGTCTGTGACCCGTTTCACATACAAGCATCCGCCCGCGATTCACGGGTGAATGAAAGGAGACATTGAATGTCAGAGATCCTACAACCGGTCGAACAAGTCGTTCAGGATGCGCCGCAGACCGAGGTGATCCAGCCTGAACAGGGGCTGCAGGAAGTGGACCCTTCCCAGCCCGTCGAACAGCCGACCCAACCCACCCAGAAAGAGCCGGGATACATCCGCCAGCGCATCGACAAGGCCGTGGCCAGGGCCGTTGCCGAGACCGAAGCGCGGATGCAGGCGATGTTTGACCAGCAGCTTGCCCCGTTAAGGGAGAGCATGATGGACAGGCAGGCTTCCGAGCTTGTGGAGAGCGGCGAGTTCAAGTCCAAGGAGACCGCATTGGAGTATGTCCGGCTGAAGGCCGGCATGCCCATGCAGGCTCAACCTGTTCAGCCGAGAGACGAACAGGGCAGGTTCACCAGCCAGGAAGACCCGATGGCGCAGGCCCGGGCCAGCGTCCTGGCAAGCCAGGCCGACAAGATCAGGAACAACCGGGGCCTTGACGTGATGTCGGCCTTCAACAGTTCACCCGGTATACGGCAGAAGGTCCTTTCAGGCGAATGGGACTTTTACGACGTGGCTGAGAACATGCAGAGCGCCCGGGTGCCCAGCCCGATGTACACACCGAACGGGGCCAGCTTCGAGGGCCTCAGCATCAACCAGCTGAGCGACGAACAATTCGAGCAACTGAACAGGAACCTTGCTGCCGGGAAAACATACAGATAAGGAGAGATTTCCATGGCAGTTTTCGATCATCTGAATTATACCTATTCCACCGGCGTAGCGCCTTCCGTTATCCAGTACTATGACAGGGAGTTCCTGAAGCTCCTGCAGCCCGAACTGGTGCACAACCGTGACGCCCAGAAGCGCGTCCTGCCCATGAACAACGGCAAGACCGTGCAGTTCACCCGCATCACCGAACTGCAGCCCATCACCACGCCCCTGGCTGAAGGCGTGACCCCGGACGGCCAGTACCTGACCGAGACCGCGTTCACCGCGATGGTCAAGCCCTACGGCGGACACATCGAAGTGACCGACGAGTTCGACTTCTACCTGCTGGGCAACAAGCACCAGGAAGCCGCCGAGCGCCTTGCGCGCCAGGCCGCCATCTCCCTGGACAGCATCAGCCGCGACGCCATCAACGCCGGCATGAACGTGCAGTTCGCCGGTGCCAACAGCGCCCGCAGCACCATTGCCGCGACCGACAAGCTGACCTACGCGGACATCAAGAAGGCCGTGCGCACCCTGCGCCGCAACAACGCCCAGCCCTTCGGCGACGGCTTCTTCCATGCCATCCTGCATCCCGACGTCTACTTCGACCTGACCAGCGATTCCATGTGGGTGGACGTTGCCAAGTACCAGGACAAGAGCAAGATCGAGAAGTACGAGCTGGGCACCATCTACAAGGTAAAGTGCTTCGAGAGCACGAACGCCAAGGTGTTCAAGAGCGAAACCTACCTGACCGGCAACATCCAGTACCTGACCGCCGCGGCGAACTTTGACGTGACCAACCGCACCATGACCATCGACGAGTCCACCGTGACCACGGACGTGGCCCGCGCCCTGACCGGCAAGCTGGTGTACGTGCAGTACACTTCCGGCAGCGCCGTCAATACCCTGATGTGCATCGAGAGCATCGACGTGGCCGCGAAGAAGATCAAGTTCCGCTGGGTGCCCGGCGAGACCGTGACCAACAACTGGACCACTTCCAACACACTGAAGATCGTCCCCACCGGCGGCGGCAACAGCGTGCCCGTGTACGCGACCGTCGTGTACGCGCAGAACGCCTACGGTTCCGTGGAACTGGGCGGCAACGGCCGGAACGTGGAGACCATCATCAAGCCTGCCGGTTCTTCCGGCGCGGCCGACCCGCTGAACCAGCGCGGATCGCTGGCCTGGAAGGTCAAGGGCTTCTGCACCGTCATCCTGCAGGACGACTACATCGTCCGTATCGAGAGCGGCGCGACGGCCTAAACTTTAGCAATGCGAGAGGGCGTGACTGCCCTCTCGCATTTTAACGATTGAAAGGAGCCTGTTTATGGCGAAAATGAAAGACGGTATCACCGCCTCAATCGAAAACGACCACAAGGAAGACGAAGTACCCAAGGTAACGGTGTTCATCCCGATGGGCCCCGAAGCCGAGAGCGGCATGAAGGCCGACCCCTACGAGCATGTGACCATCAACGGCGCCCTGCCCTACTACATCCGCAAGGGCGAGTACGTGGAAGTGCCGGTGCCGGTGTTCCTGCAACTGCGCAACAAGTATCCGAACATTTAAGGAGACAGTATGACTGTAGGCGAGATCAAGAACGAGGTCATGTTCCAGACGAACAATGACATCGAGGACGTGGAAGAATACCTGCCGTACCTGAACGACTACATCAACGAAGGGTACGACAAACTGGTGTATTCCTACATGAAGGGGCACGTCGGCGAGGACTACCCGCGCCTTGAGAGCGACGACGAATCGCCGCTGATCCCGGACTGGTCGCACAGGGCTTTGGCGGACTACGCGTCCTGGCTCGTCTACCGGAACGGGAACCCGCAGAAGCAGAACCGCGGCATGGCATTCCTGAGCGCTTTCAACGAGGTCGTGAGCAAACTGAACGGGCTGGCGAACGGCCCTTACAAGAACTTCTTCAACATTCCGAGGTGAGAATATGTTTGTAAGAGAGATACCCGGCGAGATCTTCCTTCCCGACGGCAAGATCACGAACATCGCCGAGCTTTTGGGGCTGACGCCCATTGAAGTGACCGCAGGCAACGACGGCAGGAGCAACCCGCCCGTAGCCGTGATGACCATCGGCGGCAAGGACTATTCCCTTGGCGACGTGCTGAAAGGCATCGGCGCCCAGCTGACCGGCGAAACGGTGGCCGAGATAACCAAGCCCAACGCCTATTACAAGGTCACCCCCGCCTTCAGCGAACTCAAGAACGAAAAGAAGCTGGACATCGTGTGGGGCGGCAGGCACGCGGACTCCGTGGCTTTCACCAAGGACGATGGCGAAGTGACCGCCATCACGGCTGTGTTCTCCGCCATCGATACTTCCGAAGCCACCCTGACCGTGAGCACCTTCAGCATCGAATCCACCGGCACGACCAAGACGGACGTAACGTACGAACTGACCGCAGCAGAATAAGGGAGACAGTATGGCAAGGCAGAGCGCGTATGAAACGAGCGTGACCATCCCGAGCTTTGCGGGGATCAACCAGGCCGGGGACGGCTACAACCAGAGCATGCGCTATGCCCGGGAGATGGAGAACGTAAACGTAAAGGGCGGCATCTTTTCCCCGATGCGCGAAGGCATACGCCTGGAGCAGGAAGTACCGAAACCGATAGGCACGCTGGCCTACCTGCACCGCAGGTATTCCGACGAAGGTACTTTGCTTGTGGCGATATCCAACGGCGCGGTGTACACCAAAACGCTGGACGACGATGACGAATGGGAACAGCAGTACCCCGCAGCGAACGAGACCAGCGACATCACCGTGGACGACTGCGACTGGGTGACGTACGAAGTCCCGCCCGATTCCGAATCCGACAGCACAGACCCTGTGGACGTTTTGCTGTTCACCAACGCTACGGACGGCATGTTCATGCTGCGCGGAGACGACCTGACCGTAAGCCCCGTGGAAACGCCGTACAAGTTCGGCGTCATAGCGCGGTTCAACGAAAGGATATGGGGCAGCGGCATTGCCGAAATGCCGGACAGCCTGGTGTACTCCGCGCCGTACGACCCGACCGACTGGGAACTGAACCAGGAGATACCCGAGGACGGCGCCGGCGAGATCATGCAGCCGTCATGGGACGGCGACCGGTTCCTTGCCATGCGGCAGGTGGGAAACTATTTGCTGGCGTTCAAGCGCAACGCGGTATGGCGCATATACGGCACTGACCCAGGAACGTATGTGATGCAGCAGCAGTTCGGCGGCGGCACGATCCAGGAGAACACCGTGGCCGTGGCGGACGAGTACGCGTTCATGCTGGGACAGAACGGCCTGATGCGCTACGACGGCAACGGCGTTTTCCCCTATGGGCAGGACACCATCAAGGACATCATGCACGACCATGTGAACCGCGGATACCTTGACAAGGCCGTGGCCGGAATGCGCGACGGCGTTTACTGCCTTGCCGTCCCTGTGAACGGGAGCACGTTCTGCAACGCCATCATCGAGTACGACACGCGGGAGCGGACGTTCGCGTTCCGTACCGGCGTGACCGTGGAGACGTTCCTGCAGATCAATGAACGGCTGTTCTACACATCCGCGACCGAACCCGGCAAGATGTTTGAACTGCGTGACGACGTGGGACACCCGCTGCCCGTGATATGGAAGAGCGGGTACCAGGACATCGGCGCGAAGCATTCGGTCAAGAGCGCGTTTACCATATATTTCATAGCCGAAGCCGAGACCCCGTGCCAGCTGTACGTCGGGATACGGACCGAAAAGAAGCTGAAGCAGAAGCTGATCAGCGTGGCGCCGGGGAAAGGCATACGGACGCATCTTTCAAACCGCGGAAGGTTCTTCAGGCTGGAGATCAAGAGCCTGAGCGCCGCGCCGTTCACCATTGCAGGCGGCGTGCAGATAGACATGGAACTTGACCCGGATTAAGGTGAGAGCATGAACAGACACCCGACATCATACCAATACCCGTTTCCGCCCATCCCCGAAGGATGGACGGAAGACGGGAAGCGTTTTGCTTTTGGACTGAGGAATTTGTTCGACATCTTATTTGCGCGGAATAATAGTTGGAAGAGCGCGGACGAGTGGACGGCGGTGAAAGCGAAGTCCGACATCCAGGCCGTACTGGAAACGGACGGCAAGGTAGGCATCATACAGATACCGTATACGGAACTGACGGATACGGCGAAATCATTCTATACGTCTTTCTACGACGGCACGACCCTGTACAAGTGCAAGGCCGAAGCGTCCAAGGAAAGCATAGCGATAACGATGTATGCGGGCAGCACTGAAGTGACACCGGACGTACATTTCATTTACCGATAGGAGCGAATATGGCAGACGAAGTGATCAAAAAGGTTGACAACCTTTATTACCTGCAGATCGGCATGCAGGGCGAGAACATGAGCCGCGAAGTCAAGATAGACGTGAGCGACTGGATGGAGAAATACCCGAACGCGTCGATCTACATCCTGTTCAAGCGGTACAACGACCAGTACGCCTACCCGGTGGCAACGACTTACGAAGACGGCATACTGACCTGGACGCCGAGCACGGCGGACACACAGGTCCCCGGCATCGGGTATGCCGAAGTAAGGCTGATGTACAGCACGGACGACGTGGTGCTCAAGAGCCGCGTGCTGCCCACCGTGGTTGAAAACAGCGTGACCGGCAACGAAGGCGGCGAAGTCCCCAGCCCGTTCGAGGAATGGACGAACCAGGTCCTGGCCGCGGCCGAACTGGTGACCGACTCCCTTGAAGATGCCATCGACGCGGCGGACAGGGCCGAGGAAGCGGCGGCGTCCATCACGGGCGATTACGCGATACCGGTGACGATAGACTTTGGGACCGTGACGAGCCTGCCCGTGACCGTGGAGCAGGCGAACATCAGCAGTACCATGACCGTGGACTATTTTGAGATGAGCAACCCTTCCGCTTTCAACGGCAACCTGACGGTAACGACTGCGGACGGCAGCGTGACCGTGGAAGGCGAGATCAGCGGGAGCAGCACGCTGAAGATCAAGATATCCACGACCGTATAAGGAGCAGACTATGGCAACGAGTTACATCACGCCCAGTGAAGCGAACAGCGTAAAGAAGACCGGCGGCACGATGACCGGAAATCTTGTCTTTGACAACGGCAACGGCGTTGGAGCCGAGTTCAAGGGCGGCAGCGGTGCACCGACCATCGACGTATACAACAACGGTACGCAGACGGAGATCAAGCAGAAAGCCAGCGGCAGTACGGGCAGCGACATATACAAACTGCCTTCCGTATCGTCCCAGGCGTCCGATGCGAACTACAGCATCCTGACGAGCAAGGCGGCGGTGACCGTGGCGCAGGGCGGCACGGGAGCGACCACGGCGGCGAACGCACGGACGAACCTTGGCGCTGTGAACAAGGCCGGCGATACCATGACCGGCACGCTGAACGCCACGCAGCTCCGGGCATACGACAGCACCACTCCGATGGTAGCCTTCGTATCCGCCGCATCCGATGCGACGGCGTTTGGCGCGGTGTGGGAGAAACTGAGCAGCCGCAGGCTTGTGCTGAGACAGCGCCATTCCAACGGTCACAACGAAGACTACTACCTGCCCACGAACACGGCGTCTTCCGCTGACGGGACGTACAGCATCCTGACGGACAAAGCCCTTGACGCCAACCCGACAAACGGCAGCGCGAACCCCGTCAAGAGCGGCGGCGTGTATACCGCGCTTTCTGGCAAGGTGAACACCAGCGACGTGACCACTTCCGTTACCAACGGCGGCACGAAAGTGATAACGGCAGGCGGCGTGTACACCGCATTGGGAAACCGCACGTCCATCACGACCGGCGCGCCTGCCAGCGGCGGCGACAAGCTGATCACCAACGGACAGGTGTACACCGCATTGGGAAACCGCACCAAGATAGAGACTGCGGCGCCCGCGAGCGGCGGCACGAAGCTGCTGACGAACGGCGACGCCTATACGGCGCTGGCCGGGAAGATGGACACCAAGACCATCGACTCCGCTCCGACGAGCGGGCATACGACACAGCTTGTTTATAGCGGCGGCGTGTATACGGCGGTCCACGCGAACGACGGCGCTACATTTACGCCGTCTTCGTTTACAGTATCCGCATCTGCATCAAGGTTTGCCGTTCATAACGGCAGCATGTGTACTGTTGAATATTTCAGTACGGCAGTCAGCGGCTCCAATATCAGAAACGGCACAACACTGTTTACGCTTCCAAGCGGCAAAAGACCGAAGGCAGTGACCTATGCGCCTTGCGTATTTGCGAATGACAACCAGAGCATGTCTGCCGGGCTTACGCCGTTGCTTGGAACGGTAAAGCTCAATACTGACGGCGTTGTAAGCGTATACCATTACAACAGCGCAAGCACAGACCTCAGTTATCATGTAATGCTCAACTGCAGCTACAGCATCGTATAAGGAGAGAAGAATATGAAGTACCTTGTTATCGAGATCCAGAACAACGGCGGCACTGTTTCCAACATCTGCACGGCATACGACACGAAGAACCTTGCCGAAGCGGCTTACCATACCATCCTTGCGGCCGCTGCCGTGAGCAGCGTTGACGTGCATACTGCCGTGATGATCGACGAAGAAGGCGGATTCCTGAAGGCTGAATGCTTCAAGCATGAAGACTGAGAGAGAGTGATGTAAATGATCATACAGGGAGCGAACACACCGCTCGTGATCACGTTTGACGAGGATGTGACGACCATCCCGAAACTGCTGATCACCCTGTGGTGCGACATGAAGGATTATGCGGGGTCGCCCATCAAGACATGGACCAAGAACGACGTGATCGTGAGCGGAAGGCAGGTAGCCCTGCCGCTGACGGAAGACGAGACGAGCAGCCTTCCCACCGCTCCGATGGTCATTGAAACGAAGGGCATGAACAGCAGCGGCGCGACCCTGTTCTGGGACCAGTGCACCGTGACCGTAAAGAGACGGCGCGACAAGGACATGCGCATGGAGTGATGATATGGCCGACATGAACAAGATCAAGCGCATCGACGGCGGGGTACTGAAAACGCAGAGGGCGCAGGACGCGACCATCCCGCTGAACGTGCAGACCTATGACGGGAGCTATACCGTAACGCCGACGAGGGAACAGCAGACGCTGGCGACGCGGAACATGATGATGACGAACAACGTAACCGTGGAAGCCGCAGCCATCACGACCGACTATGACGAGCTTGAGAACAAGCCGCAGATAAACAGCGTAACGCTTCAGGGGAACGTAGGGTTGGACCAGCTTGGCATCCCGACCATCGCAAGCGTAGAAGACAAGTACACCGTGCCCGAAGGCGGCATCCCCGCAAGCGACCTTGCCGAAGGCGTGATCCCAGACGTAAGCGGCTTCTACACCAAACCGAGCGGCGGCATCCCTGCGGACGATATCGCGGACGGGGTCATCCCCGACGTGAGCGGCAAGCTGGACGCCCCTTCCGTTGCCGGCACGCTGGGGCAGGTGCTTACTTCCGACGGCGAAGGCGGGCAGACATGGGAAGACCCGACCGGCGGCGGCACGACCGACTACACCGACCTTGACAACAAGCCGACCATCAACAGCGTGACCCTGGAAGGCGACTTGAGCCTGAGCGACCTGGGAATCGCCGCAGAGAGCGACATTCCCGACGTGAGCGGGTTTTACACCGTACCCAGCGGCGGCATTCCTGCTTCCGATATGGCAAGCGCAGTTCAGACGAGCCTTGGAAAAGCCGATACGGCGTACCAAAAACCGTCAGGCGGCATTCCGTCCACGGATATAGCAAGCGGCGTTATCCCGGATGTAAGCGGGAAGCTGGACGCGCCGTCTACGGCAGGCACAAGCGGTCAGGTTCTTACATCAGATGGTCAGGGCGGTCAGAGTTGGCAGACTCCAAGCGGCGGCGGGGCCGTAAATGACGTACAGATCGACGGAACGAGCATCCTGTCGAGCGGTGTTGCGAACATTCCCGTAGCTTCAGGAAGCACATTCGGCGTACTGAAGACCGGGACTTCGTACGGCACTTCCGTGACAAGCGGCGGCGTTGTAAGGACATACGAAGCGGACGCCAGCACGATCAAAGCCGGCACGAACGGCTACCAGCCCATCACGCCTTCCGGGCAGCACGCTGCCGCGTTCTACGGCCTTGCCAAGGCTGCCGGCGACACAACGCAGAAAAGCTCAAGCAATGAGATAGGCACATATACTGCGGATGCAAAGGCAGCCATTCAGACCATGCTGGGCGTGCCTTCCACAGGCGACATCAGCGGTTTCTACACCAAACCGAGCGGCGGCATCCCTTCGTCTGACATGGCTTCCGCCGTACAGACGAGCCTTGGCAAAGCTGATACGGCGTACCAGCTTCCTTCCGGCGGCATGACCAGTTCCGACATGGCCAGCGCGGTACAGACGAGCTTGGGCAAGGCCGATACCGCCTACCAAAAGCCGAGCGGGGGAATACCCAGTACGGACATGACGAGCGCGGTGCAGACGAGCCTTGGGAAGGCCGATACGGCGTATCAGAAACCATCAGGCGGCATACCGGGTACGGACCTTGCCAGCGGCGTGATACCGACCGTGCCTTCCGCTTCCGATGCGACGCCGCAGGCACTGGGTTCCGCTGCAGCCGGTTCCTCTTCCAATTATTCCCGCGCAGACCATGTTCACGCCAAGCCTTCCGCGGCGGATATCGGGGCGATTCCTACACCTTCCACGGCAGGCACGAACGGTCAGGTTCTTACGAGCGACGGGAACGGTGGGCAGAGCTGGCAGACTCCGAGCAGTGGAAATGTAATTCCCGAATACACGATGACAAGCGCATCGACTGCAACCTGCAACATGACGTTCGCGCAGGTTTCCGCCGCTGTGTTGGCAGGAAAATGCGACCAGGCAGTCATGACGTATAACGGAGCCGAATACACTTTCCATCTTGACCATCGCTATACAAGCGATTCGAGTCTTTCATTCTACTATATCGACGTATCAACAGCGTCTGTGCCGCCTAAGTATATCGGAAAACATTACATCTTACACGGCTCGAACGGGAACATTGGACTGGAACAGTTTTATGTAAACGAAATATCAGACGTAACAGTCAACGGTTCGAGCGTACTGAGCAATGGAGTAGCGGCCATTACGGTGCCGGACGTTAGCGGGAAACTGGATGCGCCGACTACTGCGGGCACAAACGGCCAGGTTCTGACGAGCAACGGAAGCGGCGGACAGACATGGCAGACCATCAGCGGACTGCTTCCTTCCGTATCGTCCAGCGATAACGGCAAGTTCCTGCGTGTATCCAACGGCGCATGGGCCGCAGAGACCGTGCCGACAGCTGTGGGGGTGAGCTTCTAAATGACGGATTATCTTGTTGACGGAAGCAACCTGACATCGATAGCAAATGCGATACGCACAAAGGGCGGCACGAGCGCACAGCTGGAGTTCCCTGACGAGTTCATATCAGCCATAAACGCGATACCCACCGGCGGCGGCGGAGAAGTAGAAGAAAAACAGGTCAATTTCATCGACTATGACGGGACGATCCTGTACAGCTATACCGCGCAGGAAGCGAACGCGCTGACAGAGCTGCCGAGCAATCCAAGCCACACCGGCCTGACCGCACAGGGATGGAACTGGACGCTTGCACAGATCAAGAGCCAGCTGACGGCGAATGCTGATGATAAGGTTTGGGTCGGGCAAAGTTATACAACGGCAAGCGGAAAGACAGAGATCGATGTTCATTTTGATGCAAGGTATTCCCCGTATTTGACGATCGCTGTCAACGGTACGATTACGATAGACTGGGGCGACAATACGACCGCAGATACCGTAACCGGAACATCGCTGACAACAAGAAAAACGCCATCGCACACATACGCAAGCGGCGGCGATTACACAATTTCAATCAGCGCGACAACAGGCAGCAGCTTTGCGTTTTATTGCAGTTCAAGCTATTTATTGCTGCGAAAAGACGGATCTGCAAGTTCAAGCAGAGTTTATGCGGCTTGTGTGCAAAATATCAGGCTTGGGACAGGCATCACAAGCATTTCAGATTATGCTTTTTACTATTGTGTAAATCTTAAAAGCATTACCATTCCGAACACGGTAACAAGCATTACAAAATATGCATTTTACAACTGCTTCTCATTGCCTGTCATTGTGATACCAAACAGCACGACACAAATCACAGAACGAGTTTTTTCAAACTGCGATTCGCTTTCTTGCGTTGTGCTTCCCGGAACTGTTACAAGCATAGCAACTTATGCATTCAATACTTGCAGGGCGTTGAGAAACATCACGCTTCCAAGCAGCATAACAAGCATAGGGACGTATGCATTTTATTCGTGCGAAGCTCTTTCAATCGCCATACTTCCGAACAGCGTTACATCGGTCGGCGAAAATTTATTTAACAGCTGCGCGGCATTAAGATATGTAAAATTACCAAGCAACGCAACGAGTATAGGCGCGAGCGCATTCAGTAGTTGTTATGCTATTACAAGACTTATAGTTCCAAGTGGTGTAACAAGTATCGGAGCAACAGCTTTTGCAAATTGTTATGGTATGAAGGAATACCATTTCCAGCGCACATCACCACCTTCTATATCATCGAATACTTTTAACAATATCCAGTCAGACTGCATCATCTATGTGCCGTATTCCGCAGACCATAACGTACTAAACGCCTATAAGGGTGCCAGCAACTGGAGCAGCCAGTCGAGCAAGATACAAGAGGAGCCTGCATCATGATAATACAGGAAATAATCAGCGAAACGCTGGTAAGGACTTACAGCGACAGGAACGTAATGATACACGGCGGTTTTCCTGAAGGCGATTACGCCGAAGCGATCGACCCGATCAGCGCAGGCAGGACATACACGGAAACGAACATCCCGATCCCTGCCCCCGAAATGCCGGAAGGACTGCAGGAAGCTGCTGAATACCTGCTGAAGACCAAAGCTGTTGAGATCGTAAACACGGACGAAGACCCTGATTACTTCCACGAGCATGAACCCGAACCTGATTACTTTGGATGAGAGGTGACAGTATGAATTACATCATCATCGAGATGCAGACGAACGCACAGGGAACGACCGCCGTCGTCACTCCCGCCGTGTATGACAACGACGTGACAGCCGAAGCGGACTTCCTGTTCAAGTGCGGGTACGCCCGTCAGAGCGGCCTGCCCTGCCACAGCGTGGTACTGCTTGACCAGAAGGGCAAACAGATAGCGCGGAAATGCTTCGAGGTGGAAGGATGAACCCCATCCACCTGCTGTGGATCTGCCCCGTATGCATGGCAATCGGCATAGCATTGTTTGTGATCTACGTCGGCAAGGGGGAATGAGATGGACAGGGCTGAGTTTGTCGAGTGGGTACTGAAGAACGCGGCGCGGGTGACGGAATACTCCAACGGCGGCGACGGGAGCAATGGGAAATGCGACTGCATCGGTTTGGTCATCGGCGCGTGGCGTTTGAGCGGGAATAAATGGCCATGGGTGCACGGGAGCAATTATGCCGCAAGATACCTGACGGAGAACCTGCAGGCGGACTCGGCGCTCCATTTCGGCGACCTTGTGTACAAAGCGCGTCCGCCCGGCGACCCGAAGTACGATTTGCCCGACCGGTACGACGATGACCCCGACATGAACGACTACTACCATGTGGGCGTGGTGACAAGGGAAGACCCGCTGGAGATCACGCATTGCACAAGCGTCCCGGGCGGCATCAAGGCGGACAGCAAAAGGGGCGCGTGGAAGTACAGCGGGACATTCAAAAAACTTACGGAAGGCGGCGGAGAGCCAATGGACATCATGACGGTGACGAGCGCGAACGGCAAGCCCGTGAACTTACGGAAGAGCTTCAGCAAGGCGGCGGCGGTCATCGCGCAGATGCCGGTCGGCTCCACCGTGGAAGTACTGAGCTATCCCGACAGCGAATG